>Ga0209303_1000063_pt1 | contig 147394 bp, 134 predicted proteins | sample SidtaG_3_FD_187449 | JGI IMG/M metagenome (GOLD analysis project Ga0209303, IMG submission 187449) | Marine algal microbial communities from Sidmouth, United Kingdom - Sidmouth_Asex1 metaG (SPAdes) (version 2) | ecosystem: Host-associated > Algae > Red algae > Unclassified | place: Sidmouth...
CGTCTGCTCCTTCTCGGGGATCTCGGGCAGTGGGGGCAGGCTCTTCATGGGGGCTGACTACAGCACAGTTCTCGGACGATGTCAGCCGGCCGACTCGGACGCTCGCCCCGGGTTATTGAGAAGTTACGCAAAATCAGGCTAACCCACTGATTTCAATGGTGGCCGGGGACAGAATCGAACTGCCGACACGGGGATTTTCAATCCCCTGCTCTACCAACTGAGCTACCCGGCCATCGGGTCTTCGCGCTGCGTCCGGACGGCGTCGGGGCCGTCGGGAGCGCGTATTAGACCGGGTGGACTCCATCGCGTCAACCGCCGACGACGATCGGATCGTCCTCCCGGGCCGACGCCGCCGCGCCCGGCCGCGTCTCTGATCGGTCGTCGGTCGATCGCGTGCGACACTCGCGGCATGACCGCGACCAAGCACACCTGGACCTTCCGCCGCCGCTTTCGCGAGCGCGCGTTCGGCTGGAAGTCGCAGCCGGCCGTCCAGCGCGTCAAGGAAGCGGTCGCCGAGATTCGCAAGGTCGCCCGAGCCGACCCGCTGCTCGCGGGCGAAGGGGCGGTGCTGTTCCTGGAGAAGGTGTCGCCGGCCCTCGAGCAGGTCGACAGCTCGTCCGGCTCGATCGGCGGCGCGGTCAACAAGGCGGTGGACGCGCTGGTCGCGATCATCGCGAAGGCACCGGCCGACGACGCGACGCGCGAGCGCTGGCTCGAGCGGCTGTGGGAGGCCCTTCAGGACGACAGGATCCCGTACATCGAGCGGCTCGGCGATCGCTGGGGCGAGGTGTGCGTCACCGCGGAACTGGCCTCGCGGTGGGCCGATCGGCTGCTCGGTATCACCCGGCGGGCGTGGAGCGACGACCCGGCCGTGCGCGGTCACTTCGCCGGCACCACGGCCTGCCTGAGCGCGCTGCTCGCCGCGGGGCGCCACGACGAGCTGCTGGAGCTGATCGAGCGGGCGCCGTCCGGCAGCTGGCACTACCGTTGCTACGGCGCGAGGGCGCTGGGCGCGCTCGGCAAGGCCGACGAGGCGGTGCGCTACGCGGAGGCCGGGCGCGCGCTCAACGATTCGCCGACGGCCATCGCGCGTGCCTGCGAGGAGATCCTGCTCTCGGACGGGCAACGCGACGCGGCGTACGCCCGCTTCGCGCTGCAGGCGAATCGTGCCGGCACCCGCTCGGCCTGGTTCCGGGCCGTCGCGAAGAAGTACCCGGAGCGCGACGTCGACGCGGTCCTCGACGACCTGATCGCGTACACGCCCGGCGAGGAGGGCAAGTGGTTCGCGGCGGCCAAGGACGCGAAGCGCTTCGACAAGGCCATCGCGCTGGCTCGCTCCACCCCCTGCGATCCGCTGACGCTCACGCGCGCCGCCCGGGACTTCGCGGAGGCGAACCCCGTGTTCGCGATCGAGGCGGGCTGCATCGCGCTGCACTGGCTGGCCCGCGGTCACGGCTACGAGCTCACCTCGGCGGACGTGCTCGAAGCGCACCGGCACACGATGGCGGCCGCTGCCAACGCGGGGCGGACCGACGACATCCGGGCGCGATTGCACGAGCTCGTCTCGATGGATTGGGTGGCGCATTCCTCGATGAAGCGTGCGCTCGAACGTGCGCTCGCGTAACGACGTCGCGGTCTCGGTGAACGGCTTCGGATGCAGGGCCACCCGCCTCGAGAGCGATTGCAGATCGCCGCGATGGAGCTGAACGACGTCCTGCCTTGCTGAACGCTACCCGCTACCTCGGAGTCCTTCGAGCTTCGTCGCGAGCTCGACGAGCCCTATCGCCTCGACCCCCTCTCCCTTCGGGTACCGGTCCTGTCCCGGGTAGACGACGAACGCGGCATCCGGCCGGATCTCCTTCAGGGCGGAGCGGAACCCCTTCGACACCGTCGGCGCCGAGCTGCGCTTCACCTCGACCGCCCATCGCACGTCGCCCGGCAGGTCGAGCACCAGGTCGATCTCGTTGCCGGTGGATGTGCGGTAGTAGCTCGCCTCGGTACGCGAGGGCGCGAGGCGCAGCAGGTTCTCGACGACGTGCCCTTCCCAGCTGGCGCCCACGATCGGATGACCGAGCAGGTCGTCGAGGGTGTCGAGGCGCAGAAGCGTGTGCACGAGACCGCTGTCGCGAACGTAAGTCTTCGGCATCTTGACCAGTCGCTTGCCGACGTTCGCCTGCAGGGACGGCAAGCGGCGCACGAGCAGCAGGTCGACCATCAGGTCGAGGTAGGCCGCGACGGTCTTCGGATCGACGCCGAGGCCGCGGCCGATCTCGGCGGCGTTCATCGGCGTCCCCTGCAGATGGGCCAGCATCGTCCAGAAGCGCCGGAGCGTCTCGGCGGGTACCCGCGGGCCGAGGATCGGAATATCCCGCTCGAGGTAAGTCGTGATGAAGTTCGCCCGCCAGTCGGCGCTGGCGTCGTCGTCGGGAGCGAGCAGGCTCCGCGGAAAACCGCCTCGGCTCCAGAGCTCGGCGTGATCGACGGCATCGGTCTCGAGCACGTCGAGCGGACAGAGCTCGAGATGGGCGATGCGACCGGAGGCTTTCGCTCGACTGCTTCAGCAGATCGATCGACGCGGATCCCAGCAGCAGGAAGTGGCCGTTCCGACGCTCGTCGATGATCCGCTCGTCAATCAGGCTCCGGAGCACGGTAAAGAGCTCCGGCGCCCTCTGCACTTTGTCGATGATCAACAGCCGGTCGTCCCGCGAGCGCAGGTACCCGGCGGGGTCCGAGAGTTTCGCCAGGTCGCTCGGGTTCTCGAGATCGAGGTACTCGACCGGCCTGCCTTCGACGGATGGCGCGATGCGCGTTCTGGCGAGCGTGGTCTTGCCGACCTGGCGAGGGCCGAGCAGCGCGACGGCGGGATAGCGCGACAAGGCGCGCACGACGCGATCCGACAGGCGGCGAGACCAAATCATGCAATCATGGAGTTAAACTCCCGATTTGCAAGAAAATCCCGAGAGCCGCATTCGCCAAGGCTGTCAGGTGCCGTGACCGCTCTGAAAATCGCGCAGATCGGCAATGCGATCGCCGATCTGCACGATTTTTCGACCGGAGGAATCGGACCGCCGACTGACCGGCAACAGCGACGTTCACCCGGCCCTCACCCCTTCCGAGCCAGCCCCTCGAGCCGCCCGAGTTCCTCGTTCACCCCGTCCTCCGGAAACGTCACTCCGGCCCGGCCGTACCAGTACCGCGCGTTCGAGAGATCGCCCTCGACGCGGTGCAGGTAACCGTGGATACGGCACGAGAGCGGGTCGTCGTACTCTTGAGCGACGCGGTGCGCGTCGTCCCGGCGGGCGTCCCGGGCGAACGCGACGGCGCGCCCGTGGTGTTCGGCCATGGCCTCGTCTCGCGCCCGAGGGTCGCGGGTTCGCGCCAGTCGTCGCTCACTCGGTCGGCGGCACGTACCCGCTGATGGTCGTCTCCTCGTCGGTGAAGAGGAACTTCTCCATCTCCTCCTCGAGGAATTTCCGCGCCTTCGGGTCGACCGGGGTCAGGCGGTACTCGTTGATGAGCATCGTCTGGTGGTTGACCCACAGCTGCCACGCCTCCTTGGAGACGTTCAGGTAGATACGCTTGCCGAGATCCCCCGGGTACGTCGGGCGATCGAGGCCCTCGGCCTCCTTGTCGAGCTTCACGCACTGCACCATGCGGGTCAAAGCAGTTCTCCGGTCAGGCTGTCGAGGATGCGGGCCACCGGCGCGGCGATGCCGCCCGGCGGGGCGCCCCCGTTATACCAGACGTGCCGGTCGCCCTCCAGGACGCCCGCCGCGGCCCGTGCCGGCAGCGGGCGCACCGGCAGCAGGTGCACGTCGATGTCGAGGTGGCAGTGGCTGAACGTGTGGCGGAGGCGCGCGACGCTCGCGCCCTCCCCGGCGGGTTCGAGCGCGCGGTCCGCGAGGCGTGCCGCCACGTCGTCGAGGGAGGCGATCTCGGGCAGGCTCCAGAGTCCGCCCCAGATGCCCGTCGGCGGGCGGCGTTCGAGGAGGAACGCCCCGTCCGCGTCGCGCGCGGCGAGCATGATCGTCCGCCGCACGGGGGTCTCCTTCTTCGGCTTCCTGCCGGGGTAGCGGGCGGGGTCGCCGGAGGCGAGGCCCGCGCAGCCGTCGGCGACGGGGCAGCGCGCGCAGTCGGGTCGGCTCCGGGTGCAGAGCGTCGCGCCGAGATCCATCATCGCCTGGTTGAACCGGTCGGTGCCCTCGGACGGCGTGACGCGCGCCGAGAGCGCCCACAGCCGGGCCAGCACGGCGCTCCTGCCCGGCCAGCCACCGACCGCGAACGCGCGGGCGAGCACGCGCTTGACGTTGCCGTCGAGGATCGGGTGGTGCTGGCCGAGCGCGAGGGAGAGGATCGCGCCGGCCGTCGAGCGGCCGATGCCGGGCAGCGACTCCACGCTCTCGATGTCCGTCGGGAACGCGCCGCCGTGCCGGTCGCGGATCACCTGGGCGCAGCGGTGCAGGTTCCTCGCCCGGGCGTAGTAGCCGAGCCCCGACCAGTGCGCGAGCACGTCGTCGAGCGGGGCGTCGGCGAGCGTCGCGAGGTCGGGGAAGCGCGCCATGAAGCGCTCGTAGTACGGGATGACGGTCGCGACCTGGGTCTGCTGCAGCATGATCTCGGAGACCCAGACGCGGTACGGCGTCGGGTCCCGCTGCCACGGCAGGTGCTTGCGCCCGTGCTCGTCGAACCAGGCGAGCACGCGCGGCGCGAAGCGCTCGACGAACACCTCGTCGGGCCCGGAGTCTGCGGACGCGGGGTCATCCGATGCATGGGCGCCGAGCCCGGGGCCGTCCGGCGCGAGGTCGTCGGTGTCGTCGTCCCGTCCGGACATTGCCGCCATTCTGCTCCGCCCGCGTCGCTCGTCGGGCAAGGAGACTACATCGGACGGAGGACTACCGGTTCAGCAGCCCCTCCAGCCGATCCTTGACCTGATCCTCCGCCTCGGACTTGACCTCGTCCGCCTTCTGACGGAGCTCCGCCTCGCGCGCCTGCAGCTCGGCCTCGCCGCGGGCCTTGAGCTTGTCGGCCTCGGCCTGCGCCTGCGCCTTGAGCTTGGCCGCTTCCTGCTCGGCGAGCGCCTTCGCCTGGTTCTTCAGGTTGCCCGCGATGTTGTCCTTCATGCCGTTCAGGATCACCCCGGCGAAGTTCGCCGCGAGCTCGTCGAAGGTGCCGCGGATCGGGATGTCCAGCTCGACGCCCTTCAGCGAGTCGAGATCGGCGCCGCCCTGCCCCTGCGCCGAGCCCGTCACCAGCGTCGTCACGGTGTAGTCGACCGCCTCGCCGGGCAAGTCCACTCGGCCCGCGCCACCAACGCGCAGCAGCGGCGAGCGCAGGTCCAGGTCGTCCGACGTCATGACGCCGTCGTCGAAGCGACCGCCGACCGAGAGCGCCGTGAAGTCGGTCTTGACGTTCTTCTCGTCGTCGGAAAGCCGGTTGCCGGTCAGTGCCGCCTTCGCCCGTCGAAGCTGGTAGCCGATGTTGATGCCGTTGATCGAGCCGTCGGTGAAGGCGGTGTCGAAGGTGCCGTCGAGCCCGGCCTCGATCGCGTCGACCGTGTCGCCGCCGGTGGTGATGTCGGCCTCGACCCGCCCGGCGCCGGACAGGAAGCTCTCCTTCTGCAGGAGGTCGGCGAGGAGGGGGCCGGCCTGGATGCCGTCGAGCGACATCCGCACCCCGTAGCCCGGCGTCGCCCCGGAGGCGTCGAGGGAGGCGGTGGCGTCGAGCTTGCCCTCGTAGAGCGAGGCGGCGAGGTTCTCGACGGCGAGCCGTCCGCCCGCGGCCTTGATCGGCACGACGATGTCGCGCGTGGTCAGGTTCGCGACCTTGACGCTGCCGACGCGGAAGGTACCGTCCACGTCGAGCTGGCGGAGGAGCTCGGTGGGCAGCGCGATCGTGCCGTCGCCGGCCGGACCTTCTTCCGCGGGCGCTTCCTCGGCGGGTGCGTCCTCGCCCTCGGCCGCGGGCGGCAGGTAGCGATCGACGTCGATCGCGTCGACCGCGAAGTCGAACCGCACCGGCGGCAGGCCGGCGGCGGGGGCGAGGTTCGGCACGCTCGCCTCGCCGCTGAACGTGGTGTCGTCGAGCGTGATCTCGAGATCGTTCAGGGCGGCGCTGGACGGGGTCGCGGCGAGCGCGAGCGCGAGCGAGGCCGTGCCGATCACGTCCGGGTCGGTGGTCACGGGGGCCGCGATGCCGAGCTTCTCCATCAGCTCTCGCGGGCTGAACGTGTCGCTCGCGAGAGCGGCGGTGACCGCCGGTTCGGTGTCGAGGTTCGCCACCTCGGCCGAGCCCGTGAGCGTCATGCCGAGGGCCGCGAGCGAGAGATCCCCGACCTCGATGCGGTTCTCGCCGAGCGCGGCGAGCACGTCGGCGCCGAGGGTCGCCTCGAGCGCGCCGCCGGGGAGCGCCCCGCCGGTCGCCTGCGTCGTCAGCGTGAAGCCGTCGAGCGTGTAGCTCTGGCTGTCGAGGTCCACCGTGACCACGCCCTTGCCCTCGACGGCGGCGGCCAGATCCATGCTGTCGCTCGCGACATCGAAGTCGATCGACAGGTCGAACGGCTCGGCCAGCTCGATCGCGCCGGTGACGAGATCGAAGTCGGTCAGCATCGCGTCGGTGCCGGACTGCGCGTCGTTCCAGGACACGTTCGCGTCGGTGATCTCGATGCCGCCGACGGCCAGCGCGGCGATCGTCGCGGTGCTGCCCTCGACCTCGGTGGTGACGGTGCCCTCGTCGGTCTCCTCGCTCGTGGTGGAGGACGAGGTGCCGGCCGCCAGGTCATCCCAGTTGGTCGTACCGTCGGCGGCGCGCTGCAGGTCGAGCCGGAGCCCGCGGAGCTCGACGGTACGGACGTTGACGACGCGCTTGAGCAGCGGCAGGACCTCGACCTTGACGTCGGCGCTGCCGATGCTGGCGAACGGCTGCTCGCCGAACCCCTCGGCGTTCGCCAGCGAGATGTCGCCGATCGAGATGCCGGCCCAGGGGAATACCGAAGGCTCCAGATCGCCCGCGATCTCCAGGTCGCGCCCGGTCTGCTTCCTGACCTGGTTCTGGATCGTGTCGCGGAAGTCGTTCCAGTCGACCAGGTAGACCAGCGCGGCGATGCCGATTCCGACCACAAGGACAAGTACGCCGAGGGTGACGGCGAGCCACTTCAGAACTTTCATCGGAATTTCTCGAATGAATGGCAAGTGCCAGACGGGGCGGCCTTTTCCCGTCGCTGAACAGTGTAACGGAAAGGTTTCGGCGGACAGCGATGGACTACCGGTCCGGACCCTGCCTGTCGCGCCGTCGTCTGCCGAGGTACGACTTTCGTTCGCCTTGCCAGTTTCGGGCCCGTCGGCCCGGAAGCGCTCGCCTCTTTCGTCGAACGTCGGCGTAATCCCGCCGGATGTCGCCGTTTCGGGTTCCATGACTCACGGGGACGTGGCGGCGCACCCGGAGCGACACTTCGGAAAGCGCCGGCTCGGGAAGCACCTGCTCGGGGAGCGGCCCGTCAGGAAGCGTCGGTTCGAGAAGTGCCGGCTCGGGGAGCGACCGTCAGGAAGCGCCGGCTCGGGAAACACCGGCTCGGGGAGCCGCGGATCAGAAAGCGCCGGCGTCCTGGTTCACGGCCTTCCGGTCGTCGGTCTCTCCGACACGCCAGTCGCCGGACTTGCCGCCGCGTTTCTCGATCACCCGCAGATCCGTCATCGTCATGCCGCGATCGACCGCCTTGCACATGTCGTAGATCGTGGCGAGGGCGACCTGCAGCCCGATCAGCGCCTCCATCTCGACCCCGGTGCGCGAGCGCGTCTCGGCGCGGACCCGGCACAGGACGAGGCTGTCGCCCGTCTCGACGTCGAACTCCACGGCGACCTTGGTCAGCCCGATCGGGTGGCAGAGCGGGATCAGGTCGCTGGTGCGCTTGGCGGCCATGATGCCGGCCACCCGGGCGATGCCGAGCACGTCGCCCTTCTTGTGCGTGCCGGCCGCGACCATCGCGAGCGTCGCCGCCTCCATCCGGATCGCCCCTTCGGCCACCGCGACGCGATGGGTCTCGTCCTTGGCGCCGACGTCGACCATGTGGGCCTGGCCGTCGGCGTCGAAGTGGGTCAGCTCGCTCATCTCGGAATTCTCGGCACGGCGGATCGGCGGGTATCATCACGGACCCCTGTCGTCCGGACAACCGTCATGGCCATCAAGGTCAAGTTCTTCGCCAGCCTGCGCGAGCAGCTGCCCGGCACCGTCGATCGGGTGGACGCGGCAGGGGTCGCGACCGTGGCCGACGTCTGGGCACGCGCGACCGAGGCGAAGACGATGCCCGAGCACGTGCTCTGCTCGGTCAACCTGGAGCACCGCACGGCCGACGACGCGGTCGCCGACGGTGACGAGGTCGCCTTCTTCCCGCCGGTCACCGGCGGCTGACGGGAATGGCGGTCGTCATCCGCGAGGTCGCGTTCGACCCTCACGACGAGGAGCGCGCGCACGCCGCGACGCTCGCGGCGGGCTCGTTCGGCGCGACCGCGACGTTCGTCGGCACGATGCGCGACTTCAACGAGGGCGATGGCGTCACGGCGATGACGCTCGAGCACTACCCCGGCATGACAGAGCGCGAGCTCGAGGCGGTGGTCACCGACGCGCTCGAGCGCTGGGACGTCATCGACGCGCTGATCGTGCACCGGGTCGGCGACATCCTGCCCGGCGAGCCGATCGTGCTGACGGCGGTCTGGTCGGCCCACCGCGGCGCCGCGTTCGACGCCTGCCGCTTCCTGATGGAGGCGCTGAAGAGCCGCGCGCCGTTCTGGAAGAAAGAGACCCTCGCCGACGGCTCGACGCGCTGGGTCGAGCGCAACACGCCCGCTTCGGCGTAGCCCGTGCGCGGCGACCCGACGCCGGGAAGGGGCCCGTCGCTGTCCTTTCTCGCCGCCTCGGGGCTCGTCCTGTGCCTGCTCGCGCTGCAGATGCTGATCGGGGCGGCCTTTCACGATCTGCAGGGGGCGTTCGAGTACGGCGATCCCCGCTCGATCGTCATATCGGTGGTGTCGTCCGGGCTGCTGATCAGCCTGATGATGCATCTTCAGGGCACGAGCTATCCCGAGCTCTTCGGCACGCTCGATCCACGGGCGCCGAGTCTCGCGACGATCGGCATCGCGCTGTCGATGGCCATCGTCGGCTCCCTGTGGTGGCTGTCGGAGATCCTGTTCGCCCTGGATCGACTGCTCCCGCCGGACCCGTACGCGCTCGCGATGCTCGAGCGCCTGCTGGGCGGCGGCATCGTGTCGGTGGTGGCGGTGTGCCTCGTGGCCCCGGTGATCGAGGAGATGTTCTACCGCGGCGTTCTCCTCCGGGGCCTGCTCGGACGCTACTCCGCCCGGACGGCGATCGTGCTGTCGTCCGGGCTCTTCGCCGCGGTGCACATGAACGTCTACCAGACGCCCGGAGCGTTCGTGTTCGGGCTGTTCGTCGGCTGGGTGTACCTGGTCTACCGCTCGCTGTGGCCGTGCATCTTCGCCCACGCCCTGATGAATTCCCTGTCCGTCGCCGCGAGTCTGATGGACGAGGAGGCGATACCCGACTCGCTGACGATCGACATCCTCTCCTTCGTCGTCTCGGCCTTGGGCGTCTTCATCATCTTCCGGGCATCCCGGACGGCGGACGACGGGAAACGACTCGGCTGAGACTCGTGCGCTCGACCGGGGCTCGCGTACTCGGCCGGAACTCGCGCGCTCGACCGGGAATCGCGCGCTCGGCCGGGACTCGGGCGGCGGCTTGTCTCAGCCCCCGGCGGGCATCGGAATCGGACCGACGTCCTTCGGCCGGGCGTAGCCGCGCGCGAACGCGGGTCGCGCGGCCAGCGCACGGTACCAGCGCTCCACGTTCGGGAACTCCCCGAGATCGATCCGCTGCCACTCGAAGCGTGACGTCCACGGCCAGATCGCGAAGTCGGCGATCGACAGCTCGTCGGTCATGAACTCCGACTCGGCGAGGTGACGATCGAGCACGCCGTAGAGCCTGCGCGCCTCGGCACCGTAGCGCTCCTCGGCGTAGTCGGACTTGCCGGCGTTGTATTTCAGGAAATGGTGGGCCTGTCCCAGCATCGGGCCGTAACCGCCCATCTGCCACATCAGCCATTCCATCGTGCGCCAGTAGCCGCTCGAACCCTCGGGCGGCAGGAACAGACCGCTCTTGCGCGCGAGGTAGACGAGGATCGCGCCGGACTCGAACAGCGAGACGTCGCCGTCGCGGATCGCCGGGATCCTGTTGTTCGGGCTGATCGCGAGGAAGGCCGGGTCGAACTGCTCGTCCTTGGAGATGTCGACCGCGATCGCACGGTAATCGATGCCCATCTCCTCGAGCGCGATCGAGACCTTGCGCCCGTTCGGCGTGGTCCAGGTGTGGAGCTCCAGCATCGCTTGTCGATTCTTTGTCGTGCGAAAGGAGCGAGACTACTCCAGCACGACGCTTCGCCGCTCGCGACCGCGCTGCACGACCAACGGCAGCTCGCCCTCGTGGGCACGGGCGAGCCGCTCGAGCTCACCGATCGAGCGCACGCGGCGATCGCCGACGCCGAGCAGGATGTCGCCCTCCCGGAGCCCGGCCCGCGCGCCCGCGCTGCCCGCATCGACCGCGCTCACGACGACGAACGGGGAACCGTCGCGGGTGCGCCGCACGGCGACGCCGACCCCCTCGAGCAGCGCGAACCCGTCGGCCGGCGCCTCGACGGTCACGTCGATCTCGAACGCCTCGCCGTCGCGCACGAGATCGAGCACGATGCTCTGACCCAGACGCACGAGCCCGATGCGGTTCCTGACCGCTCCCATGTCGCGCACCGGGCGTCCGTCGATCGCGGTGATCACGTCGCCCGCACGGATGCCGGCGCGCTCGGCCGGGGAACCCGCGCGCACGCGCCCGACGACGACGCCGGCACGCGCGTCCGTACCGAGCGCTTCGGCCAGGCGCGGCGTCAGCGGCTGGGCCGCGATGCCGAGCGCGCCGCGACGCACCTCGCCGAACTCGCGCAGCTGCTCGACGATATCGCGGGCGAGGTTGGCCGGAACGGCGAAGCCGATGCCGACGTTGCCGCCCGCCGGACCCACGATCGCAGTGTTGATGCCGATCAGCTCGCCCGCGAGGTTCACCAGCGCCCCGCCGCTGTTGCCGGGGTTGATCGAGGCGTCGGTCTGGATGAAGTCCTCGAAGGCCTCGATGCCGAGCCCGCTTCGCCCGAGCGCGCTGACGATGCCGGACGTGACCGTCTGACCGAGCCCGAACGGGTTGCCGATCGCGACGCAGAAGTCGCCCACGCGGAGCCGGTCGGAGTCGGCCCAGGGCAACGCGACGAGATCGCCGGGCTCGATCGCGAGCAGCGCGATGTCGGCCTCGGGGTCGGCGCCGACGAGCGTCGCGGCGCGCTCGCGCCCGTCGGCGAGCGTCACGACGATGTCGGCCGCGCCGGACACGACGTGCTCGTTGGTGACGACGAGCCCGGCCCCGGCATCGACGACGACGCCCGAACCGGTGCTCCGCGGGACGCTCGGGCGGGAGTCGCCACCGGGGTCGAGGAAGCGGCGAAAGAACGGGTCGTCGAGCAGCGGGCTCCGCGCCCTGGCCGGCCCGCGCGTGGAGATGTTGACGACCGCCGGGGTCACGCGCTCGAGCATCGGTGCGAGGCTCGGCAGCGGCTGCCCCTCGACGACGTCGGGCAGGGCCGCGGCACGGGTGCCCCACGGTGCGAGCGCGACGACGATGCCCGCGAGCACGATGGCGACGAGGAGCCGCGCGGACGGCACGAACCGCGCGGGCGGCGCGGGCGGCACGGCGCACGATGCCGAGCCTCCCACCGAGGTTTTCACCGGACGGAGCGAGCGGCGCACGACAGGTCTCGGCGGATGCCGCTGTCGCGCACGGACGCGCGTGCGGGGTGTCCCAATCGAGGAGTCACCCGATCGGGGTACCTGACCGAGAACCTGCCGATCGAGCGCCTTCGCGTCGTACGTCGTGTCGTCGTGCGCTGTCCTGTCGAGCGTCGTCGTCACCAGCTGCCGGTGTTCTCCATGCTCTTCCATGGCTCGGCCGGCTCCTTCGAATCCCCGTTCTGCAGGAGTTCGAACGAGATTCCGTCGGGCGACTTAACGAACGCCATGTGGCCGTCGCGCGGCGGACGGTTGATCGTGACGCCGCCGTCCTGCAGCTTCCGGCAGGTGGCGTAGATGTCGTCGACGACGTAGGCGAGGTGACCGAAGTTGCGCCCTCCGGAGTACTCCTCGCCCGACTTTCCTTCCTCGGGCCAGTTGTAGGTCAGCTCGACCATCGGCGCCTTCTCCTCCCTGGCACGCGCCTCGTCTTCGGGAGCGGCGAGAAAGATCAGCGTGAAGCGACCCTTCTCGTTCTCGGTGCGGCGGATCTCGACCATGCCGAGCAGGTCCTTGTAGAAGTGCAGGCTCGCGTCGATGTCGGCGATGCGGACCATCGTGTGCAGGTAGCGCATGGGAAAGTCTGTCCTCTGTCTTCTGTGAACGGGCGACCTCGAACGGGAAGGTCGATGCGGCGAACGGCCGTGTCAGGTCGATACGCCGAACGATACGGGAGAGCGGTACGGCGGATCGATGCGGTGAAAAGGTGTGGCATTCCGGCACAGGGGGCAAGCGCGGCGAAGCGATGTGATGAACGGGTGTGATGGATCGATGCCGGTGAATCGATGGCGGCGGGTCGATGGCGGCGGGTCGATGGCAGCGGGTTGATGGCAGCGGGTCGATAACGGTAAGTGATCGTGGCGGATCGATGCGCCGACTGGACGGGAGGGTCGATTCGCGGCCAGGGGAGCAACGGTGTAGGCGACACGGGCTCTCGAGCGCACGCCGCGGGCACGTTTTGCAAACCGGCGAGGCGACTCTTCTGTCCGCCCGGGATCGTCCTCACCGTGCCTCCTCATCCATCCGAGAGACGATCCATGACCGACCGCGCACTGATCATACTGACGTCCCACGGATCGCTCGGCGACTCGGGGAAGGACACCGGATTCTACTGGGAGGAGCTCGCCACGCCGTACTGGGCACTCGTCGACCACGGCCTCGAGGTCGACCTCGCGAGCGTCGCCGGTGGCGAGCCGCCGGCCGATCCCGGCTCGGCCGAGGACGAGAACGTCAACGACGACGTGCGCCGCTTCCTCGCCGACGACACGGCGATGAAGGCGCTGAAGAACACCTCCGCGATCGAGACGGTCGACGCCTCCGCCTACCGCCTCGTGTACGTGCCGGGCGGACACGGCACGATGTACGACCTGTCGCAGACGCCGGCCGTCGGCAAGGCGATCGCCACGGCGTTCGACAACGGCGCGGTCGTCGGTGCGGTCTGTCACGGTCCGGCGGGTCTCCTCGACGTGACCCTCGACAACGGCAAGGCGCTGATCGAAGGTCGCAAGGTCACCGGCTTCACCAACAGCGAGGAGAAGGCGGTCGGACTCGAGGACATCGTGCCTTACCTGCTCGAGACCCGTCTGCGGGAACTCGGCGCCGACTACGTCAAGGCGGACGACTTCGCGGCGCACGCGGTGCGTGACGGACGACTCGTCACCGGCCAGAATCCGCCTTCGTCGAAGAAGGTGGGTGAGCTGATGATCGAGGCGCTGAAGGCCGAGACCTGATCCGGACGCGAGTCTGATTCCGGCTCGGGTCTGATTCGGGCTCGGGTCCGACGCGGATTCAGGTCTGCCGGGGCAGATCCAGGCCCGGCGGTCTCAGGCCCGGACTCGGGTCCGAGTTCAGAATCGGACCTGGACCCGAGTCCGGGTTCGAAGCCCGAATTCCCGAAGCCTCATGGCCAGACACCCGGGACCGAGGGACGGGCCAGCCTGAATCCGAGTCGATCCGACCCGAACCCGAACCCGAACCGGAGCCGGAGCCGGAGCCGGAGTACGAGTTTCGAGCCAGAGTCCAGAGCCCGAACTCGAGTCCACACCCCAGTCCACACCCCAGTCCACACTCGAGCTGAAGTCAGGGTCAGAGTCAGAGCTCGGCACGCTACCTGCCCTGGCAAAGCGCGGTACTGTTCCCCTTCCGTGTGCGGCGGTCGCGATTGACAGCGCGGGCACCGGGCGCCGACCATCCCGTCGAGCCCTGCCGCCGGCGATCCGAACGCCGGATAAAGGGCTAGAAGTGGAAGACATACCGCGGAGCGACGCCCGTCGTGCCGCCGGCCATGGATACGGGACGATCGATGAGGAACACCGCGCCACAGGCCAGGTACGGGCCGACGGACGACAAGGCGGACGACGGGGCCGAGGCCGGCACGCACCTGGTCGCCGATTTCTGGGACGTCCGCACGATCGACTCGGTCGAGGAGCTCGAGCGGGTCGTAAGGTCGGCCGTCGCGGTCGCCGGCGCGACGCTGCTCGACCTCTCGTTCCACAAGTTCCCCGGTCACGGCGGCATCACCGGCTACGCGATGCTGGCCGAGTCCCACATCAGCGTGCACACGTGGCCCGAACGTGACTACGTGGCGATCGACGTGTTCATGTGCGGCGATCAACGCCCGAACGATTCCCTCGATGTGCTGCGCCGGGCGTTCCGGCCGTCGAGCGAGGAAGTTAGCTCGGTACGGCGTGGTCTCCGCAGGGCGCCCGCACCCGTCGCGCGGGCCGTCGGCGCCCGATGAGCGCGCGTCACATCCGGGCGATGGCCCCCGACGACGTCGACGCGGTCGTGGCGATCATCACCGACGTCGACGACGAGGACGGTGCCGAGGCGGCGACCGACTTCACCGAGCACGGCGTCGATGGACACTTCGTCATGACGCTCGGCGACGATGCCGCACCGGCCGGGGTGTCGGGATTTCGCCACGTGCCGGCGACCGAACGCACCTCGTGGCTGTCGTGGACCTATCTCGCACGCGAGCATCGCGGGCAGGGGCACGGGCGTGCCCTGATCGAGCACGTCGTCGGTTATCTGCGCGGGGCGAGGTGTCGCAAGGTCTTCGTCAAGGTCTCCGACTACGTGGACCCGGACGAGGGTCCGCTCTACGAGGCGGCGATCAAGACTTACGAGACGCTCGGATTCACGCGCGAGCTGACGGCCCCGGACTTTCACGACGAGCGCGAGAACCTGATGATCTACGGCCTGCCCCTCGCCGGAAACGCGGCCGGTGACGGGAACGACGGCGAGGAGGCGCCCGACATCGCCGAGGAGCGTCCCGCCCTCGAGTTCGTCGGCCTGCACGAGATCGACGACTCGGACGGTGCCTACACCTTCGAGTGGTCGGCCGGTCGCTCCTCGCTGCTCGGCAAGCTCGGCAGCCTGGGCAAGCGCGCCGGCTTCGACAAGGGCGACCTGATGCTCGGCCTCGAGGGCGTCAAGCGCGCCGGCGGTCGCAAGGTGTTCCTGACCTTCCCCTCGAACCTGCCGGCGATCCACGAGCCGCTGAAGGCCGCCGGCTTCGAGCGGATCGGGCAGCTCGACGACTACTACGAGCGTGGACTGCACGAGCTGCACTTCGCGCACGACCTGTCGGGCGTGCCGTGAACGAGAGAAGTTTCAAAGACCTCGACACGTTCGATCCGACCCTCGCATCGAACGACCCCCGAACGACATCCGAGAGAACACGACCATGAACCGACTACACGCCCTTCCGCTCACCGCCGCCTTCCTGCTCGTCACCGTCGCCGGTTGCGGCGGCGGTGCACCGCGCGAGCCCGAGATCGATCTCGATGCCGTGCTGAGCGTGACGATGGACTCGCTGACGGAGATGGACGTCGCGGCGCCGCGGGAGGAAGGACGGCTGAGCGTCGACGGGACGACCATGATCGAGCCGGACGAGAGCGAGACGAACCGACTGCTGGTCGGTCTCGCCGACGTGCTGGAGACGAACTACAACCGGGCGGAGCCCGCGCTCTTCGACGGCGACATCACGGTCGCCGCGCAGAACGATGCCTCGTTCGTCGCGCTGGCGGACACCAACGTCAACGGCGAGCCCGACGAGGGCGAGGACGCGCTGTGGATGATCGAGGTCGATGGCGAGAACGCGCGCATCGTCGCCACCGATCGCTCCGGTGCGGTCAATCAGTCGGGCTTCAGCGGCACCGGTCTCCTGGCGGGCTATCTCCTCGGCAGCATGCTCTCGCGCCAGCGAGCCGCGGGCGTGAACACGCAGGCGCTCGCCAACAAGCGCACCGTCTCGCCGACTCAGGCGGCTCGCGCCCGGGCCGGCTCCGGCAGCTTCTCCCGCGGCAAGTAGAGCCGATCGGCGGCACGGACCCTTCCCGCGTTTCGCGTGATGTCGCCCCGGCCCGTGCCACCCCGGTTCGTGGCGCCTCGGTTTCGTGCCGCCCCGGCCTGTGCCGCTCATGACCGGGGCGCTCGCGACGGTGGCACGAATGCCGTCGCCCGATTCGGCATCGGCGGCAGCGATGACGGCGTTCCCGCGGGGTCGTCGACGGCCCCGTGAGCGACACCTCCCCGCGGGACACCGTCCCGCCCCCCACGCCGCACCCGTCGGTCACGCCCGAGAACGCCGCGGCACTCGGCACGATCGATCGGAACCAGTCGCGGTTGCTGCTCGTCTCGATCCTCGTCGTCGCGATGTGCGGCATCGTCTACGAGCTGATCATCGGCGCGATCGCGAGCTACCTGCTCGGCAACAGCGTGCTGCAGTTCTCGCTGACGGTCGGCGTGTTCATGTTCGCGATGGGCATGGGTTCGCTGTTCTCGCGCTACCTCGGCAACGATCTCCTCCGCTACTTCGTCTGGACCGAGATCGCGATCGCGCTGATCGGCGGTGTCAGCGGCATCGCGCTGTTCATGGCCTTCCCGTTCGCGCGCGTGCTGTTCGAGTTCGTCATGTACGGCTTCATCATCGTCATCGGCGCGCTCGTCGGTCTCGAGATTCCGGTGCTGACGACGCTGCTCGCGCGCGGCAAGTCCACCAAGGAGTCGATCTCCGAGGTGCTGACGCTCGACTACGTCGGCGCCCTACTCGGCTCGGTGCTGTTCCCGCTCGTGCTGCTGCCCTCGCTCGGCCCGATCCGCTCCTCGTTCGCGATCGGGCTGATGAACATCGGCGTGGCACTGATCAGCGTCGTCGCGTTCCGCCACCAGCTCGTGCAGTACCGGCTGATGCTCGCCACCTGCGTCGCGACCGCCGTCGCGCTCTGCCTCGCGCTCGTCTGGGGCACTTGGCTCGGCAGCTTCGCCGAGAAGCATCTCTACTTCGACAACGTCGTCTTCAGCGAGCAGACGCCCTACCAGAACCTCGTCGTCACCCGCTCGGTGACGACCGGCGACACGCGGCTGTTCATCGACGGGCACATCCAGTTCTCCTCGCGCGACGAGTACCGCTACCACGAGTACCTGGTGCATCCGGCGATGGCCGTGGAAGGGCCGCGGACGAACGTGCTCGTGCTCGGCGGCGGTGACGGCCTGGCCGTCCGCGAGATCCTGAAGTACCCGGACGTCGAGCGCATCGACCTGGTCGACATCGATCCGGAGATGACCCGCATCCACGCCGAGCTCCCGATGCTCCGGCTCCTCAACGAGGACAGCCTGCAGTCGGACAGGCTGAACGTGTTTCACGAGGACGCGTTCACCTTCGTCAACCGCCCGGGCGTCGGCTACGACCGGGTCATCATCGACTTCCCCGACCCGCACAACGACGCGATCGGCAAGCTGTACTCGCGCGAGTTCTACACGATGGTCAGGCGCCGCACGAACCCCGGTGCGGTGGTCACGACGCAGAGCTCGTCGCCGTTCTACACGCGGCGCGTGTTCTGGTCGATCGAGGCGACGCTCGGCGAGGTGTTCGAATCGGTCACGAGCTACCACACCGCCCTGCCCTCGTTCGGCATCTGGGGCTTCAACATGGCGAGACATGGCGCGCCGTTGCCCGCCACCTACCCGATACGGGTGCCGACCCGCTCGGTCAGCGACGAGTCGATGCTCGCGTCGATGGTGTTCGACATCGACACCGGCCCGCTCGACGACAGCCCGGTCAACTCGATCATGCAGCCGCTGCTCTACAGGCTGTATCTCGACGACGTGAAGAAGTAGCGCGCGGCCGGAGGCGAGGTGTGCACGCGATCCGGATTCCGCTCTCGACGACACCCGGCCACTCTCGCGTTCGCGAGCGACTTCGCACCGGACCGTTCACCGTTCTCGTACGGCGGAACGACGGACGAGTTCGGAAGTCCACTGCCGTCGGACCGCGGCACGCGCCGGTCGCGCCACCGCTGACCGGACGGCCCGGTGAAGGGTCAGATCGATCGCGTCGCGCGAGCGGCGCCCTCGCGTTCGAGCCGCGCACCGCTCGCCGTGTCGAACAGGTGCCAGGCGGCGGGTTCGACGTGAACCGGCACGCGCTCCCCGTCACGCACCCGGGCCGAACCGGGCAGGCGCATCGCGATCGGGCTGATCGCCGCCGCGACGACGCTCTCGGGCGGATCGCCGTCCCGCTCCGGAATCCGCCCGTACACGAGTGTGTCGGCGCCGAGCGTCTCGACCGTCAACACCTCGAGCTCGAACGTCGCCTCCTCGGCACGCGCGAGCGTCATGTGCTCGGGCCTGACGCCGAGCTGCACCTCGCGAGCGTCGGGCGGGGCGGCGAGCCCGGACGGCAGCCGCACCACGGCACCGCCGTGGAGATGCAGCGCGGTGCGGTCCGTGTCGAGCGTGCCGTCGATGAAGTTCATGCCGGGGGAGCCGATGAACCCGGCGACGAAGCGTGATGCGGGGCGCTCGTACACGTTCATCGGCGTGTCGATCTGCTCGGCCACGCCGCCGTTCATGACGACGAGCCGGTCGGCCAGCGTCATCGCCTCGACCTGATCGTGAGTGACGTAGAGGGACGTGATGCCGAGCCGCCGCTGCAGCTGGCGGATCTCGAGTCGCATCTGCACGCGCAGCAGCGCGTCGAGGTTCGACAGGGGCTCGTCGAACAGGAACACGCGCGGCTGGCGAACGATCGCCCGACCCATCGCGACGCGCTGACGCTGGCCGCCGGAGAGCGCCTTGGGCTTGCGCTCGAGGAAGTCGCCGAGCGCGAGCAGACGCGCGGCCTCCTCGACCCGATCGCGGATCTCGACCTTCGCCACCTTGGCGATCTTCAGCCCGTAGGCCATGTTGTCGAACACGCTCATGTGCGGGTACAGCGCGTAGGTCTGGAACACCATCGCGATGTCGCGATCCTTCGGCTCGACGTCGTCGACGCGCTTGCCGTCGATGCGGATCTCCCCGCCCGTCACCGTCTCGAGACCGGCGACCATGCGCAGGAGCGTCGACTTCCCGCAGCCCGACGGCCCGACGATGACGATCAGTTCGCCGTCGGCGATCTCGACGTCGACGCCGTGGATGACCTCGGTCTTCCCGTAGCGCTTGGTGACGCCCTCGAGCCCTATCGTCGCCATGCTCTCTCCGTCACCATCGCCATCTCGTGTGTGCCCGCCTCACTTCTCCGACTCGACGAGGCCCTTCACGAACAAGCGCTGCATCGCGAGCACGACGACGACCGGCGGCAGGATCGCGAGGATCGCGGTGGCCATCGCCATCGGCCAGTTGCCGTAGTCGTCCGCCTGCGGGAGCATCTGCTTGATGCCCATGACGATCGTGTTCATGTCCGGGTCGGTCGTGACGAGCAGCGGCCAGAGGAACTGGTTCCAGCCGTAGATGAACAGGATGACGAAGAGCGCCGCGATGTTGGTGATCGAGAGCGGCAGCAGGATGTCCTTGAAGAAGCGCATGGGCCCCGCCCCGTCCATGCGTGCGGCCTCGACCAGCTCGTTCGGGATCGTCATGAAGAACTGGCGGAACAGGAACGTCGCGGTGGCCGACGCGATCAGCGGCAGGATCAGCCCGGAGTAGCTGTTCAGGAGCCCGAGCTTCACGGCGATCTCGTAGGTGGGAACGATGCGCACCTCCACCGGCAGCATCAGCGTGATGAAGATCGTCCAGAAGCAGAGCATGCGTCCGGGAAAGCGGAAGTAGACGATCGCGAACGCGGAGAGGAGCGAGATCACGATCTTGCCGATCGCGATGCCGAGCGCCATGACGGTGCTGTTCCAGAGCATGCGCGCGACCGGCGCGTTGCCGCCCGAGAACAGCGCGTTCCGGTAGTTCTCGATCAGGTGGCCGCCCGGCAGGATCGGCAGGGGCGGACGCACGATGTCCTGCTGGGTCACGGTCGAGCCGACGAAGGTCAGCCAGATCGGCAGGCACATGATCGCCACGCCGGTGATCAGCAGCGCGTGCGTGAGGATCGTGCCGACGCGATTGTTCCTTACCACCGCTCGCGCCTCATCAACCCGTGTCTCATCAGTAATGCACCCGCCGCTCGACGAAGCGGAACTGGATGACGGTCAGGAGCCCGACGATGCCCATCAGCACGACCGACTGCGCGGCCGAGGAGCCGAGATCCTGCCCGACGAAGCCGTCGGCGAACACCTTGTAGACGAGGATCATCGTCGACTGACCGGGGCCACCCAGGGTGATCGTGTGGATCACGCCGAAGGTCTCGAAGAAGGCGTAGACGACGTTGACGACGAGCAGGAAGAACGTCGTCGGGGACAGGAGCGGCAGGATGATCGTCCGGAAGCGGTGCCAGGCGCCCGCCCCGTCGATCGCGGCCGCCTCGATCAGGCTCCTGGGGATCGCCTGGAGACCTGCGAGGAAGAACAGGAAGTTGTAGCTGACCTGCTTCCACGAGGAGGCGAGCACCACCAGGGTCATCGCCTCGCCGCCGTTCAGCACGTGGTTCCAGTCATAGCCGATGCCCTTCAGCCAGTAGGCGACGAGACCGATCGAGGGGTTGAACATGAACAGCCACATGACGCCGGCCACGGCGGGCGCGACGGCGTAGGGCCAGATCAGCAGCGTGCGGTAGGTGCCGGAGCCCTTGATCACGCCGTCGGCGAGCACGGCGAGCGCGAGCGCGACGCTCATGCTCACGAGCGTGACCGAGAGGCTGAACACGGCCGTCGTCAGGAAGGACGCACGGTAGTAGCGATCCGAGAACAGGTAGGTGAAGTTCTCGAACCCGACGAACTCGGTGCTGAGACCGAACGGGTCGGGCAGCTGCGTGGACTGCAGCACCGCCTGGCCCGCCGGCCACAGGAAGAAGATCGCCGTGACCAGGAGCTGCGGGGCCACCAGCGCGTACGGCAGCCACGCGCTCCGGAACACGACCCGCCCGTCGGCGGTGCCGCTCTTCAAGAGCCGAACGGCCCGTGCCCGACGAATGCCGCCCGGAACGCCCCTGTCCGCTCACGGCCCCTCCGCTTCCCCTTCGCTCGAGGGCGGTCCGCGTTCGGGTGCACCCGACAGACGAGGCACGTCGACTGCGCCCCTTCCGGAGCGCTCGACGTCGAACGCGCGGACGAAGGACGTCCGGTGGGGAGGTGTCCGATCGACGGCATCAGGCCGAACCGCCTCGATCCGGGCGTTCGATCGGACACCCGCTCCGGTCGACGATCAGCGTCCGGCCGTGCGCTCGAAGCGACGCAGCAGCTCGTTGCCGCGCTCGACCGCCGAGCCGAGCGCCGCCTTCGCGTCCTTGTCGCCCTGCCAGACCGCCTCGAGCTCCTCGTCGATGACACCGCGGATCTGGTCGAAGTTGCCGAGACGGAGGCCCTTCGAGTTGGCCGTGGGCGCCTCGCCGGTCATCTGCAGGATGGCGATGTCGGTGCCGGGCTCCTCCTCGTAGTAGCCCTCCGACTTCGTCAGCTCGTAGGCGGGCGTGGTGATCGGCAGGTAGCCCGTGTCCTGGTGCCACTTGGCCTGGATCTCGGGGGTCGACAGGAAGTTCAGGAAGTCGGCCGCGGCAGCGTACTCGTCGTCGCTCTTGCCGGCCATGACCCACAGCGAGGCGCCGCCGATGATCGTGTTCCGGGGCGCACCCTCGACATCGTCGTAGTAGGGCAGCGGCGCGATCGCGAAGTCGAACTCGGCCTCGGCCTTGACGCCGGCGTAGCCCGCGGAGGATTCCGTGAACAGCGCGCACTCGCCCGCGCGGAATCGTGCCCCGCCCTCGTTGCGGCGACCGCTGTAGACGAACAGGCCGTCCTGCGCCCACTTGCCCATGTTGTCGATGTGGCGCACCTGCGCGTCGCCGTCGAATTCGAGCTCGGTGCCGACGCCGTCGAAGCCGTTGCCCTCGCTCGCGAACGGCACGTCGTGGTAGGCGGAGAGGTTCTCGAGATGGATCCACGACTGCCAGGCCGTCGTCATCGGGCACGTGCTGCCCGCTTCCTTCAGCTTGACGAGGATCGCCTCGACGTCGCCCCAGGTCGTCGGCGGCTCGGCCGTGTCGACGCCGGCCTCCTTCAGCGCGTCCAGGTTCATGTAGAGCACCGGGGTGGAGCTGTTGTAGGGCAGCGACAGCATCTCGCCGTCGGGCGTGGTGTAGTAGCCGGCGACGGCGGCGAGGTAGATCGACGGATCGAAGTCCACCTCGGCGTCGGCCATGACCTCGTACACGGGCTTGATCGCGCCCGCGGCGTTCATCATCGTGGCGGTGCCGACCTCGAACACCTGCAGGATGGTCGGCTGCTCGCCGGCGCGGAAGGCGGCGATGCCGGCGTTCAGCGCTTCCGAGTAGTTGCCCTTGGGCGTCGCGACGACGCTGTGCGCGTCCTGGGAGTCGTTGAACGAGGCGACCTGTTCGTCGAGGAGTTCCGCGAGGCGCCCGGTGAAGGCGTGCCAGAACTCGATCTCGGCCGCGGCGGCGGGGGGCGCGAGGGTGGTGGCACCGAGAGAGGCGGCGACGGTGGCGGCGGACAGCGTGCGGCGGATCGACATGTCTGGGCGGTTTCTCCGTGAGCGCGGAAATGGCGGGCGTCATCGTCGACTCGTGGCGATGACGAGCGGATGACTTCGGCGTGACGACAGTACACCACTGTCGTGACTCCATGTCCGCGCCGGGGCCCGTCCGGCCTTCTCTCCGCCGCGGGTCGGACACGCGGCGGCCGTCGTCCCGTCCGGCGTCAGTCGCTGACCAGACGGGCGGAATCGATCCGGCGCATGCCGAGGGAAAGGTCGGCGGGCGAGTCCGCGAGATCGACCCACTGCCTCCGATCGCCGCGCAACAGCTCGAGCTCGTGCAGCGGTGCCGGGTCGCCGTTCACGTAGGGGTAGAGATCGTCGAGACTGACCACCGGACGGCCGTCGACGGCGAGCAGCACGTCTCCGGGCAGGATGCCCGCGTCGGCCGCGCTGCTGCCGACGGGGACCTCGGTGATGACTACACGCTCGATCGGCGCGCCGGCCTCCGTCGACGCACGTGCACGTGCCGAGCCACTGTCGGGCGTCCACGTGTTCGCGGACGGCGGCAGTGTTCCGGCGTAGGTGGACTCCGTCATCGTGTCCTCGTAGGAAGCGGTGTCCAGCAGAGAGTCGAGAGTGGCGTCCGGCAGAAAGGGATCGAGCCGCTCGTCGGGCTCGCCGCCTCTTCCGGGGACAGGCTCTTGCCAGACCGGGGCGTCCCGGATGCCGGCACCGGCGATCTCGGTGAGGGGTGGTGGCACGAGCGTCGCGTTGCCGAGCTCGATCGGCGGGCTCGAGACGCCCGTGCCGGGCTCCCGACCGGCAGCACCACCGACGGCTTCGGGATCGGCGTCCTCGTCGAGCGTCGCCGTCTCGAGCACGAGCACCTGCAGGTCGAGCGCGAGCATCTCGCTCTCGAGCTCCGTCGTCTCGGCTTCGAGCGCGGCGACACGCGCCTCGAGCTCTTCCTTCTCCCGGACGAGACGCTCGTGCCGTTCGAGCGGCACGACGCCGGTCGCGTCGACCGACGGCCCCGGGCCGGGCACCGGAGTCGCCGCTCGCTCCGCCGGATCCGTGACCTCGCGAGACGAGGCCGTCGCCGCGGTCGCGATGTCGTCGGGCCGATCATCCGGTCCGGGAAAATCGCCACGATCGCTCGAACCGGTGACCTCGTCGGTCCGGCCATCCGGCCCGGGAACAGCTTCGCGATCGCCCGAATCGGCGATCTCGTCGGCTTCGCCGGTCCGGTCATCCGGCTCGGGAAAAGCTCCACGATCGCTCGAACCGGCGACCTCGGTAACCTCGTCGGTCCGGCCATCCGGCCCGGGGACAGTTTCGCGATCGATCGAGTCGGCCATCTCGTCGGCCTGACCATTCGGCCCGGGGACCGCTTCGCCACCGCTCGAAGCGGCGACCTCTCCGGCTTCGTCGGATTCGTCGCTCGAGGTTCCTCGTGCCGGTTCGGAGACGACCATCCTGTCGGGATCGCTCGAGTCACCGACCGGGCCCGCGGCAAGGTCCGCAGCCGAATCCGCGGCCGAGTCGGCGATCGGGCCGGAGTCGACGCCGAAGGGCGGATTCCGGGCAGGTTCCGAGGCCGGGCTCGAGGTCGCCGGCGACTCCGGCGGCAGATCGGCGATCGGACCGGAGATCGGCCCCGGCGGGGCGTCTTCCTGCTCCCGACCGAGGAGGTACAGGCCGATACCCGCGACCGCGACGAGCCCGACCACGACGGCGAGCGGACGCGTGGCGCTCGCTTCCGCCGGTCCGGACGCGGCGCGTCGCGAGCGCCTGAACAGCGAGAGGATCGCCAGGGCGACCGGCGACGGCACGAACGGCGAGGACCCGCCCGAAGCCCTGGCTCCGGCGGGTACCGATTTTCTCGGTCTCGGGGCGCTGCTCGATCTCGAGGCGCTGCGGGGCGACGTGTTCGTCAAGAGTCTCGTCCGTTCGACATTGGCGGCCGTAGAGGTGACCACTCACGAACGATACGTCGAGACGCGCCGCCGGGACGCACGCCAAGCCGATCGCCCGATCCGTAGCTCTGACCGCTCGTCCTGAAACTTTACCCGAGACCTGCCTCTCGGATCACGACCCGAACCCCGACCCGCGTCACGACTCGGCATCGTCGAGAGGGCGCGACGGCCGGATACCGTCACACTGGCCACCTTCCCGGTTCCCGCCGCACGAGGCGCGATGCTCTAACGGAACCGTATCGCGCGCCATCGAGCATATGCCGGCAACCCCTCGGATTCGGCTGCGGGTGTGGTGTTAGCATCCCCGGCGCCGTACGGCCGGCATCATCTGAAATACAACGGATCAAGGAGAGCAATCGGTGCGATTCAACGCCCCTTCCGAGCGATGTGTCCGCAGCTGCACGGCGTCGATCGTCCTGCTCGCGCTCACCGCCTGCGGCGGCGGCGCTGGCGACGGCGTCAGGATCGCGGGCTCGGACGATCCCTCGTCGCCCGACGGCGCGACACCGTCCGCCGGTCCGTCGGCACCGGTGGCCTCGGAGGCGCCCGAGGCACCGGGCTCGAGCTCGCCGCCCGCACGCCCCGTGAGCGATGGCGACGATGTCGCCGTGCCCGTCACGGCGGCACCGGACGGCGGCGCCACCGGTGACACGACCGACCTGCGGCACGGTCTCTCGCAGCGCCCGCCTCTCTCCGACTTCGCCCTGTCGATCGAGGGAACCTCGACCACCGGTTACAGCGCCGTGCCCGTCTACCCGAACCTCGAGCGCATCGACCAGATGGTGCGCGCGGCACCGGTCCCCGGAGAGGACCGCATGCTCGTCGTCGAGCGGCCCGGACGCATCAAGGTGTTCGAGGACGACCCGGCGGTCGAGACCACCACGACGATCCTCGACATCACGTCGAGGGTGGCGAGCTCGTCCTCCGAGCAGGGGCTGCTCGGCTTCGCCTTCGATCCGGCCTTCGAGAGCAACCGCCACGTCTACATCTACTACACGCACGCGAGCGACGGCCGCTCGATCGTCACGCGCCTGACCTGGGACGCCGCCACCGACCGTCTGAACGAGGCGAGCGATCGGCAGATCCTCGAGGTCGCACAGCCGTTCGAAGGGCACAACGGCGGCATGCTCGAGTTCGGACCGGACGACGGCTACCTGTACGTCTCGATCGGCGACGGCGGCGACGGCGGCGATCCGCTCCGGCACGGACAGAACCGCGCGTCGCTGCTCGGCACCGTCCTGCGTCTCGATGTCCACCCGAGCGACCCGAACCTCCCGTACGCGATCCCGTCCGACAACCCGTTCGTCGGCGACAGCGACGCGCGTGGCGAGATCTACGCCTACGGGCTCAGGAACCCCCACAAGTTCTCGTTCGACCGTCAGACCGGTGAGCTGTGGCTCGGCGATGTCGGTCAGAACGAGCTCGAGGAGATCGACCTGATCGTCTCGGGCGGGAACTACGGCTGGCCGGTCTTCGAGGGCACGCGGAGGAGCGACGATCCGAACAGGCTCCTGTCCTCCCCGTCGCCCATTCCGCCGGTGTACGAATACGGTCACGACGAGGGTCTCGCGGTCATCGGCGGGTACGTCTACCGCGGTGATCGCGATCCGTCGCTGTTCGGGCGCTACCTGTTCGCCGACTTCGCCTTCGGCACCGTCTGGGCGCTGACCCGCGAGGCGGACGGCAGCGTCCGGCGCGACAAGCTGACCGATGTCGACAAGCCGACCGCCTTCGCGGAGACCGCCGACGGCGAGGTGCTCGTCATATCGTACGAGGGTGGGCTGCAGCGTCTCGAGCCGGTCACGACGGGACCCGGCCTGCCGCCGAAGCTGTCGGAGACCGGCCTGTTCACCGACCTGTCCACGCTGACACCGATCAGCGGACTGATCGGCTACACCCCGTCGCACCCGTTCTGGTCCGACGGCGTCGCCAAGCGTCGCTGGCTCGGCGTGCCGGACGACGCGAAGATCGACTTCACCGCCGACGACTGGATGTTCCCGATCGGCACGGTCTCGGTCAAGCACTTCGAGATCGCGACGATCGAGGACGACCCGACCTCCATCCGCCGCCTCGAGACTCGGGTGCTGCTGCACACGAAAACCGGCTGGGAGGGCTACTCCTATCACTGGAACGCCGAGCAGACCGACGCGACGCTCGCGAACGGGCAGCGGCTGGAGACGCTGAGCGTCGCGCTCGCCGGCGGCGGCACGCGCGAGCAGCTCTACGAGTACCCGAGCCGCGGGGCCTGCATGGTCTGTCACACGCCCGGCGCGGAGTTCCTGCTCGGGCCGAAGACGGCCCAGCTGAACACCGGGTTCGCCTACCCGGCAGGGCGTGCCAACCAGATCGACACGCTGAACAACATCGGACTGTTCGATCGTGACGTCGGTGACGCGACGGCTTACGAGACCTTCCCGCCGCTCGACGACGATTCGAGTTCGCTCGATGCGCGTGCGCGCGCCTATCTCGACGTCAACTGCAGCTCCTGCCACATGCCGGGCGGCAGCGCGCCGACGACGATGGACTTCCGCGCGAGCCTTCCGCGCGAGGCGATGAACGCCGTCGACGTGGAGCCTTCGGCAGGGGATCTCGGCATCGCGAACGCCCGCATCATCGCGTCGGGCGATCGCGAGGCGAGCGTGCTGTGGCATCGGATCGGGAGCCTGGACGAGTCGCGCATGCCGCCGATCTCGACGCATGTCGTCGACCGGGCCGCGGTCGAGCTGATCGGCGACTGGATCGATCAGCTGCCCTGAGCCGTCGACCACGTTCCCGAGGGGCAGCGTTCCGGGGCTACCCCGCTTCGCGGACGCGTCCCGCGGGCCGGCGGTCACGGGTCGGCAGGGGTGGGCCGGGGACGCTCGCGTGTCGTGAGTGTCCCCGGCCCGACGGCTGCGCGCGGGCCCGGTCTTGTCCGAAGTCGACGGCACGTCACGTTGCCCCCGGCGAGCTTGCGACTATCCTCAACGTACAGATCTCCCGATATTCGGAGAGCACGCGATCCTGCGCATGGCCGTCCGGGCCGTGCCGCGATCGGGCTCGACCCGTAGCAAACACGGATTCCCGACGATGACCTCATTCGCGAAACGCGCGCGTCCGGTGCCGCGCGCATGGCGGCCGACCGCCGCCGCGTCGCTGCTTGCCGCCGCGGCCCTCTGGATGTTCGCGTCACCGGGCCACGCCGCCCCGCAGGTGCAGACGCCGGGGTTCTACATCACGACGATCGGTCCGACGCTCGAAGAGGTTCGCCGGGACCCGTACACGCCCGAGGGCGACTTCACGGGCCTCTACCGCGCGTCGGCCATCGCCTTCGCCGACGATGCCGACGTGGTCTTCGCCGCCGAGAAGGAAGGGCTCGTGCGCGTGATCGTCGACGGACAGCTTCAGGCACGCCCGGTGGTCAGCCTCGAGGATCGCATCTCGATCTGGATCGATCGCGGCCTCGGCGGCATCGACGTCCACCCCGACTTCCCGGCGGTCAAGGAGATCCTCCTGACCTACACCCACGATGCCGGCGTCGTCGATACCGAGGGCCCGATGTACGCCAAGGTCGCGAAGCTCGCGCTGCGCGAGGAGATCGGTGCGGACGGTCGCGTGCAGTACTTCGCCGATCCGCCGACGGACGCCGACGTCATCCTCGGCAAGCTCAGCGCCACGGCCGAGTTTCCCTCCTGCAACGACCGTCCGCTCGGCAGCGACTGCGGGGCGGTCGACGACGGCAGCCACTCGTTCACGTTCGTCCGCTACGGGCCGGACGGCAAGATCTACGTCGGCACCGGTGACGGCGCGGGGTTCTACTCGCCCGACCCGAAGGCGTTCTACGCCCAGCGCCTCGAGCACATGGCCGGCAAGGTCCTGCGCATCAACCCCGACGGCACCGGGCCCGCCGACAACCCCTTCTTCACCGGCGATCCGGACGACAACGCCTCCAAGGTCTACGCCTACGGGCTCAGGAACCCCAAGAGCGCCGCGTTCAACGCGCAGACCGGGCAGCTCTGCCTCGGCAACGTCGGCTGGTACCTGACCGAAGGCATCTACTGCCTCTCCCCGGGCGACAACGCCGGCTGGCCGTGCCGCGAGAACGGCCCGGTGCAGAACGGTTACCAGACGCTCTCGCTCGATCGCGACGGCGAGCGCCTGGCCTCGTGCCCGCTCGTGCCCGGCACCTACATCGAGCCCTCCTTCGCCTACCCGCATCAACCGCTCGTCGTCGGTGGCGAGGAGCTGTCGGTCGGGGCGGCCATCGGCTGCGCCACGGCCAACTCGGACGAGTACCCGGTCGACTTCAACGGCACCTGTGTCTACGGCGATTACGTGCTCGACACGATCGCCTCGGTCCACATCGGTGGCAGCGGCAATCCCTCGCAGGTGATCCAGGTGAAGGAGGCCGGCCGGCCGAGCGATGTCGAGACCGACCGCGACGGCAACGTCTGCTGGAGCGCCTACGAGGTCGGCAACGCCGACGGCACGCCGGTCACCGAGATCCGCTGCCTGCGCTACGACGCCTCCGGTGCCGTCGCCCAGTACCCGGTCGTCTCGTTCGACACGTCCCCCGATGCCGAATCGTTGCTCGCGATCAATCTCGACGCCGCCGATTCCTACCACACCGGCGGCCGGACGCTGCTCTACCGCTGGGACTTCGGTGACGGCGACACGGCGGCCGGGGAATCGGTGCGGCACGTCTACGCCGCACCGGGGGACTACACCGTGACGCTCACCGCGAACGCCGTCGGCAGCCAGGTGCGGCGCTCGACCTCGCAGGTCGTGCGGCTGGCCGATCCCGACACGGTGACGCCGGTCCTGCCCGTCGTCGAGGACATCGTCTACGCGAACCCCGAGCATTTCGTGAGCAGCAGCGTGCCGTTCGGCGTGCGCGTGAGAAACGACCGTGGCACGGAGCCCTTCCGCATGCTGGTCAACATCTACGACGAGGGCGGCAGCGAGGTCGCCCACCTCGTCCACCCCGAGCTGATCACGCTCGCCCCCGGTGCGACGACGACGGTCGACTTCCTTTGGCCGACGGCCGGCGGACTCGGCGAGTACCGCATGGGCGTCGAGTTCTACGCCACGGACTGGAGCAGCTGGACGCTGAAGTACCTGCGCGCGTCGCGCTTCGTCGTGCGCACGCGGGTCAGTGCCGACGCCGAGCAAGGTGGCAGCGGCACGCCGGAGGAGCCTGCCGTGCCGGAGGTACCGGTCGTGCCTGTCACCCCGCCCGTCGCGCCGCCGGTGACACCGCCCGTCGAGACACCTGTCGCCGAGACGGACCCCGCGGCGCCCGGCCCGGCCGATGATGCACCGGGCGGCCCCGTCGTCAGGGTCGGCGGTTCCAAGGGTGATGTATTTCTCGGCGCCGAGGGTGCGGGCGGGCCGCTCGCGCTGCTGCTGCTCGTGTTGTTCAGGCGCTCGGCGGCCCGCCGCGGTCACGTCGTCGGTGCCGGGAGCGCCTGACGCTCGCCGTCTACGGCCACCCGCGCGACACCGTGACGGTCGCGCGGGGACGGGCACGACGCGGGTCCGAAGACCGCTCTCGATGTCGAGATCCGCGCTCGACGACGCGACCCGACAAGCCCGTCAGTCGCCCTTTTTCAAGGGATCGTGACCCCAGTTCATCAGGGAGTGGCGCCAGGCGCTCGTCTCGACGTCGTCGTCCGGCCCGCCCTGCGCCACGTGCCGCTTGATGTAGCCGACGACGGCCGCCATGTGCTCCCACTGTCCGTCGTCGAGGTCGTCCTTGTTCGTGCGCTTGATCTCGACGATGCGCCGGCCGGACTTGTGCCCCGTGCTCTCGCCGTCGCCGCTGTCGGCACCGACCTTCCGGCTTTCGTCGGTCTCGAGGAAACGCTCGAGCTCCCGCGGCGCCATGTTGACGAGCTCTCGCCACTCGTCCCAGATCTCTTCTCGACTCTTCGACGAGCTCACGGTCATCGTTCTCCTGTCGGCGTGATCGAAACAGACTAGTGGTCTGTCTCGCTGATACTGTCGGGCTCAGCGAGCCAGGCAGCCTCGAGGACAAGGCGTTCGTACCCTGAAGGGCATGAAAGTGAAGGCGTACAGGTGTACTCCGAACGAGAACAACGCAGGCATCGGGAACGCAGGCATCGGGGCCGCCTGGCTCGCCCTGCGGGAGCCCTTCGGCGCTCCTCCGCCGGCGTTGTCCGGGGCCGCCTCCGGTCTCCTCGGGGTGCACCTGTACGCCTTCGTCGAGGCGCCTTGTCGGAAATACCCTGAAGGGCACAAGAGCGCCGAAGGGCTCTGAGCACGACAGTATCAGCGAGTCGGACCACTAGAGCGTGACGTCCGCTCCGCGGCCGCCATTGAAAAAGCGCGACGGCGAACGCGGATGCCGGTGGCCGAACCCCGTTCAGGGCCGAAGCCGAAGGCGACGAGCAGGAACATGACGATGTTGCCGTTGGCCGTCGCCGCCAGCGCCTCCTCGCCGAGGAAGCGTCCGACCCGGAGCGTGTCCAGCGAACCGCTGGCCGATTGCAGCGCGGACGAGGCGAGCGTGGGCAGGGCGAACAGCAGCAGCGTCCGGTCGATCGGGCCGGACAGGAGATCACGATCGAGTCCGCCGCGCCGAAGGGTACTTCGGCGCGGCGGACGATCAGGAGACTTGTCGCGCCGGCTCCTCGCTGCCGCGCCCGACCGCGCGCAGGGCCTCGGTCGGCAGTGCACCGACAGTCGTGTTCTCGTCGATCCAGGCCTGCAACGCCTCCTCGGTACCTTCCGGGACATGCAGACCCTTGCGGCTTCGTCGCCACAGGATATCGCGGGCGGTGCGCGCGTACTCGTGCTCGATCAGGTAACGCACCTCGGCCTCGTGGAGCGGCCCGCCGAAGTGGCGACCGAGCTCGTCCATCGACGTGGCCTCGCCGACGATGATGTCGATGCGGGTGCCGTAGTTCCGTGCCCAGTCGAGCAGGACGCGCGGCTCGAGCCAGTCGTGCTTGCGCTTGCAGCCGTCCAGGAAGCGATCGAAGTCCGCGTCCGGGATGTCGCCGCCCGGCAGCGGCTCGCCCGTCGTCCAGGCGCCGCGGGTGAACCCGAGCGGCGCCTGCAGCATGTCGACCGCCTGCTCGGCGAGCTTGCGGTAGGTGGTGATCTTGCCGCCGAACACCGACAGGATCGGTGCGTCGTCGCGGGTATCGAGATCGAGCTTGTAGTCACGCGTGACCTTCGAGGCGTTGTCGGAGGCGTCGTCGTAGAGCGGGCGCACGCCGGAGTAGGTCCACGTCACCTGTTCGGGTGTCACCGGACGCTCGAAGTACTCGCTCGCGGCCGAGCAGATGTAGGCGATCTCGTCGGGCGTGATGTTGGTGTGACCGGGCTCGTCGTGCACCTCGACGTCGGTCGTGCCGAGCAGCGTGAAGTCGTTCTCGTAGGGCACGGCGAAGATGATGCGGTTGTCGGCGTTCTGGAAGATGTAGGTGTAGGGGTGCTCGAAGAGCTTCGGCACGACGATGTGGCTGCCCTTGACCAGGCGCACGCCGTTCTTCGAGTCGTTCTCCTCGTCCAGGCCGAGCGTCTTCTCGACCCAGGGGCCCGAGGCGTTGACGATCGCCCGCGCGTGCACGGTGCTCCGCGTGCCGAACGCCTTGTCCAGGAGTTCGACCGTCCAGTCGCCCTGGCCACGGACGATGTCGGTGCATTCGGTACGCACCCGCACGTCGCAGCCGCGCGCCTCGGCGTCCATGACGTTCAGCGTGACGAGACGCGAGTCCTGCACCCAGCAGTCCGAGTATTCGAACCCGCTCGTGAACTCGCCCTTCAGCGCCTCGCCCGCGACGTGCTTTCTCAGGTCGACGCCCTTCGAGCGCGGCAGGAGCTTGCGTCCGCCGAGGTTGTCGTAGAGGAAGAGCCCGGCGCGGATCAGCCAGCGCGGACGCAGGTCGGTGTGGTGCGGCAGGATGAAGCGGAGCGGCCAGATGATGTGAGGGGCGGCCCTGAGCAGTACCTCGCGCTCTCCGAGCGCGTGACGCACGAGGGCGAAGTCGTAGTACTCGAGGTAGCGAAGCCCGCCGTGCACGAGCTTGGTGCTCGACGAGGAGGTGTGCTGGGCGATGTCGTCCTTCTCGCAGAGCAGCACCGAGAGACCGCGACCGGCGGCGTCCCGGGCGATGCCCGCGCCGTTGACCCCGCCACCGATCACGACGACGTCAAAGGTGGTCGGGGGGGTGCCCGCGGAGGCGGCGGTGTCCGGAGAAGGTTCGGCGGCGTTCATGAAGATAGACCTCGGGGATTCGGTCGGAAGTTGCTGTGTCGTACGGTGTCGCCTCGTCGACCGCTCACACGGCGAGCGGCCCGCACGACGCCGATCCGGCAGGACCGGCACGCACGTTTGGAACGGTCGAACGAAAGGACGGCGGCGCGAGAGAGCGTGGAAACCGCCCGGTTCGATGTGCCGAAACGGACCCGACCCGGAGAAACCTCTCCCCGGGCCGGTCACTTTCACCGCCGGGTCGAAAGAGGTGCGGAAGATCGAACCCGAGGATTCCTCGCGCTCAAGCCGGACATCGCGGGTGGACGGTGACACGCACCGCTCTCCCGCGACGTCCCCATCACACGAGAGCGCCTCCGGGGGATGCCTCTGCCGAGACACCTGGCCGGGAGCACGCGACCGGAAACTCCCGGTCAGAGGCACCCGATCAGAGGCACCCGATCAGAGGCACACGGCCAGCACACAAGGCCAGCACATACGGCCAGAACACACGGCCAGAACACACGGCCAGAACACACGGCCAGCACACAAGGCCAGAGCGTCCGACCGGAGCGCCCGGCCGGAAGCGTCCAGATCCAGAGGTGCCTGGCCGGGGTTGCCTCGGCCGGGAGCGTCTAGCCTTCCCAGCTCTTGACCAGCTCGTCGTAGCTGATCGTCTCAGGCTCGGGCTTCTCGTTGTCGAGCTTCGCCTTCGGTGCGCCGGGCTGATCGAACCAGTATTGCGGGTCCTGCTCCTCGTTCAGGACCGGACCGAGATCTCCCTGGATACCGGCACGTTCGAGTCGCGAGAGGATCTTCTCCTGGGCCTCGCACAGCGCGTCCATCGCCTCCTGCGGCGTCTTGGCACCGGACGAGGCGTCACCGATGTTCTGCCACCAGAGCTGCGCGAGCTTGGGGTAGTCGGGGACGTTCGTGCCGGTCGGCGACCACTGCACACGGGCGGGGGAGCGATAGAACTCGATCAGACCACCGAGTTTCGGTGCACGCTCGGTGAAGCTGTCGTCCTCGATCGAGCTCTCGCGGATGAAGGTCAGCCCGACGTGCGACTTCTTCAGGTCCACCGTCTTCGAGGTGACGAACTGCGCGTAGAGCCAGGCGGCCTTGGCGCGGTCGGTCGGGGTCGACTTCAGGAGCGTCCAGGAACCGGCGTCCTGATAGCCGAGCTTCTGCCCTTCCTCCCAGTACGCGCCGTGCGGGCTCGGTGCCATGCGCCACTTCGGATTGCCTTCCTCGTCCACCACCGGGATGCCGTCCTTGACCATGTCGGCCGTGAACGCGGTGTACCAGAACATCTGCTGAGCGATCTGTCCCTGCGCCGGAACCGGGCCCGCCTCGCCGAACACCATGCCGGCCGCTTCCGGCGGTGCGTAGGCGTTCAGCCAGTCGATGTACTTCTGGATCGAGTAGACCGCCGCCGGGCCGTTGGTGTCGCCGCCGCGCGCGACACAGCTGCCGACCGGCTGGCTGTTCTCGTTGACGCGGATGCCCCACTCGTCCACCGGCAGCCCGTTCGGCTCGCCCTTGTCGCCGTTTCCGGCCATCGACAGCCACGCGTCGGTGAAGCGCCAACCGAGCGAGGGGTCCTTCTTGCCGTAGTCCATGTGGCCGTAGACTTCCTGCCCGTCGATCTCGCGACCGGTGAAGAACTCGGCGATGTCCTCGTAGGCGGACCAGTTGACCGGCACGCCGAGCTCGTAGCCGTACGCCGCCTGAAAGTCGGCCTTGTTCTGCTCGTCGTTGAACCAGTCGTAGCGGAACCAGTAGAGGTTGGCGAACTGCTGGTCGGGAAGTTGATAGAGCTTGTCGTCGGGGCCGGTGGTGAAGTCGAGCCCGATGAAGTCGTCCAGGTCGAGCGTCGGCGAGGTGACGTCGGCGCCTTCCCCGGCCATCCAGTCGGTCAGGTCGCGCGCCTGCTGGTAGCGCCAGTGGGTGCCGATCAGGTCGGAGTCGTTGATGTAGCCGTCGTAGATGTTCTCGCCCGACTGCATCTGCGTCTGCAGCTTCTCGACCACGTCGCCCTCGCCGATCAGGTCGTGCGTGACGTTGATGCCGGTGATCGCGCTGAACGCGGCGGCGAGCGTCTTCGACTCGTACTCGTGGGTCGTGATCGTCTCGGAGACGACCTTGATGTCCATTCCGGCGAACGGTTCCGCCGCGTCGATGAACCACTGCATCTCGGCCTTCGCCTCCTCGGCCGAGAGCACGGTGAGCTCACCGATCTCGTTGGCGAGGAATTCCTCCGCCGCGGCCATGTCGGCCTGGACCGCGCCGGTCCCGCCGAGCAACGCGGCGACCGCGAGCGCGGTCCCCGCGGGGCGTCCGGCCTCTCGTATGAACTGATGCATGTCTTGTCTCCTCCTCGGGAGTGATGGTCACGTGGAACTGTCGTGGGACGATGGCTGCCGCGAAGCGGACGCCGCCGTCGAACTGCCTGCCCGGAACGGCTTCCGCGATCACCGCTCGCCGGAACAGCTGACGGGAGACGCCCGCGGCGGAGGAATCTCCGCCGGCGCCGTCGCCGGGTATCGCGACCGGGGCGGCGAGCGCCCCGGGGAACTTCGTCCTGTCATCGCCGCGCGTGGCGCTCACGCCGTCGACCGTACCTTAGTCGCCGTCGCGCGACGACCCACGTTCCGCCGGCGGATCGCACGCACCGCGCGAACGTCAGACCAGAAGGAACACGAGCAGCGCCCAGCCGAGCGAGATGCCGAGCGCGGGCCACAGCGTCGGGCCGCCGACGAACCCGAGCCAGGCCAGGTGAATGAACGCCGCACCCAGGAGCGACAGGAACAGCCGGTCCCCGCGCGTGGTCTCGAAGCGGAGGATGCCGACGCGTGGCCCGCCGCCCGGGCTCAGCGCCTCCCAGACGGTCATCGCGACGAGCAGCGCGGCGACCGTCGAGAAGAACACCGCCGTCGGCATGGTCCAGGCCATCCAGTCGAGATCGGGTCCGGACTCGCTCCTGAACCAGAGGACGAGCGCCGCGAGCACGGCGAGCACCGCGAGCGCGACGATGGCGGCGACGCGCACGCCGCTCGAGCTGCGGGTATCCGACTCGGGATAGGTAGCCATGATCCGCGCCCGCTCCCTCTATACCCGGCCCAGGGCAAAGCCCTTGGCGATGTAGTTCCTGACGAACCAGATGACCAGCACGCCGGGGATGATCGTCAGCACGCCGGCCGCGGCGAGCACGCCCCAGTCGAGACCGCTCGCCGAGACCGTGCGCGTCATCGTCGCGGTAATGGGCTTGGCCTCGGTCGCGGTCAGCGTGCGGGCGAGCAGCAGCTCGACCCAGCTGAACATGAAGCAGAAGAACGCCGCGACGCCGATGCCCGAGGCGATCAGCGGCGTGAAGATCTTCAGGAAGAAGCGCGGAAAGGAGTAGCCGTCGATGTAGGCCGTCTCGTCGATCTCGCGCGGCACACCGGACATGAACCCCTCGAGGATCCAGACCGCGAGCGGCACGTTGAAAAGGCAGTGCGCGAGGGCGACGGCGAAGTGCGTGTCGAACAGCCCGAACGCGGAGTAGAGTTGGAAGAACGGCAGCGCGAACACCGCGGGCGGGGCCATGCGGTTGGTCAGCAGCCAGAAGAACATGTGCTTGTCGCCGAGGAAGCGGTAGCGGCTGAACGCGTAGGCCGCGGGCAGCGCGACGGCGACCGAGACGACCATGTTGATGACGACGTAGATGGTCGAGTTCACGTAGCCCATGTACCACGACGGATCGCCGAAGATGACCTGGTAGTTCCGGAGCGTGAAGTTCTCGGGCCACAGCGTGAAGCTCGACAGGATCTCCCGGTTCGTCTTGAAGCTCATGTTGACGAGCCAGTAGATCGGCAGCATCAGGAAGACGATGTAGACGGTCGGCACGAGCCACTTGAGGCGGCTCTTCCTCGCCGTCGTGGTCGCGGTGCGGACCCCGCCGTCGGCCAGCGCGGTCGTGGTCGCGACCGGGATGGCACCGTCGCGCCCGGCCTCGCTCGCCGAGCCGTGCGTCGCGAGCGCGGCGTCCGCACCACCGCCGTCTCCACCGTCCCCCACGATCACTCCACCTCCTTCTCCGGAGCGTCCGCTCCGAAGTTCGTCATCAGCGTGTAGAAGATCCAGGACATCAGCAGGATGATCAGGAAGTAGACGATCGACATGGCCGCGGCCGGGCCGAGGTCGAACTGCCCGATCGCCATCTTGACCAGATCGATCGACAGGAAGGTGGTCGAGTTGCCGGGGCCGCCGCCGGTCAGCACGAACGGCTCGGTGTAGATCATGAAGCTGTCCATGAACCGCAGCAGCACCGCGATCAGCAGCACCCGCTGCATCTTCGGGAGCTGGATGTAGCGGAACACCTTCCACTTCGACGCGCCGTCGATGCGGGCGGCCTGGTAGTAGGCCTCGGGAATCGCGACCAGCCCGGAATAGCACAGCAGCACGACGAGACTGGTCCAGTGCCAGACGTCCATGACGACGATCGTGATCCACGCGTCGCGGGCGCTGGTGGCGTAGTTGTAGTCGATGCCGAGGGCGGCGAGCGTGTGCCCGAGGAGCCCGATGTCGGCGCGCCCGAACACCTGCCAGATGGTGCCGACGACGTTCCACGGGATCAGCAGCGGCAACGCCATCAGGATCAGGCAGACCGGCACCCAGAAACCCTTCTTCGGCATCGCCAGCGCGATCGCGATGCCGAGCGGGATCTCGATCGCGAGAATGACGAGCGAGAACGCGAGGTTCCTGAGGAGCGCGTCGTGGAAGCGGCTCGAACCGAGCACGTCCTCGTACCATTCGGTACCGGCCCAGAAGAACTGGTTGTTGCCGAAGGTATCCTGCACCGAGTAGTTGACGACAGTCATCAGCGGGATGATCGCGCTGATGGCGACCAGCAGGAACACCGGCAGCACGAACAGCCAGGCCTTGTTGTCGAAGGGGCGGGTATCCATGGCGCGCGCTATCCCGGCCCGTGCGCCCGCACGAGGTGCGAGTCGCGGTAGACGTTGATGCGGGCCGGGTCGAACACGGCGTAGGCCTCGGCCGGCACCCGCACCCCTTCCTCGACGACGGCATCGACGTCGTGACCGCCGACGCTGCCGCGCACGATCTGGTGACGCCCGATGTTCTCGACGGCGCGCACCTGCATCGGCAGGCCCGCCGCGTTCGCCTCGTCGGCCGCGTTCGCCCCGGCGGCGTCCGTGATCCGGACGAACTCCGGGCGGATGCCGATCTCGACCTTGCCCTCGCCCGCCGGGTACCGGCGATCGAGCCTGACGTGACCGCCGGCGACACCGATCGACGCACCGTCGACCGTGCCCGGGAGGATATTCATGCCGGGGGAGCCGATGAAGTAGCCGACGAAGGTGTGCGCGGGCTCGTCGAACAGCTCCTCGGGGGTGCCGATCTGAACCACTTCGCCGTCGTACATGACGACGACCTTGTCGGCGAAGGTCAGCGCCTCGGTCTGGTCGTGGGTGACGTAGATCATGGTGTGCTCGAACTGCTCGTGCAGCTCCTTGAGCTTGGTGCGCAGCTGCCACTTCATGTGCGGATCGATGACCGTCAGCGGTTCGTCGAACAGGATGGCGTTGACGTCGTAGCGCACGAGACCGCGCCCGAGCGAGATCTTCTGCTTGTCGTCGGCCGTCAGGCCGCGGGCGCGACGCTTCGCCTTGTCGGCGAGGTCCAGGGTCGCGAGCATGTCGGTGACACGCCGCTCGATCTCGCCGCGCTCGATGCCGCGGTTCCTGAGCGGGAAGGCGAGGTTCTCGGCCACCGTCATCGTGTCGTAGATGACCGGGAACTGGAATACCTGGGCGATGTTGCGCGCCTCGGGCGACAGCGACGTGACGTCCTCCTCGTCGAAGCGGATGTGTCCCGTCGACGGCACGAGCAGCCCCGAGATGATGTTCAGCAGCGTCGTCTTGCCGCAGCCGGACGGGCCGAGCAGCGCGTAGGCGCCACCGTCGTCCCAGATGTAGTCGATGCGCTTGAGCGCGAAGTCGGCATCCGTCTTCGGCGCCGGCAGGTAGGAGTGGGCGAGCCCGTCGAGGGTGATGCGCGCCACGTCAGCGGTTCTCCGCCGCGGCGCGCGGCGCGCGGACCAGCGTGCCGCCCTGATCGAACAGGTAGTAGCGCGCGGGATCGAGGTGCAGAGTGACCGCCGCGCCGTTGGCGACGCGATGCACGCCGTGGGTCAGCGCGACCCAGTCGTCGCCACCGTCGGCGCGGGCGTGGAGGTAGGTCTCGGAACCGGTGATCTCGCTCGTGCCGACCGTGGCCGGCACCGACACCGTGTGGCGCGCCGACGGGGCGAGCGCGACGTGATGGGGACGAAAGGCGAGCGTGTAGTCGCCGTCGGCGACATCGGCCGCCGCGTCACCGAGCACATGCCCTCCGAAATGCAATTCCGACCCTTTCTTGACGACCCGCGCGGTGTTCAGCGGTGGATCGGCGAAGGTCTGCGCCGTGACCAGGTCGACCGGCGAGTCGTGCACGTCGATGGTCTCCCCGAACTGCGTGATCCGCCCCTCGTGCAGCGTCGCCGTGCGTCCGCCGAGAAGCAGCGCCTCGTGCGGCTCGGTGGTCGCGTAGACGAAGATCGCCCCGCTCTCCGCGAAGAGGCGCGGCAGCTCGACGCGGAGCTCCTCGCGAAGCTTGTAGTCGAGGTTGGCGAGCGGTTCGTCGAGCAGCACCAGCTCAGCGCCCTTGACGAGCGCACGGGCGATCGCGGTGCGCTGCTGCTGTCCGCCGGAGAGGTTCAGGGGCGTCCGCTCCAGATAGGGCGTGAGCTTCAGGAGATCGGCCGCCTCGCGCACCTTCCGGTCGAGCGTCCCGCGCTCGACGCGCGCGATGCGCATCGGCGAGGCGATGTTCTCGTAGACGGTGAGCGCCGGATAGTTGATGAACTGCTGATAGACCATCGCCACGTCGCGCTTCCTGACGGAGACGCCGGTCACGTCGCGCCCGTCCATGCGGACCGCGCCCGCGCTCGGACGATCGAGCCCCGCCATCAGGCGCATCAGCGTGGTCTTGCCGGAGAGGGTCGGGCCGAGCAGCACGTTCAGCGAGCCGCGCTCGAGGACGAGCGAGACGTCGCGGATGTGCATGGACGCGCCGACCTGCTTGCTGACGTTCTCGAGTTCGAGCATGTGGCGGTGAGGGTTCCGACGGGGGTGCGGCCGTGACGGTCTTTGACGAACGGTTGGCGATCTCGTGTCGCGACGACCGTAATCGGCGAAAAATCGAAAGTCAATCGAAACGACGGTGACGGAACGGAACTACGGAGCACCGTCCGCGCGGCGCGTCGTTTCGATCAGGCGCACGTCGAAACCGGCGAGCGCGCGGGCGAACGCCGCGTTCGGGCAGCGGTCGGTGACGACGGTGTGCACGTCCGAGACGTGCCCGATGCGTACCGGCGCGACGCGCTCGTGCTTGCTCGCGTCGACGGCGAGGATCACGTGGCGGGCGTTGGCGACGATCTCCCGGGCGACGCGCACCTCACGGTAGTCGTAGTCGAGCAGGGCGCCGTCGGCATCGATCGCCGACGCGCCGATGACGGCGAAATCGAAGCGGAACTGCGCGACGAACTCGACCGCCGCCTCGCCGATGACCGCGCCATCGCTCGAGCGCACTTCCCCCGGCGCGATCAGTACCTTGTTCTGAGCGTAGGGGCGCATCAACGCGGCGACATCGAGGTTGTTGGTCGCCAGCAGCAACCCGGAGTGCTGCAGGAGAGCCCGGGCCACGGCCTCGTTCGTCGTGCCGACGTTGACGAACAGCGAGGCGTCGTCCGGGATCAGCGCGGCCACCGCGTGGCCGATGTCGCGCTTGGCCTCGCGGGCGAGCATGCGGCGCGCCTCGTGACTCATGTTCTCGACCCGCGAGGCGAGCCGCGCGCCACCGTGGGTGCGGATCAGCAACCGCTCCTCGCAGAGCCGGTTCAGGTCCTTCCTGATCGTCTGGGGGGAGACGCCGAAGCGCTCGACGAGGGCGTCGACGCCGAGCGTACCGGTCGCGCGGGCGATGTCGAGAATCTGCTGGCGACGGCCATCGGACATGGGAAGCGCGGTTTCGTTTTCGCGCGACCGACTATAAACGAAAGCGAAAGCGAAGCCCGCTACCGCACCGCCTCGATCGGGGTGATGCGCCGGAGCGTGTCGACCGGGCATTCCTCTTTTCCGAGCCGCCCGGCGTGGAACCCGGGCTCGAGCGTCCGCAGGCTCGATCCGCTGCCCGAGGGGAGTCGACGCCGGGGAGATCGCGCGACGGCGATCGGTCGGCACGGGCGCGGCGATCAGGGGAGCGTCGCGGAGCCTGCTGGCCAGGACGCGCTCGCCCCGTCGCTCCATGCCCGTGCGGAGGACGCCGAGGGGCCTGTCGCCGTTCCGACCCGGCGGCGCATCGCTACAACGCGCAGAGGTCGCCGATCGCCTGACGGTGGACGGCGTAGACGTCGTTGGCGATCGGGTTCAGGTACAGCGGGCTCGCCAGCACCGTCTCGCAGGAGAGATCGCCGGCGATCAGGCGGGCCAGGGTGCTGACCGCCACGGCCGCGCGGATGGCCTCGTGGTCCTCCGCGAGCAACTCGGCGACGCTGCGCGTCATCCGTCCGGTGCGAGGCTCCCCGTCCGTATCCGTGTACTCGACGTCGAGCGTGAGGTTCGTCGAGCCATCCAGATCCCCGGGGCCCGAGAACAGCTCGAGGAAGAACTGCTCGCTGCCGTAGGCGAAGTTGGTCGGCTGCACCTCGTCGGCGTTCTCGGAGATCTCCTCGGCCGAGGAGAGAAGCTGATCGAGCGCCTGCGGGAAGGTCAGCCGAAAGCGCACGTCGCGCACCGCCGGATCGATGAAGCGGGTGAAGCCGCTGGTGAAGATGCGCTCCGCGTCGCTCGGCGTGATCATCGAGCTGTACTCGCCGCGGCCGATGTCGGTCAGTTCGTCGAGCGCGCGGTCGTTGAAGTCGCTGCCGACGCCGATGCCGGCGAGCCGGATGCCCTCGAGACCGTTGCGGGTGACGTTTCCCGCGATGACCTCGACGTCGGTCCGACCGGTGTTCAGGAACGCGTCGGTCACGAGCACGACGCGATTGGCCTTCTCCGGATCGAACGTCCGGTTGGCCACCTCGTACGCGAGCACGAGACCGGCGTCGAGGTTGGTCGAGCCCTCGGTACCGATCGCGGCGACGGTGGCACGGTAGTCGCCGACCTCGCCGTCGAGTCCCTCGAACACGACCCGCGCGTCCGTCGAGAAGGTGACGAGGTTGACGACGTCACCCGCCTTCAGCGCGTCGCGCATGCTGTCGAGCCCGATCTTGGCGACGTCGAGCAGGCTCGACACGTCGCGACGGGTCTCCAGCGCGTAGGGCGTGTTCATCGAGCGGGAGACGTCGAGCAGCACGGTCAGCACGACGTTCGGCCGTTCGTCCCGCGAGAGATCGGGACCGACGACGTTCACGCCGAGCGCGTAGACCTCGCCCGCGACCGGGACGTCGAGCGGAATGCCGCCCTCTCCCGCGAGCATCGCCATCGACACGCGGAACGGGCCGAGCGGCTCGGCTCCGAAGCCGTCGAAGCGCTCGGCGTTCAGGAACTCGAACGGACGCCCGAGAGAGGGGTCGGGACGGCGCCCTTCGGCCAGGGCGAACAGGGCGAGGTCACGCGAGGCGGTGCTGCCGGATTCGTCGTAGGAGAAGAAGAACGACGTGACCCCGGCATCGAGTGCCGGATCGGGAACATCGAACTCGCCGGAGGACGGCTGCACGGTCGGCGGCGTGATGACGTTCGGCAGGGACGTGCCCGGGGAGGACGGCAGGCCGGCATCACGCCCCGACGCCGAGTCCGTCTCGGCACAGCCGACGACCGCCAGGGCGAGCACGAGGCTCGCGGCGAAGACGACGCGACGCGGGAGCGCGATCGGATGCATGTCGGAACTCCGGTTCCTCGGACGACCTTCGATCGTAGCCCGAAGCGTTCGGCGGCCGACGAGACATGCGCCGGTAATCGTACCCGTCTCCGTCCGACGCCCGTTCGGAACGTCGGCCGCTCGCCCGTCACCCACGCCCGTCACCCACGCCCGCCACCGAGCACGAGGGCGGTCGTTCGGCAAGCGTCCTCCTGGGCACCGGGCCTGCATTCGGCGAAGACCGTGACGCGAGCCCGGCCCACAGGGCTCGTCGCACGGTGCGAGGACCGCGCTCTGGCACGGAACGTGAAACTCGTCCGCGACGCGTCCCGGGGCGGTCCCTCACGGCACTTGCCCGTGCGACACGCGATGTATCCGCGCACCCCTTGCCGCGATCGCTCGCCAACGGAGCACCGCCCGTGCCGGAATTCTCGCTCGTCGATCTCGACCTCGTGGACGCTCCCGACGAGCAGGCGTTCGACAACCTCACACGCCTCGCCTCGACGTTGCTCGGCACGCCGGTGTCGCTCGTCTCCATCGTCGAGAAGGCGCGTGACCGTCAGTTCTTCAAGAGCCGGGTCGGACTCGTCGAGCCGTGGGCGAGTCGTCGCGAGACCCCGCTCTCGCACTCCTTCTGTCGCCACGTGGTGGAGAGCGCGCAGACACTGGTCGCCGGCGACGTGCGCGAGCACCCTCTGCTGCACGACAACCCGGCCGTCACCGAGCTGAACATCGCCGCCTACCTCGGCGCGCCGGTGCGCGGCGGCGACGAGACGGTGCTCGGCGCACTCTGCGTCATCGACGAGACCCCCCGGCAGTGGAGCACGATCGACATCGAGCACCTCGAATGTCTCGCCGCCTGCGCCTCGGACGCGATCCGCATGAAGACCCTCGTCCGGCGCGGCGCGCTGCTCCGACGCGAGCAGCGCGATTTCACCTACGCGATCTCGCACGACCTGAAGTCGCCGCTCAACACGCTGCGACTCATCCTGAACGAGCTCGTGGAGAGCGGGGACGCGGCCGCCGACGACCTGTCCCGCGAGCTGATCTCGATGGGTCGAGCCACGCTCGGGCGAGCCGACACGCTGATCGAGGACATGCTCGGCTACACCCGCTCGATCGACCACGAGTTCACGCCCGAGCCGGTCGATCTGGCGGAGCTCGCGGACGGCATACGCGCGGACCTGCGAGCCGAGATCGAGCGAACCGGGGCACACGTCGAGATCGGCCCTCTGCCGATCGTTCCCGGCCAGCCCACGCAGCTCCGCATGCTGCTGCAGAACCTGATCGCCAACGCGCTGAAGTTCGTTCGCCCCGGCGACTCGCCGCAGGTGAAAGTCACCGCGACGAGCACCGAGGGAACGGTCGAACTCCAGGTCTCCGACGAGGGGATCGGCATCGCGCCCGAGAATCAGGCGCGGGTGTTCGAGCTGTTCCAGCGTCTGCACGTCGAGAAGGACTACACCGGCAGCGGGCTCGGGCTCTCCCTGTGCCGTCAGGTGGTGGCCAACCACGGCGGCGAGATCGAGATCCGCTCGCGGCCCGGGGAAGGCACGACCTTCGTCGTGCGCCTGCCCGGTGACGCCACGTGAGCGCCTCGGCCGAGAGCGCGACGGCGGTGGTCGAACCCGACAAGGTGCGCACCGTCGTCGTCATCGACGACAACGCCATCGACCTGATCCTCTACCGCCGCGTCATCCAGCGCTCGGGGTTCTTCGAGAAGCTGCTGACGTTCGAATACGCCGAAGACGCACTCGCCCACTTCGAACGCCATCCCGACGAAGCGGTCGACGCGATCCTGCTCGACATCAACATGCCGCGGATGAACGGGTTCGAGTTCCTCGAGCACGCGGAACGGCGTCTCGAGAACCTGCGCGGCGCGTGCGTCGTCATCATGCTGACGACTTCGCTCGATCCGGATGACCTCGCGCGCTCGCACTCGTTCTCGTCCGTCAGGGGCTACGTCAACAAGCCGCTGACGATCGACAGCCTCCGCGACATCGTCGCGCTGGTTCGCGAACGGGTCGGGCGGGCGAAGGATGACGCGGCCTGACGCGCACGGACCGGACGTGACACGGGTGGCGTCACGCACGCCTCCGCCGCGACCGACCGCACGCGCGGCTCGAGAACCGGCGCCGCCGGATCTCGACTCGGCGGATCACGGGTCGGTGGACGCGGTCGCCTTGTGGGCGCACAGCGCCGCGAGACGCTCGTCGCGCCGGGCGGCACCCGCGGCGAGACGGTCCGGCTCCGGCGCGTGCGGCCAGGCGCGAACGACGGCGTCGCGCGCCTCGGGACCGAACGCGGCCGACGTCGGCGGATCGTCGGCGAGCCGGGCGTAGAAGGCGCAGTAGCGCCCGCAGTAGTCGGCAATGCCTTCCGGCGCGTTCAGCTCGATCGTCTCGAACGGTCCCATGAACGACCAGCGCAGGCCGAGCCCGTCCGCGATCGTCCGGTCGAGATCGGCCGGCGACACGACGCCATCGGCCACGAGCCGGAAGGACTCGGCGAGCAGTGCCCCCTGCAGCCGGTTCAGCACAAACCCCTCGATTTCCTTGCGCACGACGATCGGTACCTGGCCCACGCTCGCGTAGAGGGCATGCGCGCGCTCGAGCACGTCGGGCGCGGTCCACGGCGCACCGCAGAGCTCGACCAGCGGCACGAGGTGCGGCGGGTTGACCGGGTGGGCGACGAGGCAGCGCGCACGCCCGGCGAGCTCCTCGGTGAAGCGCGAGGCGACGATGGCGGAGGTGGACGAGGCGAGGATCGCCCCGGGCGGTGCGAGCGTGTCGAGCTCGGCGAACAGCGCGCGCTTGACGTCGGCATCCTCAGGCCCGTTCTCCTGCACGAGCACGGCGTCGGCGAGCGCGTCGCCGAGGTCTCCCGTCACGTCGATCCGCCCGACGACATCGTCGACCGACGTGCACAGCCCGTGGCGAACCATCAGCTCGGCGTCCGCGGCGAGCCGCCCGGGCAGCCGCTCGCGCACCGTGCCGTCGGGGTCGGTGATCCGCACCTGCCAGCCGGCACGGGCGAACACCAGCGACCAGGCCCGGCCGATCAGCCCGGCTCCCACGATGGCGACACGTTGCATCGGAGCGCTCCCTCGGCGATGTCGGCGTCACGCCGCACGAGGGTCATCGTGTCGGAACGTCGGTGCGTTGTCGAGTCCGCCCGGTCGCCGACCCACCCGCCCGCCACCCCGCCCGCCACCCCGCCCGCCGCCCCTTCCGGCGTCCCGTCCGGCACCTCCGTCCGGCACTTCGCCCGTCTGTCCGTTCGGCGGTAAGCGAATCCGGTTCCGGCGGCCCGGCTCGTCGACGGCATTCGCGCGATCGCTCGCGGACGCTGCCGTTTCCCCCGTCGCCGGGTGCCTGTCGTCCGTGCCGGTACACTTCGTCCGACCCTCCTCCACACGCTCACGGGAATCGCGCATGTCAGCCCCTCTTCTCCTCAGCATCGATCAAGGCACCACGAGCTCGCGTGCCATGTTGTTCGAGCGCGACGGCTCGACCTTCGCCGTCGCCCAGCGCGAGTTCACCCAGCACTACCCCGACTCCGGCTGGGTCGAGCACGATCCGGAGGAGATCTGGGAGACGACACTGGCGGTCTGCAAGGAGGCGCTGAAGAAGGCGGAGGCCGCGAGCCGCACCGTCGCCGGCATCGGCATCACCAACCAGCGCGAGACGACGCTCGTCTGGGAACGCGCCACGGGCAAGCCCGTGCACCGCGCGATCGTCTGGCAGGACCGGCGCACCGGCGAGCGTTGCCGCCAGCTTCGCGAGGCCGGACACGCGGATGCCGTCGCGGCGACGACGGGTCTCCTGCTCGACCCCTACTTCAGCGGTACCAAGATCGGCTGGATCCTCGATCACGTGGACGGAGCGCGCGCCCGCGCCGAGCGTGGCGAGCTCGTCTTCGGCACCGTCGACACGTTCCTGATCTGGCGACTGACGGGCGGCACCATGCACGTCACCGACACCACCAACGCGTGCCGGACGCTGCTGTTCGACATCGGGAAGAACGCCTGGGACGAGGGCATGTGCGAGCTCCTCGGCGTACCGATGGCGATGCTCCCGGAAGTGCGTGACTGCGCCGCCGACTTCGGCACGACGACCAAGGACGTGCTCGGCGTGGCGCTTCCGATCGCGGGCGTCGCGGGGGATCAGCACGCCGCCTCGATCGGCCAGGTGTGCTTCGACAAGGGCATGGTCAAGAGCACCTACGGCACCGGCTGCTTCATGATGCTCAACACCGGCACCGAATCGGTCGCGTCCCGGAACCGCCTGCTCTCGACCGTCGCCTATCGGCTCGACGGAACCACGACGTACGCGCTCGAGGGCTCGATCTTCGTCGCCGGCGCCGCCGTGCAGTGGCTTCGCGACGGGCTCGGCATCATCGCCTCCGCCAGCGAGACGCAGGCGCTCGCCGAGAGCCTCGACGGCAACCACGGCGTCTATCTCGTTCCGGCCTTCACCGGACTCGGCGCGCCGCACTGGGACGCCGAGGCGCGCGGCGCGATGTTCGGGCTGACGCGCGACACGGGACCGGCGGTGATCACGCGCGCCGCGCTCGAGGCGGTCTGCTACCAGACGATGGACCTGGCGGAAGCGATGCGCGAGGACGGTGCCGCGCTCGATGCCGTGCGCGTCGACGGCGGCATGGTCGCCAACGACTGGTTCGCGCAGTATCTCGCCGACGTGCTCGACATCGCCGTCGAGCGCCCGCGCCAGACCGAGACGACGGCGCTCGGCGCGGCGTACCTGGCCGGCCTGCAGGTAGGTGTCTACGCCGGGCTGGACGACCTGACGGCGAACTGGGAGCGCGAGCGCGAGTTCGTCCCGGCGATGGCGGGAGACCTGCGGGAGCGCGTCGTGGCGGAGTGGCGGGACGCGGTGCGGCGCACTCGCGGGCGAGGAAGTCGATGATCGTGCGCACCCGCGGTGTGACCATCCGGCGCGAGGCGTAGACCGCGTGGATCGGCGCCGGCGGCGGCTCGCGAAACGCTCGAGCAGACGCACGAGGCGCCCGTCGGCGATCTCGTCGCGCCACAGCCACGTCGGCGTCAGGGCGATGCCGAACCCGCCGAGCACCGCCTCGTGCACCGCGTCCGACGCGTCGACGCTCGGCCGCCCCGACACCTTGACGGTGACCGGCGCCTCCGACGACGATCCCGCCGACGCGTCGCCGCCGGTGCTCCGGAACGTCCACGGGTCGAGCGACGAATCGCTCGCCAGCACGATGCGTTCGCGGGCGGCGAGATCGTCGGGATGGCACGGCCGCTCGCGTCCCTCGAGATAGGCGGGAGAAGCGACCGCGACGCGGCGCGTCTCGCCGATGCGGCGCGCGATCCCGAACCTGCACCGCCTGCTTGCCGAGAGCCCGGCCACGCTCGAGACCTACGGCACCGCGTTCGCCGCGTTCGAGGCGTCGAGCTTCACGCCGATCGAGCGCCAGCTCGTCCATCTCGCCGCCAGCGTCGGCAACGCCTGCGAGTACCGCACCGTCGCCCATGACCGGCTCGCCAGGGCGGCCGGCCTCGACGCGGCCTCGGTCGCGGCGGTGCGCGCGGGCGAATCGATCGACGGATCGCGACTCGAGGCACTGCGGCGCTTCACCAGCGCGATCGTCACGCGACGCGGACGGGTGACGGGCGACGAGCCGGCGGTTGCACGGGGCGGCGCGGTTGGTCGAGTATCGCCAGCCGCTCCACCGTGACCGACGAACGCCGATGACGCTTGATCCGAACATCCGAGCGAGCCTGTGCATGATGCTGTCGATGGCGGGGTTCGTCGCCAACGACGCGCTCGTCAAGTCGCTCGACGGGCGGCTGCCGTTCGGGCAGGTCATGCTCGTGCGCGGCGCGCTGCTCGGGGCGCTGATCGGCGTGCTGGTCTGGCGTCAGGGACTGTTCGCGCGGGCACGCGAGGCCCTGCACCCGATGGTGATCGCCCGCTCGGGCGGCGAGCTGCTCGGCACGGTCTTCTTCCTCGCCGCGCTGACGCGCCTGCCGTTCGCGACGATCTCGGCGATCCTGCAGGCCCTGCCGCTCGCGGTCACGCTCGGGGCGGCGATCTTCCTCGGCGAGAAGGTCGGCTGGCGTCGCTGGACAGCGATACTGATCGGCTTCGGCGGCGTCATGCTGATCGTGCGCCCGGGTTCGGTCCGATTCGAGCCGGCGACGCTCCTGGTCGTGCTGACCGTCTGCTTCGCGGCCGCCCGCGACCTGTTCACCCGCTCGCTGCCGCCGGCGCTGCCGTCGCTCCTGGTCTCGGCCACGACGACCGTCCTGATCGCCCTCGCCGGCCTGCTGTGGTGCGTCGTCGCCCGCGACTGGACACCGATGACGGGGCGCGAGCTCGGCACGCTCGCGGCGGCCGCCTTCTGCCTGTTCTTCGGCTACCAGTTCATCGTGCTGGCGATGCGCTCGGGGGACGTGGCCTACGTGGTGCCCTATCGCTACACGAGCCTCCTGTTCGCCATCGCGATCGGCTTCGCCTTCTTCGACGAGACGCCCGACGCGTGGACGCTCGCCGGGGCGGCCGTCATCGTCGCGACCGGCCTGTTCACGCTCTACCGCGAGCTCGTCTCGCGTCGCGCGATCGCCGCCCGTGCGGCCATTCCCGCCGGCACCGGCGTGGCGCTGCCACCCGCCGATCGGGCGGAAGATTCGCCGCGGTGACGACGGAAAGTGCCAGCGGTCCTTCGCCTCGACACGATCGGGCTCGGGCTCGGAGCGCCGACAGGCTCCCGACAGGGCGAGCCAGACGGTATCGAGGCGAGGACCGCAAGGGTCGCTCGCGTCACCAGATCAGGTTCATCGTCGCCAGGCTGACGACGAGGAAGATGACCGTCATGCCGCCGCCGGCGCGCATGAAATCGGCGACGCCGTAGCCGCCCGGCCCCATGATCAGCGCGTTGACCTGGTTGGTCGGGATCAGGAACGCGTTGCCGGTGGAGATCGCGACGGTCAGTGCGAACAGGGCCGGGTCCGCGCCGATCGCGATCGCGATGTTGACCGCGAGCGGCACCAGGAGCACCGTCGCGCCGATGTTCGACATCACCAGCGAGAAGAACGTCGCGAGCAGCGCCATCACCGCCTGCATGACCCAGATCGGCACGTCCCCCACGAGCAGGAGGATCTCTTGGGCGATCCACGCCGCCGCCCCCGAGTGATCGACGGCGATGCCGAGCGGAATGAGACAGGCGAGCAGGAACACCGTCGGCAGACGCACCGCCTCGTAGGCCTCGTCGACCGTCAGCACGCCCGACAGGATCATGCCGACGGCACCGGCCATCAGCGAGATCGACAGCGTGTCGGTCAGAAGGAACAGCGCGAGCGAGAGCGCGAAGTACAGCAGCGCCGGGCGGATCTTCCAGGTGCGCACGTCCTCGTAGCGGACATCGGTCGCGACGACGACGTCCTGATCCCGCTTCAGGCGGTGCAGGTCCTTCCAGCTCGCGTGCACGACGAGCGTGTCCCCCGGCTTCAGCGTCGTGTCGCGGAAACCCCGGCGGATGATCTGCTCGGTGCGATAGATCTGCAGGATGTTCGCCCCGAAGCTGCGACGCGGCTTGATCTCGCCGATCGACTTGCCGACGAGACTCGAGCCCGGCGGCACGACGATCTCGGCGATGCCGCCGTGCTGGGCGTTCAGGACGTCGGCGAAACGGTCGGGCTCGCCGAGGATCTCCCAGTCGTTCTCCACGCAGAATTCGTCGATCGCCTCGCGCTTGCCCATCAGGCCGACGCGCGTGTTGACCCAGATCGTCTCCTCCCGGTCGGGCGGAATCTTGACCACGTCGCCGCTGTAGAGGGCGAGGATGAACGGCGTGTTCGGGTAGGTCTCCTCGACCTGGTGGATCGTCATGCCGACCTGCGGGCTGTCGTAGCCGATCTGCGCCTCCACGAGATCCCCGCGGATGCCGTAGACGCTCTCGAAGTAGTCGGACGCGCGCGAGGTGCGGTTCCCTTCCCCGCCGATACGCGCGGGCAGCACGAAACGCCCGAGGAAGGCGAAGTAGAGGACGCCCGCGACCGACAGCGCGATCCCGATCGGCAGCACCGCGAACAGCCCGAACTCCTCCATGCGGTTGCCCTCGGCGAGACCGCGGTTGGACGAGGCGATCAGGTCGTTGAGGATGATCAGCGGGCTCGAACCGATCATCGTCGCCGTGCCGCCGAGGATGACGCAGAAGCCCATCGGCATGAGCAGTCGCGAGATCGGGATGTCGGTCTTGTCGGCGATGCGGGACACGACCGGCAGGAACAGCGCCGCGACGCCGATGTTCTGCATGAACGCCGAGACGAACGCCGCGGTACCGGACAGGAGCGGCAGGATGCGCCCTTCGGTGCGTCCGCCCACCTTCAGGATCTTGGCGGCGACCTTGCCCATCAGGCCGGTGCGATCGAGACCCGCGCCGATGATCATGACGCCGATGATCGAGATGACGGCGTTGCTCGAGAAGCCCGAGAACAGCTCGTCGTTCGACAGGAGCGGCTCGATGCCCGGCAGGTAGCCGACGAGCCCGAGCGCGACGAGGATGATCAGCGCCGCGAGGTCCACGCGCACGATGGCCGTGACGAACATCCAGACCGTCACCGCGAGCAGCGTCAGCACGAGAATCATCTCCGTGCTCAGTGCCATGGGTTCGATCATTCGCGTTCCGGGGCTGTGCGCGTCGCCACACGGTGGCGCGGCTCGACAGGTCGAGCCGGAGGCGGGGCGGGGGCCTGTCTTGCCCGTCGCTTCCGCGGACGACGCTTCTCTGGGGGCTCCGGCCGCAAGGGGCGTGCCCGGAACGCGATGATGCCGCATTCGGGCGCCCCGGGCACGAATCGAAATCGAGACAAGCCTCCCCGCCGGCGATCCGCTGCCGACCCGACGCGTGGCGAACGCGGGTCGATCGCGGGCCGATCCGGGGATCGACCGAAAGCCGAAGGCGGGCCGACCACGGGTCGATCGCGGCGCGACCGGAGAGTCCCGTCTGTGAGCGGGTGGGCAGCCGGCCACGAGTCGGAACGCTACACTGTGCCGTTCACCGGGCCGCCGCGCCCGCTGCCGGAACGGATGCCGCCCTGCCGATCGAAGCCGCCGACCTTCTCGCCGCCCTTCTGGCCGGAGCGCTCGTTTTCGCCCTGACCGCCGCCGCCTGGCGCGGCGTCGCCTCGACCCGCGACGATCTCCGTCAGGATCTGGAACTGGTGCCCTGGGCGTTCGCCACTGCCGTCCTGTGGCACCCCGGGCTGACGAGCGCACTGTTCGAGCGGGCGCTGTTCGCGCCGCTCCCGGAAGACTCGTTCCTGACGTTGTCGACGGGCGGGCGGAGCGCTCTCGTGCTCGTCGCCGTCCTCGCGGGCCTCGCGCTGGTGCTGCTGTCGGTGCGCAAGACGCGGGCGCTCCGGCAGGCGTTCATGCGCCGCGCGACGCTCGCCCCGGCAGCGCTCGATCTCGTCGCGACGGTACTGCTCGGGCTGGGCGCGCTGGCCCTCGCCCCGCAGCTCTTCTACACCTACTACCGTCGCCTGATCCCGGACTTGCCGGCGCAACGGGTCATCGAAGGCCTGCCCTCGGCCGGGCGGCTGCGCGATCTGGCCCGCCCGCTCGCGAACGGTTCGCTCGCCGAACATGCCGCCGCGCTCGCGCTCTGGACGCTCCTGATCGCCTGCCTGCTCGGCTGGATGCTCGATGTGCGGCGTCGCCGCCGCGCGCTCGGGCGACTGCCGGCCGCCGCCATCGTCGCCGTGCCCGCCACGCTCTGGGCGCTCGCCACCACGCCGCTCGCCTGACGGGCGGCGGCGGGTTGGCGGGCGGTCAGTCTGCCCGTTCCCTGCGGTAGCGCTCGACACCGTCGATCCACGTCGAACGCACCTTCAGGGCGCGCACGTCCGGCGCCGTCAGCGGATCGCCCGACAACACGACCAGGTCGGCGCGCTTGCCGATCTCGAGGGAGCCGAGCGCCGTCTCCAGACCGCCTTGCCAGGCGGCGTCGATAGTCAGCGCGCGCAGCGCCTCCGTCCGTGACAGGCGCTGCCCGGGCCCGAGCCGGAAGCCGCTCGTGGTCAGCCGCTCGGTCGCGCTCCAGAGCGGCGGACGTGGCCTCACACGTTCCGGACCACCTGCGCCACGAACCGGTGACGATCGGCGTGATAATCTCGTCGGCATGCCGGAACCCTCCCCCAGCGCCTCGCGCCGAACGGCCGCGGACGACGTGTTCGCTCGCCTGCACGACGACATCGTGGAGCTGAGGCTGACGCCGGGTACCAAGCTCTCCGAAGTCGAGATCGCACGCCGGTTCGACGTCTCCCGCCAACCGGTCCGCGAGGCCTTCATTCGTCTGGCCGAGCTCGATCTCCTGCAGGTCCGACCCCAGCGGGCGACCTTGGTGCGACGCATCTCCGAGACCTCGATCCTGAACGCACGCTTCGTCCGGACAGCGGTCGAGATCGAAGTCGTCAGGCGCGCCTGCACACGTCGGACCGGTGCGTTCGACAAGCGTTTCGAGACCAATCTCCGTCAGCAGGAGAAGGCCATCGGCGCCGCTCGCACCGACCGCTTCCACGCGCTCGACTACGAGTTCCACGAGCTGATCTGCCGCGCGGCGGACTGCGAGTTCGCTTACGCGACGATCGCCGCGACGAAGTCCCAGGTCAACCGCCTGTGCATGCTGAGCCTCGCCGATCCCGACGAGCTGCGCGAGCTCCGCGAGGATCACGGCGCGCTCTACCGCTACATTCGCGAAGGGCGCGAGGAGCAGGCGGTGGCGCTCCTCCGATCGCACCTGAAGCGGATCGACAAGACCCTCGGGAGCGTGCGCGCGAGCCATGCGGAATACTTCGAAGCGCACTGATCGAAGCGCGTCGATCCGAGCACGTCGACCGAGCGGCACGGCGCTCGTCGGCGTCGTCCGACTTTCAGGTCTGTCCGACCGCCATGCTAGCATTCGGGAATTCCACCGAACCCGAGCGGGCGGGAGCGCGACCGTGCCGACATCGAACGAAGCGTCTTCCTGGGTGGCTTCCGGAGACGGCGTGGAGCGCAAGGTCCTCGCTCACGATCCGGCGCTGATGGTCGTCGAGTTCCGCTTCCGGGAGAACGGCGTCGGTGCCTTGCACCACCATGTCCACACTCAATCGACGTTCGTGAAGTCCGGCGTCTTCGACTTCACCGTCGGCGACGAGACGCGCCGGCTCGAGACCGGAGACTCCATCGTCATCCCGTCCGACGTGGAGCACGGCTGCGTGGCCATCGAGGCCGGCAGTCTCGTCGACACCTTCGCGCCCCGACGCGACGACTTCCTCTGACGAACTTCGCGGTGCCGGACGCGCGGGTACGGTCGAACCGGGCTCGATCCGCTCCACGTCGACGACGGGCGGACCCGGCGCATGGAAGGCTTCGACGCCGGTGTCGCTGCCGAGCCGTGCGCGCAGGCGTTCGTGGTCCTCCGCGCAGAGATCACGGGTGAGCCATGCGGCGAGCGCGTCGCGTTCGTCGAGCGAAACGGCGACGATCGAGAACGAGATCGGTTCCACGGCCGGCGGCACGTCCGCGGGAGACACCGGAAAGAGTGACACGAGCGCTTCCGGAGAGACCGATCCGACGACATCCGGTGCCGTCGCGCCGCCGGACGATCCGAAGTTCCCCCCTCCCCCCGGCACGCACCGGCCCGGTTCAGATCTCCCGCACCAGTCGCCGTTTCCAGTGCCCGCCGTACATCCTCAGGTGAAACGGCAGCGCCTTGACCAGCTCGTCGATCACCATGATCGCGAACACCCAGACGAGCGGCAGGTCGAGCGCGAGGATCAGCAACGCCGACAGCGGCGCCGTCACCAGCCACTGCACGCCGACGTGGATCTTCAGCGAACAGGCCGTGTCGCCGCCTGCCCCGAGCACGTTGCCGCAGACCGTGTTCGAGGTGCGGATCAGCGGCAGCACGATCAGCAGCGGGATCAGCGTCCGGACGATCTCGACCGTGCGCGCGTCCGGCGCGGGGTACAGTCACTCGAACGCGAGACACATCGCCACGTAGGCCAGCGCGAGGATCGATCCGGTCGAGGGCCCGGTGGCGGCGTTCATGCGGCGGCGCGGCGCCCTCCACGGGCGACGCGCACGCCTCCGGTCGCGCTCAGGAGAACAGCAGACCGCCGTTGATGTCGAGGTTCGTGCCGGTCATGAACGACGCCTCGTCGGAGGCGAGGAAGCGCACGAGTTCGGCGACCTCCTCCGAACGACCCTCGCGCTTCAGCGGGGTGGCCTTCGCGACGTTGCCGCGCACCTCGTCCTTGGTGAAGACGTTGTGGAAGTCCGTGTCGATCATGCCGGGGCAGACCGAGTTGACGCGGATGTCCGGCCCGAGCTCCTTGGCCATGCCGCGCGTCATCGTCGCCACCGCGCCCTTGGAGGTCGCGTAGGCGATCGCGCCCGGACCGCCGCCGTCGCGTGCCGCCTGCGAGGCGATCGGTACGATCGATCCGCCGGCACCCATGTGCGGCAGTGCCGCGCGCACCAGGTGCAGGAGCGAGGTGACGTTCAGGTCCATCACCTCCTGCCAGAACTCGGGAGTCAGTTCGGGCAGGGTCTTGCGCGCGACGAGCCCGCCGGTCACGTGCACGAGCGCGTCGATGCCGCCGTGGCGCTCGACCGTGGCGGCGACCAGTGCCGCGACCTCGTCGGGCTTCGTCATGTCGCCCTGCATCGCGAATGCCGATCCGCCATTCGCCTCGATCTCGGATACCGCGGAGTCCGCCCCCGCGCCGCTCGAGTGGTAGTTGATCGCGACGTTCGCGCCGTCGGCGGCGAGTCGCATGACGCAGGCGCGTCCGATGTCACGTCCGCCGCCGGTGACGATGGCGGTCTTGCCCTTGAGAGTCATGCCTTGGAGTTCCTCGGGTCGAGTGGGAAGGACGGAGCCCGATGGCGGGCCTGTCGAGAGGGGAAGGTCGAGTGGGAAGGATCGAGACGAGGCGATCGAGAGGGGGAGGATCGAGATGCGGCGATCGAGACGGAACGGTCGGCGTGCCGGACCACCCGTCAGCGCGACGGGGCGGTCCGGTAGTCGACGCTCAGACCTTGGCGAGCTTCTGCAACGTGACCTTGAACGAACGCTCCTCGGCGTCGGTGAAGTACAGGTCGCAGTCGTAGCCCTGATCGTCGAGGAAATGGAAGACACGCCGCGGCGCATCGACCGGGTACGGTACCAGCAGCGTGGCGATCCGGTGACGCCGGGCGGCCGGAAAGCTCGCGTTCAGGCAGCTGCCCACCGGCAGCCCCGCGTACTCGGCCGGGTCGACGTCCGGATAGCCCTCGAACTGCGAGTACTCCGGCGAGCCCGCCTCCGACCAGAGCATCTCGCCGTAGAAGCCCGCGCGCTCCCCGGTGTAGCGGAACGAGCCCTTGCCGAGCGCGAACGGCCCGTTGGCGTGCAGCCGCCAGTCGATCGTCACCGCCTCGTCCGCGTCGATGCTGTCGACGATGACGAAGTACTCGTCGCGGACGAACCAGACGTCGCGGAGCACGGAGCTCACGCTCGAGGTCAGTGTCGCGTAGGCGGCGGTCGCGTCTCCGCGGATGTGGACGTGGTCGGCGTGCTCCTCGGCGAGCACGATGCGGCCGGTGGCCTGCATGGCCCAGGCCTTGTCCTCGCCGGCGTACTGGCCTTCGCCATCGATCAGGATCGCGTTCTTCGAGCGCGTCTGCCGGCGCCAGTTCTGGTGCATGGAGCTGTTGAAGGCGACGTAGTGGCCCGACTGCACGGCGAGATCCTCGCCGAACGCCGACATCGCGAAGGCGTTCTGATCGCCGTGACTGTGGCTGACCGAACCGTAGGGACTCGACTTGAACACGAACTGGACGTGCGCGTCCGGATCGTCGGGACTCACCTGCAGCGCCGCCCAGCCGACACCCTGGAACCACCGCAGCGTGTCGATGTCCCCGGGCGGCACCGCCTCGACGCTCGGGAAGTCGTGACGGTAGACCATGTCGTCGAAGTTCAGATCCCACCAGCCCCGGTTGTAGAACTCCATCTCCGTGCCGGGGTCGTTCCTCAGGATCTCCTCGAAGTACCACTGGTAGGCGCCGTTGCCCGTGACGCCCGCGAACTGGCGAACGTTGTAACCGATCTTCAGGCACGGCAGGTCCCCCATCGTCGAGTCGTCGCCGAAGGTGCCGCGGCGCGTGTCCGGCGCCTTGGTGTAGAGCGGGAAGTCGGCCGTCTTCTGGAAGAACGGGCGCCGGTACAGGTCCAGTCCGGCATAGCTCCTCAGGAGGTTCGCCGCGTCGATCAGGTAGGCCATGCCGGTCATCCAGTAGTGCGGCCCCTCGGCCCAGCCACCGTCCGCGTCGCCCCACGGCGAATAGACCGTCCACAGGAACTCGACCGAGAAGTCGAGCCACTCGCGCGCCTCGGGCTCCTCGTCCAGCATCGCGATGCAGGCGGGCACCAGCACCGAGGAGACCGAGCGCACGGCATGGCTGTCGAACGGGAACAGCTGGATGCTCGCCTGACGCATGACGTGATCGGCGACCTGACGCGTGCGCGCCAGCAGGGCAGCCCTGACCCTCGTGCGCTCGTCCTCGTCCAGCTCGTCGTGCAGCCAGTCGTAGCCCCAGGCCAGTGCCAGCACCACGCGGAACGCCCACTCGTCGGTGTAGCTCCGGGACGTGGTGCCGTCCGGATCCCACTCGGCGGCGGCGAGCAACCAGGCCTTCGCCCGCTCGATCAGCGCGCGATCCTCGAGCACCTTGCCGCCGACGGCGAGGTGGCGGATGGCGTACAGGAGCTCCTGGCAGTCGATGTAGGTCTGCCGCCACACCGACGCGACACGCGTGTGGTCGGGGTAGCCGATCGGCTCCGCCATGATCTCGCGGTCCATCCAGGGCATGACGGACTTGTCGAGGAACGTGTTCCAGGTGTCCCGCGCCGGCTCGGACTCGATGTCGTGGCGGAATGCCTCGAGGCGCTCGGGCGTCAGCCAGAGCCGGGGGTGGACGCGCGCCGCGTCGGCGAACCGGACGTCCCGCCGCGGCAGGGGTGTCTCCGGCAGGCCGTCCGCGATGCGGAACGTTCTCGTACGGCTCCACTCGGTCACCGGCTCGCCGGTGGCGGCGTCGCAGGCGGCGTAGCTCCAGTGGTACTCGCCGGGCGGGATCGTGTCGTCCGGCGTGAAGAAGTTGTGGACGATGAAGTCGAAGACCGTGGTCGTGGCGGCCGGAAACGTCGCGTTCTCCGACAGGCGCAGCGCGTAGCACGCCTCTTCCTCGATCACCGGCAGCCAGGAGAACCGCGGCGGGTTCTCGACGATCTCGTCGGATTCGTCGGGCGCGTACCGGATCGTGAGTCGACCCGGCTTCGGCTGATCGAGGGGCGGGAGTTTCTTGTCAGGCATGCAACGCTCTGTTCGCTTCGATTCGGGTCGGACTTGGTTCGTGACGATCTCGTCTGGCCTGGCCTGGCCCGGTCAGGCCTGGCCCGGTCAGGCCGGAAAGCCGGAAACCGTGCGGTCGGTCCGTCAGCCGCACGATCGGGCCTCGATCAGCTGATCAGCCGTACTGCCGTGCGTAGGCGCTGTTCATGACCTCGAGAACGTCCTCGAGGCCCATCTCGTTCAGCGTCTCGATGTAGTCGTTCCAGTCTTTCATGACGTCGCCGTTGCCGAGGATCCAGCCTTGCTGACGCTCGAGCATGTAGTCGCGGACCGACGGCCAGTAACGGTCATAGACCTTCTGCTCGTCGGCCGTGAAGGCGACACCGAGGAACTGGTCGATGAGGTAGTCCCCCTCGTCGTACAGCGCGATGCCCTCGAGCGCGAACTCGTTCGACCACTGCTCCTCGTAGCGGTAGTCCTGGAAGTACCCGCGGGCCTGCAGCTGCGAACCGATGCCCCAGAGCTGCGCGTTGACCGGCTCCGAGCTCTCGAGGACCGCGGCGGTGAACTTCGCCTCGCCGTCGACCATTTCATAGTGCTGGCCCTCGACACCGAAGTTCGCGAGCCGCCGGCCTTCCTCGGTGAACCAGAAGTCGAAGTACTTGATGGTCTCCACCTGATGCTCGTTGGTGTGGCCGATGGCCCAGCCGTCCGGCTTGATCGGGATGCGGCGGTGCTCCTCGATCCGCTTGCCGGAGACCGACGCGGGCGGCGCGAAGGCCTTGAACGAGAAGCCGTCGATCGAATCCGACAGGCTGTTGTAGCCGGCGGTCGAGGCGAACCAGTCGTGGGTCATGCCGCCGAGATCCTCCGACAGGAGGTACTCGCGTGCGGAAGACCCGCGCGTGAACACCTCGGCGTCGATCAGCCCCTCCTCGTACCAGCGCGCCAGGTTCGCGATACCGTCGCGATAGCCCTCGCCGGCGTAGGGGTGCTTGATCTTGCCGTCGTCGACATAGAAGTCGTGGTAGGTGTCCGACCCCGAGGAGCGGCCGTCCCACAGCGTGACGAGGCGGATCAGCTCCGGCCATTGACGCGCGAAGTACGGCACCTCGTCGGCCATGCCGTTGCCGTTCGGATCCCTGGTCTTGAACGCGCGCAACACCGCCTCGACCTCCTCGACCGATTCCGGCACCTCGAGACCGAGCTTGTCCAGCCAGTCGTAGCGGATGAAGTAGGCGCGCCCGTACTTGCCGTCCGGCAGGTAGGGGATGTAGTACATGTTGCCGTCGGCGGCGGAGATGGCCGAGGCGATCTCCGGGCGCTCCTCCAGGAAGGCCTTGATGTTCGGCGCGTGCTCGTCGATCAGATCGTTGAGCGGCACGAAGGCGCCTTCCGGGCCGTACTGGTTGACGAAGTCCTTCAGCCGGCTGGAACCGACGATGTCCGGGATCTTGCCGGAGGCGATCATCAGGTTGAGCGCTTCGACCTTGCCCGAGTTCTCGTCCGTGCGCATGTTGGCGCCCACGGTGTCGTTCCTGAGGCTGATGCCGGTCATCTCGCTCGCGGCCTTCTCGACCGGCCAGTCGTCGTCGTAGACCGGGTAGCGCGCGTGGTTCATCTGGATCGTGAGCTCGAGCGGCTCGTCGACGATGCGCAGGTCCTCGTTCGCCAGCACGGGCGTGCCGAGCACGGTGCCGGTCAGACAGGTCGCCAGTGCGGCGGCCAACGGGGTCGGTTTCATCATGGTTCCTCCTGTGGGTTGACTACTCATTCCTTCACGCCTCCGAGCAGGATTCCCTTCTCGAAGTACTTCTGCATGAACGGGTAGATGGTCAGTACCGGGATGATCGAGCAGACGATGATGGCCGCCGAGACGGTCTCGAACGAATAGCTCGCGTCGAACAACGTGGCCCCGAACTCCTGATCGTCGGACAGGGTCGCGATGGTGTGCCTGAGGAACACCTGCAGCGGAATCTTGTCGTCGTCCTGCAACAGCACCATCGCCCAGAAGAAGCCGTTCCAGCGCGACACGATGCAGAACAGCGCGATGGTCGCGATGGCGGGCTTGGACAGCGGCACGTAGACCTTCCAGAGCACCTGGAACTCGTTCGCGCCATCCATCCTCGCGGCCTCCTCGAAGGACTGCGGCACGCTCTCGAAGAAGTTCCGGAGCAGGATGATGTTGAAGCCGTTGACCGCGAACCCGATGATGATGCCGAAGTAGCTGTCGAGCAGCCCCAGGTCGCGCATGTTGAGGAAGAACGGTATCAGGCCCGCGTTGAACCACATGGTGAAGGCCACCGTCAGGTTCCAGAACCTGCGCCCGAGCAGCTGCGGCCGCGACAGCGCGTAGGCGCCGGGGATGATGAACGCGAGGCTCATCAGGGTGCCGCCGATGGTGTAGATGAACGTGTTCTTGTAGGAGATCCAGAACTGGGGATCCGACAGCACGTACCGGTAGGCCTCGATCGTGACGTCCACCGGCGTCAGGACGACCCTGCCCGCACGCGCCTCGAAGCCTGAACTGAACGACAGCGAGGCTATGTAGATGAAGGGGTACAGCGCCGAGATGGCGAACATCCCGATCAGCACCATGTTCGTGATGACGAAGATCTTGTCGCCGCGCGAGTAGAGATTCATGTTCGCCATGCGCTGTCTCCCGCTACCAGAGCGACGTGCGCGAATAGCGCTTGCTGATCGAGTTCGCCGCCACCACCAGGACGAAGGCGACCACGGCGTTGAACAGGCCCGCCGCCGCGGCGAAGTCGTACTGCCCGGCCTGGATGCCCTGCCGATAGATGAAGGTGTTGACGACGTCGGCGGTCTCGTAGGTCGCCGGCTGGTAGAGCAGGATGACCATCTCGAAGCTGACTTCGAGGATGTTGCCGATGCGGATGATCAGCATGATGATGATCGTGGGCAGGATCGACGGGATGGTGACCTTCCACATCATCTGCCAGCGCGAGGCGCCGTCGATGACCGCGCTCTCGTAGAGCGTCGGCGAGACGCCCGAGATGGCGGCCAGGTAGACGATCGACTGGAAGCCCGCCTCCTGCCAGATGCCCGTCCCGACGAAGATCGGGCGGAACCATTCCGGCTTGGTCAGGAAGTAGATCGGGTCGATGCCGAACCACCCGAGCATGGTGTTGATGACGCCCGCCGACGGCGAGAAGGCCGTGATGACGATGCCCGCGATGATCACCGACGAGATGAAGTGCGGCAGGTAGACGACGGTCTGGGAGAACCGCTTGTAGGTCTGGTTCAACACCTCGTTGAACATCAGCGCCAGCAGGATCGGCACCGGGAACCCGATCAGCAGCGAATAGAAGCTGATGATGACCGTGTTCTTCAGGGCCCGCAGGAACTGATCGCTGGCGAACAGCGTCTGGAAATGCTCGAACCCGATCCACGGGCTGCCCGCGACACCACGAAATACCGAATAGTCCTTGAAGGCGACCTGCAGGCCGTACATCGGCTTGTAGAGAAAGAGCAGCAGCCAGATGATCGTCGGCGCGAGCAGGACGTAGAGCTGCCATTCGCGCCGGAGGTGGCGAGCCAGCCACTTCAGTCCCTCCGCGACGCCCTGCCGGGACGGCGGTGTGACGTCGTCCGCCGATGCACCGATACCGGTCGACAACAGCGTGCCTGAGGCACCCGGTGCCGCCGCGGGGGCGCCGGTGCGCTCGAGCGCGGCCGTCCCGGTCGGCAGGACCGGATCGACCCGGCGCGAACGACCCTCTTCCGCGTCGGCCGGCTCGCGACCCTCGTCCGACGGCGGATCGGTCGGCGGCACGCTCATGCCCGCCTCCGCGCCTTGTCGACAGCGCCGCCCGGACTGTGGAGCGCCATGCCGCTCGCCTCGTCGAAGACCTTCACCCGGGCGGAGTCGACGTGGAAGCGGGCGATCTCGTTCAGGTGCGAGATGTCGCCGTAGGTGTCGGTCTTGATCACGAACGGCTCGCCGCCGACCCGCCCGTGCACCAGCGCCTCGGAGCCGAGCGGCTCGACCAGATCGAGCTCGATCGGCACGCTGCCCCGCTCGCCGCCCCCGTCGAGCAGCACGTCCTCGGGTCGGATGCCGACGACGACGCGCTGTCCGACCGCCGCGTGCAGGCCCTCGGCCGCGGGGAGCGGGATGCGGGCCGTGTCGCCGAGCGCCGCCTCCGGCCCGTCGGCGCCGGCGACGATCGTCGCCTTCACCTGATTCATCGGGGGCGAGCCGATGAACCCCGCCACGAACAGGTTGACCGGGTTCATGAACAGCTCCATGGGTGTCCCGACCTGCTCGATCCGCCCCCCGCTCATGACGACGATGCGATCGGCCAGCGTCATCGCCTCGACCTGATCGTGGGTGACGTACACACTGGTCACCCCGAGACGCGCGTGCAGGCGCTTGATCTCGGCGCGCATCTGGGTACGCAGCTGCGCGTCGAGGTTCGACAACGGTTCGTCGAACAGGAAGACGGCGGGGTGGCGCACGATCGCCCGTCCCATCGCGACCCGCTGGCGCTGGCCGCCCGAGAGATCGGCGGGCTTTCTCTCCAGATAGTCGGTCAGGCCGAGGATGCCGGCGACCTCGCTGACGGAGCGCGTGATCTCGTCCTTCGGAACGCGGCGGATGCGCAGGCCGAAGGCGATGTTCTCGGCGACGTCGAGGTGCGGGTACAGCGCGTAGTTCTGGAACACCATCGCGACGTCGCGGTCCTTCGGCGCGACCTCGTTGACCAGACGCTCCCCGATCGAGACGCGACCGTCCGATATCTCCTCCAGGCCGGCGATCATCCTCAGGGTCGTCGACTTGCCGCAGCCCGACGGACCGACCAGGACGACGAACTCCTTCTCCTCGATCGCGAGATCGATGCCGTGCACGACCTGCACGTCGCCGTAGCGCTTGACGAGCTTCTCGAGACGAACTCCGGTCATGACTCAGGTCTCGTTGCGTAGGTGGATGCGGGAGCCATGGCGTTCAGTCCGCGGTCGCCGGCGAGGTGCGCGAGCGGCCGCCCGGCGGCGCCTGCGCCTCGATGAACGCCATCAGGCCCGGGTGCTCGGCGAGCCTCTCGAGCTCGCGATCGAGCGAACCGATGTGTGCCACCAGCGCCGCCTCCGCGGTATCGGCGTCGCCCGCGGAGATCGCCTCGACGATCTTCCGATGATCGGCCAGCACCCCGGCGACGCGGCGGATGCTGTGCAGTCGCTCGAGATGACGAATCCGCAGGACGTCGACCTGAATGCGCTTGAGCGTCGCCCAGAACGCCCGCTGCCATCCGGAAGAACGCCTGGTGCAGCGCCTCGTCGAGCTGGAAGAACTGCTCGTCGTCCTTCCTCGCGAGTGCGCCGGCCTGCCTGACGAGGAGCTCCTCCAGCTCCTCGCGACGAGCCGTGTCCTCATGGCGCCCGGCCGAGCGCCGCACCGCCCCGATCTCCAGATGCAGCCGCACGAAGCAGCCTTCGAGATAGGTGCTGATGCGAACCGGCGTGACATACAGCTCGGCGAACACCCGCTGGATCTGACCGACCAGCCGCTCCTCCGGATCGATGACGAAATCGGCGAGCAGCTCCGACAGCGGCTCCGGGCGATCCAGCAGAACGGGAGGGCTGGAACTCATGGAGAGTAAAGGCTCCGATATGCCTGAAAGCACGACAAAGACATCAGTCGATGAGCTGTCCCGCAACTTTCCTGATCTTCCAGGGAATCAATCCCTGTCTTCTACCATACCAAGAGAAATATTTTCACGCTGCCGCGGGCCGATCACGGGAATCGGCAGACGACGAGCGAGCGGAAGGCGAACGACTCCACCCGGCACACGATCCGCTCGGCGCTCTCCGGCCGTCCATGGACACGTTCCGGGAGGGCCAGGACGCGCGGAAACGGGGGTCGTGGCGATCCTGTTCGGAAGCGCGGAGGCGGGAGGAGTTCGATGCGTTCCTTCCCGGAGGGGAGATTCCGTGCGCACGCGCGCACGATCCGATGACTACCCTCTCTGACCACTTGTCCCGACGATGTCCCCTCCGCGCGCCGCTCTTCATCGCCGCCGGGTCGAGTCTTCAGGTCTCCGGCAGTGCCGTGTGCGGGCACAACGCGCCGCGCGTCATGACGACGGTCGCGGCGCAGGCGTGCGCTCTCCGGAGCGCCGTCTCGACGTCGATTCCGGCGAGCGTTCCCGCGAGGAACGCGCCGGCGAACGCGTCGCCCGCGCCGGTCGTGTCGAGCGGCTCGGCGATCGGCTCGAGCGCGAGTTCGAGCGTGACGTCGCCGCGCACGAGCACGTCCCGTCCGCCGTCCTTGACGACGACGCGCCCGGCGCCGAGGTCGAGGTAGCGACGCGCGACCTCCTCGGCGGAACCCGTCCCGAAGCACAGCGCCTCGTCCTCGACGCCGGGCAGCACGATGTGGGCGAGCGCGGCGATCCGCTCGATGCTCCGGCGCATGTGCGCGGCGTCCGTCCAGAGCCGTGGGCGGATGTTCGGATCGAACGCGACCGTGCAGTCACCGCGCGCATCGCCCAGCACGGCGTGCAGCGTGTCGAGATCCCCGGGAGGCAGGATCGCGAGCGTGATGCCCGAGAGGTAGACGAGGTCCGCGTCCGCGACACGCCGGGCGAGTCGCTCCCCGTCGTCAGCGAGACGGCGCGCGGCCGACGTGTCCCGCCAGTACGAGAACGAGCGCTCGCCCCCGTCGAGGTGGATCGCGTAGAGCCCGAGCGTGCGGTCGTCGAAGCGAGGGCTGTCGCCGATGTCGATGCCGTGCTCGGCGAGAAAGGCGTCGAGCTGGCCCGACAGAGCGTCGCGTCCGAGGCCGGTATGGAAGCCGACGCCGTCCTCCTCGCCGAGATAGGCACGGGCGTACCAGAGCGTGTTGAAGACGTCGCCGGCGAAGCCTTGCCGCCAGAGGCCGGGGGCCTCGGGGAACAGCTCGACCATGCACTCGCCGATACCGAGCAGGCGGCGACTCATCGGACACCACCCAGGGAGCGACTCGGGGCCTGACTCGGGGCCTGACTCGAGGCGTGGTCCGGGACGTCATCCGGAGCGCCACCGAGAGCGCCACCGAGAGCGCCACCGAGAGCGCCACCGAGGACATCGTCGACCGGCACCGTCGCGCGCGCGAGTCGTCGCCGGTCCGATCGATCGGCGGCCACGCGCCCCGGCCTCCGGTGGCTCGCGAAAGGACATCGCTCGTTCAATCGTTGCTCGCTCATGCGGTGCCGGGCTCCCCGGTTCTCGACGGACGGTGGCGAGACTCGCACGGGAGCGACCCGGACGTCGAGCGTCCCGGCAGGCGGAAAGCACTCGACGAGACATCCCGGCTGGCGACTCCCTCAGACGTCCGGTCGCACCGCGTGAAGTGTCGGTTCGGCGATCCAGCCCTCGAGTGGATCGCTCCCCGGCGGTTCGCCGAACCCGGCGTCACGCCGTGTCCACGCCCACGCGGCTTGCGCGGCGCAGAGCAGCGCGTCGAGACGATCCGCCATCGGGTCGTCGAGCAAGGCGTTCGCGAGCGGCTCGGGCACGCGAGCGACGACCCCGTGCGTGCGAACGAGCGAGTCGTCGAGCAAGGCGGCGAGCAACGCCCGGCGTGCGGCTCCCTGCCCGGCGCCCTGCCTCGCGCGCACGTCGTTCTTGTAGCTCCGCCGGCCGATCAGGTGACGCGCCAGCACGCCCGGATAGGCTTCGACCACGATCCGTGCGGGATCGCCATGTTGCAAGCCGGGCACCGCGACGCCGGCCGCGCGCAACCGCGGCGCCCCCTCGTGGAACATCAGCCCCACGGGAACGCCGTACAGCTTCTGCGGGCTGATCGCACCGGCCGCGACGTCGGTCGAACGGCGGTGCTCACGGTCGCCGGCCACGCGCGGCGCGCGGTAGGCGTCGAGCGCGGCGCGGAAGTCCGACCGCGAGAGCGTCGCGGCGTGATCGACGTAGCCCGCCCAGTCGCGCGGCCAGCCGATGTTCTCGATGAAGCGTCGCGCCTGCCCGAACGGGAAGTCGCAGCCCGCGATCCACGGACCCGGACGAGCGAGCAACGCGTCGAACGCGGCGAGCTCCGGCAAGGTCTCGAGCGTCTCGACGTGCAGCGTGTCACCGTCCAGTCGGCAGGCGACGACGGTGACGGGCTTGCGCCGGCTCGGCGTGCTCGTGAAATCGATGCCGAGCACTTTCATGTCCAGAGCCTCATGCCTTCAGAGACGATCGGCGGGCGAGCCGCGGCGACGAACTCGACCTGTCCCACGTTCGCTGGAAACGCCACCGGTAGCAACGCCGTACCGCCGCCCTTACCGCCGCGATGAAAGGCTCGGCCGTGACGGCGATCACACGCGGCGTGCCGAGATTCCTCCGGGCGAACGTCCGCACCCGGCACGTCCCTGCCCGGACGGCCCTCGTCGGGAAAGCGTGTCGTCGATCGCGCCTTGTTTGGAGTATGCTCACCTCGCGACGCGGTTCCGCTCGTCGGATGAAAATGGGAACGGAGTGAGAGGCTCCGGCTGCCCCCGCAACTGTAAGCCACGCACGCCCGGCTGCACGCCCACTGGACGCCACTCGTCCGGGAAGGGAGTCGAGGCTGTCGTCCCCGGACGACCGTGGCGAGCCAGGAGACCTGCCCCGTCGCACGTTACTCGCCGGACGGGGTGTTCCGGGCGTGGCACGGTATCGCGGCTCCGTCGAGGAGCGCCTTCGCGGACCTCTGCCTCCCCCCACGCTCCTCCGGTCATCAGGCGGCAACGGGCGGCGCGGCGGATCATTCACGAACCCTTCACGGATCGGCACGACCCGGCTTCACGGCGGACGACGCGTGGCGAGGGTGTCCGCTCGTGTCCGCGTCGCCGCCCCGGCGAGCTCGCCGCCGCGCTCGTCGTCACGGCGGCACTCGCCGGCGCGCCGCTCCGCGCCGACGAGACGCTCGACCTGATCGTCGTCACGGCGAGCGAGGAGCGCACCGGCGACGCGATTCTCGAGGATCACGTCGGCACGCACTCGCGTATCGGACCCGAGCGCCTCGCCCGTCGCGACGTGACGCTCGACGACGTGCTCGGACAGGAGGCGGGCGTGCAGAGCCGGCGTGTCGGCGGCTTCGGCAGCTTCGCCTCGATCACCGTGCGCGCGGCGAGCCCGGCGCAGACGGCGGTCCTGCTCGACGGCGTGCGACTCGACAGCGCCGGCTCCCCGGTGATCGATCTGTCGACGCTGGACCTGCTGGCCCTCGACGCGATCGACGTCTACCGCGGCGTGACGCCCCTGCCGTTCGGATCGGGCGGAATCGGCGGAGCGGTGAACCTGGTGACGCCGCGCGTCACGCCCGGTGCGGCGTTGACCCGGGCGGGCTTCGGCGTGGCCAGTTTCGGCACGGCGCGCGTCGAGCTCGCCCACCGCGCCCGCCACGGCCGCTGGGACACGGTCGCCGCCACCGGCGCGCTCGCCAGCGAGAACGACTACCCCTTCGTCGACTCGAACGGCACGCCGCTGAACGCCGACGACGATCGGCGCGAACGGCGCAACAACGCCGCCGTGCGCCGCATCGGCGTGCTCGGCAAGCTCGGCACCGCGCACGGCGAGCACGCCCGTACCGATTTGCTCGTGCAGCTCGGCGAGCGCCGCCTCGGCGTTCCCGAGTGGCGCAACGCAGAGGCGAACGACGCTCGCCTCGACACCGGCACACGGCAGCTGCAACTGAGCCACGTGCGCGATCGGGTCGGTGCCTGGGACGGTCGTCACACCTTCTACCTGCACGCCGGGGACGACCGCTTCGACGATCGCGACAGCTCGGTCGGACTCGGCGCCCAGGACACGCTGAGCCGCACGCGCACCACCGGGTTCGATACCTACTGGACGCGCCCGCTCGCCGCGGGCACGCTCGACCTGAAGGCGGAACTCCGACGCGAGGCGCTGGCGAGGCGCGACCGGATCGAACCGGTGAACGACCTCGATGCCCGGCGACACGCGCTCGGACTCTCCACACGCTGGACGGGCTACGCGCTCGACGGGCGTCTGGTCATCGCCCCCACATTGCATTGGCGGGTGAACGACGACGATCTCGAGCGGCCGAACACCCGGATGGCGACGCCGCGCACCAGGCGCCGCACCGACACCCTCTCTCCCGGCATCGGCCTCCGCCTTGACGCGCGCGACTCCCTCGCGCTGCACGCGAGCCTCGAGCGCCACGTGCGCGAGCCCGCGTTCGCCGAGCTGTACGTCGATACCGGACTCGTCAAGGACAACCCCGATCTCGTCGCCGAGCGCGGCCTGAACGCCGACCTCGGCGTCGAGTGGTCGAGCGGGCAGCGCCTCACGCTCGCCGCGGCCGTGTTCGCGAGCGAGCGCGACGAGCTGATCGTCACCACCTACGACTCGCGCGGCGTCGGGCGGGCGATCAATACCGGCCGCGCATCCATCCTCGGTCTCGAGCTCTCGGGCACCTGGGCGCCGAGCGAGCGCTGGCGGGCGAGCGCGAACGCGACCGTCCAGGATGCGGCCAACCGCTCCGCCAGCCCCGTGCTCGACGGCCGGCAGCTGCCCGGCGAGGCGCGCGTCGAGCTGCACGCCGCGCTCCGCTATCGCCCTTCCGCACGCTGGCAGCTCCGGCTCGAGGCCGACACCACGCGCGGCCGCCACTACGACCAGGCCAACCGTCGGCCCGCGCGCGACGCGACCACGGCGAACCTCGGTCTCGAGCACACCCGCGGGGCCTGGCGCACCGCGTTCGCGATCGACAACCTCGGCGACCGGAACGTCGAGGACTTCAACGGTTTTCCCCGGCCCGGCCGGGCCTTCTCGCTGCACCTGTCCGTCGACCTCTAGGAGAGTCACCCTTCATGCATCATTCCCCCGCCCTTCCCGCCCGCGCCTCGCTCGAGGCCCGATACGCACTCCGGCCGCTCGGCCTGGCCGTCTGCCTGGCGCTGCTCGCCGGTTGCAGCAGCAGCGACGACGGCGCTTCGGCACCGGTTCCGCCGGATGCCGTCGAGATGCCGGACACGACCGGAATGCCCGGCACGCCCGGCGAGACGCCCGAAGATTTCCCCGGCGGGACGACTGACGAGACGCCCGACGAGACGCCCGACGAGACGCCCGACGAGACGCCCGACGAGACGTCCGACGAGATGTCCGACGAGATGTCCGACGAGATGTCCGACGAGACGCTCGACGAGACGTCCGACGAGACGCTCGACGAGACGTCCGACGAGACGTCCGACGAGACGTCCGACGAGACGTCCGACGAGACGTCCGACGAGACGCTCGACGAGACGTCCGACGAGACGTCCGACGAGACGTCCGGAGAGAATGGCGACACGCGTACCCTCGCCTTCGTGTCCGGCGCGACACCGGTGAGCTTCGATGCCGGCCAGATCGAGCGTTTCGAGCTCGGCGACGAGATCGTCTCGACCGGCGTCACCGCGGCCACGGGCTCGGACATCCGTGTGGCCACCGACGGCACGGACGTCTACGAGATCGGCCGCTTCAACCTCGACTCGCTCACCCGCTACACGCCGGACGACCTCGAGACACCCGTCTGGCAGTACTCGGTGACCGCCGGCGAGGAGAGCGCGCCGAATCCCTACGAGATCGTGTTCGCGAGCGAGACCAAGGCCTACGTCGTGCTCTACAACAGCCCGCGCGTCTGGATCGTCGATCCGACGGCGAGCACCGAGGCGAACTTCAAGACCGGCGAGATCGATCTCTCCGTTTACGACGACGACGGTGTGCCGAACGCGAGCGACGCGGTACTGGTCGACGGCAAGCTGTTCGTGCTGATGCAGCGTCTCGACGGGTTCACGCCGAGTCGCGACGGCTATGTCGCCGTCATCGACACCGCGACCGATACCGAGATCGACACCGGCATGGGCGAGGACGGCCTGTTCGGTGTGGCGCTCGAGTCGAGCAACCCCCAGGGGCTCTCCTACCTCGAGGCGAGCGACGAGCTCTACGTCGTCGGACGCGGTAACATCTTCGGCAACCCGAGCGTCGCGGGCGACCCCTACGACGGCGGCATCGAGGTGATCGACCCGACCAGCTACGCGCGCGACACGCTCGTCGACGACGGCACGGCGGACGACAACGACGGTTTCGTCGCCGACCTCCTGGTGCTGTCGCCGGAGAAGGGGTACATCCTGTACTACACGGCGTTCGGCGTGACCGCGCTGCGCCCGTTCGATCCGATGACGGGCATCGTGGCCGACGCCGCCGTGACGGGGTTCGAGGACGTCGACATCTCGGTGCTCGCCGAGGCGCCCGACGGACGCGTCTGGATCGGGCTGAACGACTCCGACCCCGAAGACGCGGACATCCTGCCCGGCTTCACGGTGCTCGATCCGAGCGACGACAGCGTCGCGATCGACCGCGTGACGACCGAGTTCAACCCGAACGGCATCGTGTTCGTCGAGGTGCCGACAACGCCCGAGGCGAACTGACGCGACAGGCGAAGGGCAGGGACGCCCTCGCCCGCCCGTGGTAGCGTTCCGGACGGGCGACGAGGATGAATCGCATGTCCGGATCCGAAGAAGAACCCGGCGACCCGGAAGACGGCGACGGCGATCGTGAATCGCGCCGAGGACTCGCCGGTGGTCGAGACGAGCCGAAGCACGGGCATGCGCACGGGCATGCGCACGGGCATGCGCACGGGCACGGGCACGGGCACGGGCACGGGCACGGGCACGGGCACGGGCACGGGCACGGGCACGGTGATGATCACGGCCACTACAACCATCTCGACCCGGTCGCCGCCCGCGTGCGGGCGCTCGAGACGTTGCTCGTGGCCAAGGGTCTCGTCGATCCGGCGGCCGTCGACCGGATCGTCGACACCTACGAGCACCGCGTCGGTCCCAGAAACGGTGCGCGCGTGGTCGCCCGCGTCTGGACGGACCCGGACTTCCGCGTCCGGCTGGAAGGCGACGCGACGGCCGCGATCGCCTCGCTCGGTTTCGGCGGGCGTCAGGGCGAGCACATGCGGGCGGCATTCAACACGCCGGAGGTGCACAACGTCGTCGTCTGCACGCTGTGCTCGTGCTATCCGTGGACCGTGCTCGGCCTGCCGCCCACCTGGTACAAGTCTCCTGCCTACCGCTCCCGCGTCGTGGTCGAGCCGCGCGCCGTGCTCGCCGAATTCGGACTCGCCCTGCCCGAGGGTGTGACGGTGCGCGTGCGCGATTCGACGTCGGAGCTGCGCTGGCTGGTCGTGCCCGAGCGTCCCGAAGGCACCGAGGGGCTCGACGAGGACGCGCTCGCCGCGCTGGTCACCCGCGACGCTATGATCGGCACCGCCGTCGTCGCACCACCCGGCACGGCGGCACCGGGCTCCAGCCCGGCCGTGAATATCGCCTCGTGAACGGTCCGCACGATGTCGGCGGCCGAGCGGGCTTCGGCAGCGTCGCGCCGGAGCCCGACGAACCGCTCTTCCACGCCGACTGGGAACGGCGCGTACTCGGCGTGACGCTCTGCTGCGGCGCGCTCGGCTACTGGACGATCGACGAGAGCCGGCACGCTCGCGAAAGCCTTCCACCAGCCTTGTACTGTTCGTCGAGCTACTACCGGATCTGGCTCGAGTCGCTCGAGCGGCTTCTCCTGCGCCACGGCGAGATCGTGCCGGAGGAGCTCGACGACGCCTACCCGTGCACGCCGGGGAAGGCGCGCGCACGACGACTTCCGCCCGAGCAGGTCCCCGCGACACTCGCACGTGGCGCCCCGACGGCGCGCGATGTCGACGCGGCTCCGCGCTTCGCCGTGGGCGACACCGTGCGCACCGTCGTGACGCACGTGCACGGTCACACGCGCCTGCCCGGCTACGCCCGCGACAAGCGCGGCCGCGTCGAGTCGGTGCACGAGGCCCACGTCCTGCCGGACACGTGCGCGCACGGCGCCGGAGAACATCCGGAACGGCTGTACACGATCGCCTTCGACGGCGAGACACTCTGGGGCAGTGGCGGGGAAGCCGGTCTGATCGTCAGCATCGAAGCCTGGGAGAGCTACCTTGAACCGGCCTGACACGACGCGACCGGACGCGGCCCGACCGGACGCGGACTCGCCTGACGTGGCCGGATCCGGGACGGTCCCGACGGACTCGGCTCGACCCGATCCGGCTCGGGCCGACGCCGCACGAGCCTCGACGGCACGATCGGACGGCAGTCGATCCGGCGCCGACCCGGCGACGGCATCACCGGTCTTCTCCGAACCGTGGCAGGCGCAGGCATTCGCCCTGGTGGAAAGCCTGCGCGAGCGCGGTCTGCTCGCCGGACCGGACTGGACGGCGGCACTGGCGCGGGCGCTCGACGCCCAGGATCCGACTCTGGCGGGCCACGACTACCACGACTGCCGGCTCGCCGCGCTCGAGACCCTGCTCGTCGAGCGCGAGCTCGTCGATCCCGGGGCGCTCGAGGCGACGGCCGCCGCCTGGGAGCGTGCCGCCCACGCCACGCCGCACGGCCAGCCGATCCTGCTCGACAACGATCCCGGTCTCGCGGGCGATCGCGCGAGCGTTCAGCGCGGCCAGGCGTCGAGCGCGCGGTAGCGCACTCCGCCGGGGTCGAGCACGGACTCGATCAGCTCGACGCGCTCGAAGCGACAGGCGAGCGCCGGGGTCGACAGCGGCGCCGGCGGCGGATGATCGACGCGTCGCGCGAGCGTCACGTGCGGTCGGAACGGGCGCTTGTCGACACGGATCGCGGCGCGCCCGGCGACGCTCCGCATCCGCTTGCCGAGCGCGAGCAACGCGGCCGGTGCCGCGGATGCGCCGAGCCACGTGACGCCCGCGTCGGCGCGCCAGCCGGGCTCGTCGAACACGACCTCGAGCGCGAGCGGCTCGTGCAGGCCCTCGTCGAGCGCCAACGCGACCTTCTCCAGCCGCGGCTCGTCGACGTCGCCGAGAAAGCACAGCGTCACGTGCAGGTTCTGCACCGGCACCTCGCGCCCGGCCACCGGCCAGTGGCGGGCGCGCCAGTCATCGATCGCGAGCGCGGCGTCGACGTCCGGCATCAGCGCGAGAAAGGTTCGCATCGGTGGTCGGCCCGCGGGAACGGGCGATGGCGGCAGCAGGTCAGCACTATACTGGCTCGGGATCGCCGGCCCCGCCGGACGATGGCGTGGCCACCGGAGACGGACGACATGACGAACGACACTCGCGATGCCGCGCCGGCCGGAGGCGCGGGAAGCGCCGCCCCGGCGGATCGCTCGCGCACGGCAGTCTTCGGACTCGGATCGATGGGCGAGGGCATCGCCCGCTCGCTGCTGCGCGCCGGACACGAGACGTCCGGGTTCGACGTCGTGGCGGCACGCGTCGAGGCGTTCCGCGCCGGCGGCGGCGCGCCGGGCGAGCCGGCCGAGGTCGCCGGGTCCCTCGACGCCGTCGTCGTGGTCGTGCTGAACGCGGCGCAGACCGAGAGCGTGCTGTTCGGCGAGGACGGGCTCGTGTCGCGGATGCACTCGGGCGCCGTCGTCCTCGCCTGCGCGACGGTGCCGCCGGACTTCGCCCGGGCCATGGCGGCGCGCTGCATGGAGCACGGCGTGCACTATCTCGATGCACCGATCTCCGGCGGTGCGGCCAAGGCGGCGAGCGGCGAGCTCTCGGTCATGGCCTCCGGCACGCCCGAGGCTTTCGCCGCGGCCCGACCCGTGCTCGAGGCGATCGCGACGACCGTGTTCGAGCTCGGTGACGCGGCCGGTGCGGGATCGGCGATGAAGGCGGTCAACCAGCTCCTCGCCGGCGTGCACATCGCGGCGACGGCCGAGGCGCTGACGTTCGGCATGACGCAGGGTGTCGAGCCCGCCCGCTTCGTCGAGGTCATCAGCCGTTGCGCCGGGACCAGCTGGATGCTCGAGAACCGCGCACCGCACATCGTCGACGGCGACTACACGCCACGCTCGTCGGTCGACATCTGGCCGAAGGATCTCGGCATCGTGCTGGACATCGCGCGCGGTGCGGGGTTCGGGGCACCGCTGACGGCCGCCGCGCTCCAGCAGTTCCTCGCCGCGTCGGGCTCGGGACTCGGCGGCGAGGACGACGCGGCCGTCGCCAAGGTCTACGCGCGGAACGCCGGCCTGACGCTGCCGGAACCGGGCGACGGGAAAGGGTGACGGAGACGCCTCGCGGTCCGGTCCGCCGGCGTCGATCGACGTCGAGCCCGTGGCCGCGGGGGTCCCGATCCCACCGCGATCGACGCACCCGGTGCCCCCCCGGTTGACCGCTCCGACATCCGCTCGCTACTCTCGAAGCGCCGCGTCGCCGACGCCTCTCGACGGAACCCGTTCCCGATGACCCGACCCTTCGCCCTCCTCCGGAAGCTCGCCGCCGCGGCGTCGCTCGCGGCGCTCGCCCTCCCGTTCACCGTTCCCGCGTTCGCCGCCGAGAAGATCAGTGTCGCCGGCATCTACACCCAGCCGATCCAGCAGAAGTGGGATGCACGGCTGCACCTCGCGCTGCAGGCGCTCGAGGACGCCGGCGAGATCGACTACGAGTACTCCGAAAAGGTCGCCAACACCGATTACGTGCGCGTTCTCCGAGAATACGCCGACAGAGAAACGGACCTGATCGTCGGCGAGGCCTTCGGCATCGGCCGCGAGGCGCGCAAGGTGGCCGACGACTACCCCGGCGTCGCGTTCCTGATGGGCGATCCGTTCGAGCCGCACGGCGACAACTTCTCGGTGTTCGACAACTACATCCACGAGCCGTGCTACCTGATGGGCATCATCGCCGGCTCGATGACCGAGTCGAACCGCATCGGCATGGTCGGCGGTTACCCGATCGGCGAGGTCAACCGCCTCTTCCACGCGTTCATGGCGGGCGCGCGATCGGTCAACCCCGAGGTCGAGTTCAAGGTCACGTTCATCGGCTCTTGGTACGACCCGCCGAAGGCCAAGGAGGCCGCGTTCGCGCAGATCGAGGCCGGTGCCGACATCATGTACGCCGAGCGCGCCGGCGTCGTCGACGCCGCCCGCGAGAAGGGCATCCTCGCCTTCGGCAACGTCAACGACATGAACAAGGAGGAGAACGGCACCGACGTCGTCGTGACCAGCGCGCTGTGGCACATGGAGGACGCGATCGGGCACGCCGTCGAGCGCGTCAAGGCCGACGACTTCGCCGCCGAGAACTACAAGGAGTGGACGATGATGGCGAAGGGCGGTGCGTCGCTCGCCCCGTACTACGAGTTCGAGGAGCGCATCCCCGCCGACGCGAAGGCCAAGGTCGAGGAGACCATGGCGGCGATCCTCGACGGCTCGTTCACCGTCGAGATCGACGACGAGGAGCCGAAGTCGACGTACTGACGGCGCCCACCGGACGCGCGATCGGAGCGCGCGCGTGACCTCGCCGGTCGGCCCCGGCGGCGTGCCGCCCGATGCCGGCTTCGAGGCGGCGTCGGAACCGGGCCCGGACTCGACGGTGAGGCCGAAATCGGGACGGGGGTCGGAACAGGGGTCGGAACCGGAATCGAGGGCAGGAAGCGCACCACCGGCCGACGCCCCGGTGGTGCTCGAGCTTCGCGGCATCACGAAGCGCTTCGGTCGCGTTGTCGCCAACGAGGACGTCTCGCTGACGCTCGCGCGCGGCGAGATCGTCGCCCTGCTCGGCGAGAACGGTGCCGGCAAGACGACGCTGATGAACGTCCTGTTCGGCCACTACCGGGCGGACGCGGGCAGCATCGACGTGTACGGCGAACCGTTCGCGAACCACACGCCCGACGACGCGCTGGCCGCCGGCGTCGGCATGGTCCACCAGCACTTCACGCTGGCCGAGGACCTGTCGGTGCTCGACAACGTCGTGCTCGGCACCGAGTCGCTGTGGCAGCCGTTCAGCCGACGCGGACGCGCGCGCAGGCGGCTCGCCCGCATCGTCGCCGACACCGGCCTCGCCGTGCCGCTCGACGCGCCCGTGCGCACGCTCTCGGTCGGCGAACGCCAGCGCGTCGAGATCCTGAAGGCGCTGTACCGGGACGTGCGCATCCTGATCCTCGACGAGCCGACCGCGGTGCTGACCCCTCAGGAGGTGGACGACCTGTTCGAGCGTCTGCGGCGCATGGTCGCCGACGGGCTCTCGATCATCGTCATCTCGCACAAGCTACAGGAGGTGCTCGCGCTCGGTGATCGCGTCGTCGTCCTCCGTGGCGGGCGCGTCGTCGGCACCGCGCGCACGGCGGACGTCGACCGGAACGCGCTCGCCGACATGATCGTCGGGCGCCGCATCGAACGGCCCGACGCGGGTGCACACGATCCGGGCGAGACGTTGCTCGAGATCGTCGGCGGCACCGTGCCCGGAGACGGTGATGCAGGCGGTGGCGCACGCGGGAGGGCGATCGGCAGTGCGCGGAGCGGTGCACGTGACACCGCACCGAGCGGCGCACGCGAGGGCGTGCGCGGCGGCAAGCCGCGTCTCGACGACGTGAACCTCGCGGTGCGCGCGCGCTCGATCGTCGGCGTCGCGGGCGTCTCCGGCAACGGCCAGGAAGCGCTCGCGGAGGTGCTGTCGGGACTCCGCACGCTCGACGCCGGCACACTTGCCATCGACGGGCGCATGCTCCGCGCGCCGACGCCGCGCGCGCTGACCCGTCTCGGGGTCGCCCGCATCCCGGAGGACCGCCACCGCCACGGCGTCGTCGGCGAGATGACCCTGTGGGAGAACCTCGCGCTCGAGGAGAGCGGCACGCGCCCGCTCTGGCGCGCGGGCCTCGCGCTCGATCGCAGCGCCGCCCGCGCGCACGCCGAGCGTCTGCTCGCGCGCTTCGACGTGCGCGCGAGCGGCGTCGAGCAGCCCGCCGCCCTGCTCTCGGGCGGCAACATGCAGAAGCTGATCCTCGCCCGGAACCTCGCGCGGGCGCCGCGCCTGATCCTCGCCAACCAGCCGACACGCGGGCTCGACGAGGGCGCGATCGCGGCCGTCCACACCGAGCTCCTGGCCGCGCGCGACGCCGGTGCCGGCATCCTCCTGATCACCGAGGATCTCGACGAGTTGCTGCGCCTGGCCGACACGGTCGTGGTCATGCACGACGGGACGCTGTCCGCGCCGCGCCCGGCCGCCGGACTCGACGTCCGCGCGCTCGGGCTCGCGATGACCGGGGCGGCGGCGTGAGGCTGGAGCTCCGCGAATCGACGCCGTGGTGGCTCGCGCTCGCGGCCCCGGTGCTCGCGATCACGCTGTCGCTGCTGCTCGCCTGCGTGCTGATCGTCTGGACCGGCGAGTCGGTCGTCGCCGCCCTCCGGCTGATGCTCACCGGCGCCTTCGGCACGACGTTCGCGGCGACCGAGACACTCGCCCGCGCGATCCCGCTGACGCTGACCGGACTCGCCGCCGGCATCGCGTTCCGCGCGCGCTTCTTCAACATCGGTGCCGAAGGCCAGCTGTACGCCGGTGCCCTCGCCGCGACCGCCGTCGGCACCGGGCTGGTCGCGCTGCCCGCACCGCTGATGGTGACGACGCTGTTCGTCGTCGGCGCCGCGGCCGGCGCCTTGGCGCTCGTGCCGTCGTGGTTCCTGAAGACCCGGCTCGGCGTCGACGAGGTCGTCACGACGCTGCTCCTGAACTTCGTGATCCTGCTGCTCGTCGGCTACGCGCTCGAGGGACCGATGAAGGACCCGATGGCGATGGGCTGGCCGCAGAGTGCACCGATCGTCGACGCCGGCCTGCTGCCGCCGCTGATCGAACGCACCCGGCTGCACGCCGGTCTGTGGGTCGCGATCGGCGCCGCCGCGCTCCTCTGGCTCGCGCTCCGCTACAGCCCGTTCGGGTTCGCCGTGCGCGCGCTCGGGCTGAACGCGGACGCGGCACGGCACGCGGGCATCCGCCCGACCCGGACGCTGTTCGGGGTCGCGCTCGCCAGTGGCGCGCTCGCGGGCATGGCCGGGGTCTCGGAGGTCGCGGGACTGAAGGGCTACCTGACGCTCGACCTGTCGCCGGGGTTCGGCTACACCGGCATCGCCGTGGCGATGCTCGCCGACCTGCACCCGCTCGGCATCGTCCTGTCGGCGATCTTCCTCGCCGGCATCACCGTCGGCGCCGACTCGATGAGCCGCGCCCTCGACGTGCCGAGCTACATCGCCGACGTCATGGTCGCGAGCGCCGTCCTCGCCGTGCTCGTCGGGCTGATGCTCGCGCGCTACCGCGTGCGCCGCCACTGAGCCGCCGCTCCGGACCCCGTCATGGACATCCTCGAGATCCTGTTCGGCGCGAGCTTCTGGGCGGCGACCGTGCGCATCGCCTGCCCGCTCCTGTTCGCCACCCTCGGGGAGCTGATCTGCGAGCGTGCGGGCGTGCTGAACCTCGGCATCGAAGGCATCATGACGGCCGGCGCGATGAGTGGCTGGCTCTGGGTCTACCAGGGGGGCGACCTGTGGGGTGCCGTCGCGTTCGCCGCGTGCGTCGGTGCGGCGTTCGGCCTCCTGCACGCCGCGTTCACCGTCTCGCTCGGGCTTTCCCAGCACGTCACCGGCATCGGCGTGACGCTGCTCGCGTCGAGCCTCGCCTACTTCGTCGTCAAGATGCTCCTGCCCGAGAGCACGACGCCGCCGAAGATCGAGCCGTTCGCCATCTGGGCGGTACCGGTGCTCGCCGATCTCCCGTTCGTCGGCTCCGCCTTCTTCCGCCACACGCCGCTGACCTACGCGGCGTTCCTCGTCGTGCCGCTCGTCGCCTACGTGCTCTACCGCACGCCGTGGGGGCTCGCCGTGCGCATCGCCGGCGACAACCCCGTCGCGCTCGAGGCGCAGGGCATCGACGTGATCCGCCTGCGCACCCTGGCCGTCATGCTCGGCAGCGCGCTGATGGCGGTCGGCGGGGCGTACCTGACGATCAGCGCGTTCGACGCGTTCTACTTCGGCATGGTCAACGGACGCGGCTGGATCGCCGTCGCGCTCGTCGTGTTCGCGTCATGGCGCCCGGGCAAGGCGCTGCTCGGCGCGCTCCTGTTCGCCGGTCTCGACGCGTTCCAGGTACGCCTCCAGCAGCAGGTCGGCGCGTTCATCCCGTACCAGTTCTTCCTGATGCTGCCCTACGTGCTCAGCATCGTCGCGATGGTGATCGTCGCGCGCAAGGCCGCCTATCCGAAGGCGTTGCTGAAGCCGTACCGGCGAGGCGAGCGGCTCTGACGAGGCGCTCGTCGTCGGTCGGGTCGGTCGCTCAGGCTTCCTCGCCCGTCTCGTTGTGCGCGCCGATGAACCACGCGTCCTTGTCGATCACGCGGCTGATGCCGGTGAACAGGTCCGCCGTGTCCTCGTCGCCCGCCTCGCTCGCGGCATCGATGTTCTCCCGGAGCGACGCCCCGAAGGCCATGAAGCGGTCCCTCAACGCATCGACGTGGTGGTGCTGGTTCCGGGCCTCGCTCGGGTAGGGCTCGAGACCGGTCGAGCTCGCGACCGTCTGGCTCGTGCCGTGAGCCTGCCCGCCGAGAATCACGCAGCGCTCGGCGATCGTGTCGGCGTGATCGCGCATGCGCTCGGCCACGGCGTCGAGCAGTTCGTGGATGCCGATGAACGACGTGCCCTTGATGTTCCAGTGCGCCTGCTTGACGGCGAGCGTCAGATCGATCGCCTCGGCGAGACGCTCGTTCAGGAGACCGATCATCTCCTTGCGGGTGTTGTCGCTCAGGTTGCTGACGAAGGCGGTGGGCATGGCGGCGTTCTCCGGTGGGTGATGTTGAAGATGGAGAACGAGTCTACGAAAGGAGCACCTCCCGAGCCGTCCCGGTTGTCAAAGCTCCACGGGAGGGCTCGGCCAGGAATTGGCCAGGGACCGGTCCGGGATCGACCGCGGCTCGGCACGCGGGCCCGAAGCGCTCGCGAACGTCAGCTCTTCGGGTCGTAGGACGGCAGCTCGATGACGTAGGTGTCGACCATCCCCGAGTCGTACCAGTCCGAACCGAAGACCATGCGGGTGCCGGACGGGCTGATCGTCGCGTGCGGCTCGCCGAAGTAGGCGTTGTAGTCGCCACGCTCGGCATGCTTGCCGAACGAGCGGTGCTGGGCGAGTCGACAGGTCACCGGGTCGTCCGGATCGGTGTTCGCCAGGTAGATCTCCGAGAACAGCGCCGGCGCCTTGCGCCCGTTCTCGAACCACTTGAAGTCGTTGCCGATACTCGACATCAGCACCCAGCCGGGGCGCTTCCAGGCCTGCGCCGAGACATGGGTTCCGCTGGTCGTGTACGGGTAGCCCTGGGACTCGCTGATGATCGGACGGCAGCTGGCGTCCTCGAGATCGAACTCGGTCAGGTGGGCGACGCCCTGGCGGATGTCGTCGTCGCAGCCCTTCGGGGACGGGTCGAACACGGTCTGGAACAGCGCGTCGTGCCCCTCGGCGGTCGTGCCGACGTTCGAGTGCTCGTCGGTCTTGGCCATGTCCATCGAACGCTCGACCGTCTTCAGGTCGGGCGTCAGCACGTCACCCTGAAACCAGACGCGCTTGCCGCTCGGTCCGGGCATCGGCGCGTACCACTCGTTGTAGTCGGTGCCGTCGCCGATCGGCATCGTGTGCACCTCGTCGGTGCTCGGCTTCCAGGTCAGCGCGATCCACGAGCCGTCCTTGCGCTTGCAGCGGAAGCCGAACAGGTCGTCGTCGAGAGGCGGCATGTGCACGTCCCCGCCGGCGACCGGCATGACCCCCTCGCCGCACTCCTCCTTGAAGTCGCGGACGGTCTCCGCCGCCCCCGCCTTGACGCTGTAGCGCTTGAACTCGCCGAGGTCCTGCTTGTACTGGCTGACGTAGTAGAAGACGTCGGGGTCGGTATGGCTCCACCACACCTCCTCGAGATCGGCCGGCACGAAATCGACGTTCCTGACGAACTCGTAGGTGTGCCCGTCGACCAGGAAGTGACCGGACCTGCCGCCGCCGCTCTGATAGAGCATGAGCAGGGATTCGTCGGCGTTCCACGCCTGGATCGTGCTGTAGACCGGCTTCCTGACGGTGCCGACCCGGCTGTCGGTGATGCGCATGACGGTCGTGCCGAAGGCGGGATCGCGGTAGCGCTTCATGAACGGCGGACGCTTGACCGGTTTCACCGCGACCCGCTCGTTGTGCGTGACCAGCCCCTCGCAGAGATCGGGTCCCTCGGCCCGGGCGCCGGTGGCGAGCGCGAGCCCGACGAGCGCGCCGAGCAGCGTGGCGACGGGACGGATCGGGTGCGAACGGCCACCCGGCACGCGTACGGCGATTCGGTCGGCGGTCGGTGCGGTGCGGTCTGATCGGGCGTTCATCGGCGGTCCGGGTCGGTCGCGTCGGGAGGGAGGAGCTCGGGGGCGAGGTGCTCCAGCCAGACGGTGTAGCCGTCGGCATCGAGGTGCACCCCGTCGCCGTCGTGGAGATCGCTGCGGAGGTTACCATCGGCGCCGGCGAGCGCCGGCGGCGGCGGGACGTATCTGTGACCACGGTTCGTGCAGAGAGTCTCCAGGCCGGCGTTCAGCGTGCCGATACGTGCGTTCGAGCGTGCGCCCGGATCGGGGCGCACGCGCTCGTCCACCGGCAGCACTCCGTGACACAGGACACGGACGCCGCGCGGCAACGAGTCGACGATGTCCACGTAGCGTGCCAGTATCGCCGCCGGCTCGTCGTGGCCGAGATCGTTCAGACCGATCGCCAGCAGCACGCCGTCGGCCCGCGCGAGCGAGCCGTAGGCGGGCAGGCGCGCGGCGAGCCCGATCGTGTCGTCCGAACCGATTCCGTAGTTGCTGGCTCGTACCGGGAGCGCCGCCGCCGGCATGCCCTCGGTCAGCGAATCCCCGAACAGGCGCCACCCGCCACTCGGCAGCGCGGCGTCCCCGCGCCGGTGGAAGGCGAGTCGGTCACGACGATAGGCCGTCAGATGAGCGGGCGTCGGGTCGAGCGCGTGACGCCACGCGTCGGCCGTGTCCGAACGCCACAGGAGCGACAGCAGAGCGATGTGCAGCACGACGAGATACCCGAGGGCGAGCGGTCGCACGCGCCCGTGCATGTCGCGACGCACGTCCGGGCGGACGACCGTGGCTGACGTCGCGGCGCATCCGGCGCCGCAACGCCCGTGAGCGCCACGCCGCCCGTGAGCGAGACACCGCGGAGCACCGGACGGTTCGCCGAGCTGGACGTGTTCCGCGGCATCGCGGCGCTGACCGTCGTGCTCTATCACTACCTCTTCCGCTTCGACCAGCTCTACGAGCTCGAGACGCTGTCGGTCGAACACCTCTGGCTCGGTCGCTACGGCGTCCACTTCTTCTTCCTGATCAGCGGCTTCGTCATCTGCTGGAGCCTCTCGAACGCGCACGGTCTCGGTACGTTCCTGGTCTCGCGCGTCTCGCGCATCTACCCGGCCTACTGGGTGGCGATCATCGCGACGTTCACGCTCGTGGCCATCGCCGGCCTGCCCGGGCGGGAAGTCGGTATCGGCCCCTTCCTGTTCAACTTCACGATGCTGCAGGACTTCTTCTACGTACCACGCGTCGACAGCGCGTACTGGACGCTGACCGCCGAGCTGACCTTCTACTTCTGGATCGTGCTCGCCTACCTCGCCGGCCAGCTGCACCGGGCCGAGCTCGTGTTCCTGCCGCTGATGCTGCTCGGTGCGCTCATCCATCTCGAGCTCGTCGAGATCCCCTCGCGCGTGGCGCTCGTCCTGCTCGCCAAGCACGCCAACCTGTTCGGCGCCGGCATCGTGTTCTTCCGCCTGCACGAGAGCGGCGGCGGTCGTGCGGCCACGCGCACCGCCCTGTGGTACCTGCCCCTGTCGGCGGCGGTCAACTTCGCCGTCTATCCGCCGATCGACGCCCTGTTCGTCAGCTCGTTCTACCTCGTCTTCCTGCTCGCGGTGCGCGGGCGGCTCCGCTGGATATGCCGTCGTCCGCTGCTCTGGCTCGGCGCCATCTCGTACTCGCTCTATCTCCTGCATCAGAACATCGGCTACGTGATCATCCGCGCGGTGGAGTCGTGGACGGGCTCGGAACGGCTCGGGATCGTCGTCGCCCTCGCCGTCGTGCTGCTCGCCTCCGATCTTCTCGCGCGCACCGTCGAGCGGCCGGCGGCACGACGCATCCGGCGTCTCGTCAGCGCGCGCACGAGGGAGCGCCCGTCGTCGGGCGCCGCGTCCGCCGACCGATCGGAAGGCTGAACGTCGGCTCGTGCGGCGATCGCGTGCGCCGTCGTCACGTCCGAGGAGCGCCTGCCCGAGTGCTCGGCAGGGGCCGGCCGTCGCGCGATCGTCGGACGTCCGGCCGAGCCTACCGCCGCCGCTTGCCGCGAAAGCGCTCCGGATCGTTGGCGATGCGGTACAGCCGGATCAGATCGACGACACTCCAGATCGCGAGTATGGCGAAGAACAGGAGAACCGGCACCGCCAGGATGCCGAGGATGTCGTCCATGTTGCTCTGCACGCGCCGCAGCCCGAGCCTTCCGGCGGCCTCGGCGCTCGCCGAGGTGTCGCGCATCGACCAGCCGGCGACGAGCGAACCGAACAGTCCGATGGCGAGCGCCACCAGACGCAGCCGGACGGCGGTACCGACGAGGGGCGAGGACGGCGAACGTCGATCGTGGTCTCCAGGCAAGCGCACCTCCGGTTACAGGCGTGGCCGATCGCGGACGCGAATCACGCTATCACGCCCCTTCCGAGAAGCGTCAACAATCCGGCGAAAACGTGCGGAATCTCGCGGATCACGCCGATGACGGACCCGCGTGACGAATCCCGTGACATGGCGGATCGGGGGCTCGTTCAGGCTCGGTTCAGACCGAATTCAGGTGCCGTTCAGACACGGGCCAGGCACCGTGCGGGCCGGGAATCGAACCGTCCCGGACGCTTGCCGCCGCGGCACGGCCCCTGCAGACTCGGACGTGCCGCGGCCCGCGTCAGGGCTGTCCATGGAACCGTGTCATGCCTGCATCCCTACCCGTTCGAGACGCCACGTCACGGCGCTCGCTCCGACATCCGGCTCGACGTCCGACCCGTCATCGCGCCGCCGCGCCCGTCGCCTTCCTCGCCGCCTTCCTCGTCCTCGGCGGCTGCGCGGCGACGACGCGCACGATCGATCCCGAGAGCGAGGTCCACTACGACGCGAGCTACGATTTCAGCGACAAGAAGGAGATCGTCGAGGCGCTGACGTCGAGTCTGCTCGCCACGCCGCGCGTGCAGCAGGTGTCGGGCAAGCCGGTCATCGTCACCTATGGGGTGGCCAACCAGACCTCCGAGCACATCGACACCGGCGGCATCACCGACGCGATCCGTCTCGAGCTGATCCAGTCGGGCCAGTACCGCTTCCTCAACCGTCGGCAACGCGACAACGTGCTCGACGAGACCGACTACCAGTACGCCGGTTTCGTCCCGCCCGAGCAGCGCGTCGCCGAGGGACGTCAGCTCGGTGCCGACTACATCCTGTCGGGCACGCTGCGCTCGATCGAGAAGCGCCAGCCGCGCCAGTGGCGACTGAACAAGCGCAAGCTCGTCTACTACAGCATGACGCTCGAGCTGACCGACCTGCAGACCGGCGAGCTCTCGTGGGCCGACGATGTCGAGATCGCCCGGGAGTCCTCGCAGCCGATCATCGGGTGGTAGCGACCCGGCGAACGCGGGCGCTGTCGCACGTGAGGTGGCGCGCGCAGCGGCGCGCGCAGCGGCGCACACGGCGTCTCGCCACGGCGCTGCTCGTGGCGTCGTTCGCGAGCGCCTGCGCGACCCCGGGCGTGATCGATCGCGCTCGCGGCCAGCTGCGCGGCGGCGACGCGAACGCCGCCCTCGAGACGCTCGCCGACGCGGACGTGCCCTCGCGTGACCGTCTCCTTCTCCTGCTCGATCGCGGCCTCGTCGCGCACGCCGCCGGACGCCATCGCGACAGCATCGCCGCGTTCGCCGAGGCCGACGACCTGATCGAGCGGCTCGACATCGTCAGCTTGCGCGAGCAGGGCGTGGCCCTGGTCGTCAACGACCGCGCGAGGAGCTATCGGGGAGAGTCCGGCGAGCGGCTCTGGATACGCACCTTCCAGATGCTCAACTACCTCTCTCTCGGCGAGCCCGAAGGGGCGGCGGTCGAGGCGCGGCGTGCGCTCGTCGTGCTCGACGAGCATCCCGAGACGCTCGCCGCCGACGCCGTCACGCGACTGCTCGTGGCGATGTGCTTCGAGGCGGCCGGTCAACCCGAGAGCGCGGCGGTCGAGTACCGCAAGCTTGCCGCCGCGACGAGCACCGGCGCACCGCCCGGCGTGCTCCGCGCGGCGTGGCTCAACGCACGTCGCACGGCACGCCCCGACGAGGCCGACGCGCTCGCGAAGCGCTTGCCCGAAACGGTGCTCGCCGAGGCTCGACGCGAGCTCGAGGCGCGCGACGGCGAGCTCGTGCTGGTGCTCGCCGCGGGGTTCGTGCCACCCAAGCGCGCGGGCGACCTGTTCGTCTCGGCCGACCTCCGGATCGCCTTTCCCTACTACCCGGTCGGGTTCGACGGACGGGTGCCCGCGCTCGCGGTCCGGGTGGACGGCGAACCACGCACGTCGAGCGTCGTCACCACACGCCTGATCGATGTCGCCCGCGCGGCGCTGGAAGAGCGCGGTGCGCGCATCGCTGCCCGGCAGACGGCGCGCGTCGTGGCGAAGTACAACATCGCGCACAGCGTCTCGCGCCAGGACGAGCTCGCCGGGGAACTCGTCCGGCTGCTCCTGTTCGTGCTCGAACAGGCCGACACCCGCGGCTGGGAGACGCTGCCGGCGACGCTCTCGCTCGCCCAGGTGCCGCTTCCGGAGGGCGAGCACGACGTCGACGTGACGGTGAGCACCGGTACCGGCACCTGGCGGGCGAGGCTCGACGACGTCGCCGTCCGGGCCGGTCGAAGGACGTTCGTCAGCCTGCGTCCGGACGTCGCGGGCGAGCTTCGATACGCCGCGCGTCCGGATTAGGACCGGGACAGGTTGGGGGTCGATGCAACCCGATGAGGACTCGAGCGATTAGGCTTCGCGCCATTCGTAATCGCTCGGAGATCCTGCCCGCCGATGGCTCCACCTCGTCAACTACCCCGCTCCGCCCTTCGCGAATCCCCGCGCCTGCCCGCCGACGCCCGTCACGCCATCAGCCGCCTGACCTACGGGCAGTCGCCCGACCTCCTCGACGAGCTCGCCTCGCGCGGCACTGAGGGGTTCATCGCCCGTCAGCTCGACCCGGCGTCGATCGACGACTCGGCCTGCGACGCCGAAGTGGCCGAGTTCCGCCGCCTGTACCGTCCGGCTCACGAACTCGTCGGTCAGAACGCGCAGTGGCACGTGCAGAACGAGCTGGTCGGCATGACGCTGGTGCGTTCGGTCAAGAGCCGACGGCAGCTGCTCGAGGTCATGACGGATTTCTGGCACAACCACCTGAGCGTGAACTCGGGCAAGCGCCGCATCGCCTTCCTGCTGCCGAGCGACGACACGACGATGCGCCGGCTCGCGCTCGGACGCTTCGACGAGCTCCTGCTCGAGAGCGCGCGCAGTCCGTCGATGCTGGCGTACCTCGACAACCGCACGAGCCGCGGCGACCAGGTCCGGCCGCCGAACGAGAACTACGCGCGCGAGCTGCTCGAGATCCATACCCTCGGCGACGCGTCCGCGTTCAGCGAGGCGGACGTCGAGGCCGTCGCGCACGTGTTCACCGGCTGGACGATCGATCCGGGCAACTGGACGTTCCGCTACCAGGCCGACTGGAACCGCCTGGGGCCGTCCGCCGATCGCGACACGCTCGGCTGGCGGCCGGTGGCGGGGGACGGCAGCCGCGAGAACGGCGAGTCGCTGATCGCCCATCTGGCCCGCCATCCGACCACGGCGAGAAACCTTGCCCTGAAGCTCTGCCGACACTTCATCCGCGACTCGATCGGCGCGGATGACGGCACGGTGCGAAGTGTCGCCGAGAGCTATCTCGCGAACGGCACCGACATTCGCGCGACGCTCGCCACGCTGTTCGCGAGCGAGGCGTTCAGGAACAGCGCGGGCGCGCGTATCCGCCGCCCGAACGAGCTGATCTACGCGATGCTGCGCGCGACGTCGGCGGATTTCCCGCTGCTCCGCGAGAACCCCGAACGCTTCGGGCGCGAGGTTCGCGAGAACTTCATGCGTCTGAACCAGGTGACGTTCGAGGCTCCCTCGCCGAAGGGCTGGTCGTACGAGGACCGTGCGTGGATGGACGCGAGCGCGCTGATCCAGCGCTGGAACCTCGCGTTCCGGATCGCGGCGAACCGCTCCGACGGCGTGAACGTCGACCTCGGAGACTTCGCCATGGAGGCCGCGACCGTCGGCGAGTTCGTCGACGAGATCGGCACGCTCCTGATCGGCACGGCGCTGCCCGAGAGCGAGCGCCGCCACCTCCTCTCCCATCTCGGTGCCGAGGCCGGCGATCCGGTGACGCCGCGCATCCGCCTCCGGCGCGCGGCGATCGTCGGGCTGACGCTCGCCTCCCCCACCTTCCAGGCTCGCTGATCGTCATGGACTTCCAACGCCGCCGCCTCCTGCAGGCGCTCGCCGTCGCTCCGCTCGCCGCCTCCGGCGCCAACCGTCTCGCGTTCGCCGCGGACGGCGTTCCGAGCGACCACGCCGTCGTCGTGGTGTTCCTCCGCGGTGCGCTCGACAGCGTCGGGGCACTGATCCCGAGCGACGAGTCGGCCTACTACGACAACCGCCCCGGCATCGCCGTGCCGCGCGCGGGCCAGATCGACCTGAACGGACAGTTCGCGCTGCACGACGCGCTGCGCCCGCTGAAGTCCCTCTACGAGCAGGGCGATCTCGGCTTCGTCGTCGGCACCGGGCTCGACTCGGCGTCCTCGACGCGGAGCCACTTCGACGCCCAGGCGCGCATGGAAGGCGGTCTCTCGGGGCGCGTCGGCGCCGAAGGCTGGCTCGGGCGTCATCTCGCGCGGCGCGCGGGTGGCGACGACGCCATCTTCCGCGGCGTCGGCATCGGCAACGTCAGCCCGAGCCTGCGCGGTCACGACGACGCCCTGAACGTCAACGACCTGTCCAACCTTCGCCTGCGGCCGCCGAACGACGTCACCTCGTTCGAGCTCGACACGACGCTGACGGCGATGTACGCCGAGACCACCAACCCGGTCCTGCGCGGACAGTCTGACCGCGCGCTCGACACGCTCTACCTCTCGACCGCCCGCAACCTCGGCCACGGCACCGACGCGAACCGCTTCGGGCCGCTGCGCTTCGGACGCGACATGCGTCAGGTGGCCGAACTCGTCAACGCCGACATCGGCCTCGAGGCGGCGACCGTCGACTTCGGCGGCTGGGACCTGCACGACTCCTACGGAAGCTGGCGGCAGGGGGCGATGCAGGAGCAGCTCGGCGTGCTCGCCGACGGGCTCGCCGCGTTCCACGAGACGATTCGCGGGCGCTCGGACGTCACCGTCGTCGTCATGAGCGAGTTCGGACGCCGACTCGAGGAGAACAGCAGCTACGGGACAGATCACGGCAAGGGCGGCATGATGATGGTGCTCGGTGGCGGCGTGAACGGTGGACAGGTCGCCGGCCCCTGGAGCGGGCTCGACTCGCTCGTCGACGGCGACCTGCCGATCACGACCGACTACCGCCAGGTGCTCTCGGAGCTCGTGGCGAGAAGGCTCGGCGGCGGTGGCGCCCTCGGCAGCGTCTTCCCCGGTTACAGCGCACCGGGCTACCTCGACCTGTTCGTCTGAGCCGGCCCGTTCGTCGTGCGAGACGGGTTCGCGGCGAGGCCGTGACCCGTATCCGCCGACGTCGCGCCATCCGGCCCGAAGCGTGCTATGTTCGAATCTCCCTTGGGCAACAATAAAAGGAGGTGATCAAATGTCTAGTGTTTTGATTTCTGGCGGATCAGCTCTGGGTGGAGCGCGAGTCCGGTAACCCGGGCTCATCGCGATACTCGAAATACGGCTGATCTCGTCGGCCAAAGCACGGGGCCGCCCCTCAGGGGCGGCCTTTTCTCGTTCGGGGAATCGCGTTTTCCCCGCATGCGTCGCTCAGCCCGGATGTGCCGGGCAGTGCGACCTCGAGCCACTCGAGGGTGGCGGCGCCCGCGAGCGGGGGCGCGAACCCGATGTCGAACGTCTCTGCCGGAGGCAGCGTGAACGCGTCACCGGCGACCGGCACGCGTCCGTCGAGCGACGGCTCGCCCGCGAGCACGAAGCCGAACAGGATGTCCGCATCGTGACGGGCCTGCCGCGTCACGACGTTCCCACCGCGATCATCGTCGCCGGTCGAGCCTTCTTCGACAAGGCCCTCTCCGACGCGTCCGCCGACCCCCGCGCGGTCGTGTGCCTCGATGAATCGATGACGGCGGGCGCGTTCGCGGCGGCTGCGTGACGGAGTCGCCCGCCTCCAGCCAGAACGGCTCACCCTGATCCTCGTAGACGAGCCGCACCCGTCCGTCCGCGCATGCAATGGATGAGCTGGAAGCCGACGGCGTGGTAGCGAACCATGTCGGGCACCGGTCCGCGCCTTCCGGAGTCGCGCGTGGGCAGCACGGCGGGCGCCCGCGGCCTCCGATCCCCTGCTCCCGTGTCCGATCTTCTCGTCGCGTCACGGCACCCGCGTATACTCGCCGATCCCTCTCCGCCGTGCCCTCGTGTGAACGCGCCGACCGCCGACAGCAAGCCACGTCCGTTCGTCGACATCCTCGTCAGCATCCTGATCCCGTCGCTGATCCTGATGAAGGCCAGCGGCGACGACCGCCTCGGACCGACCGGTGCCCTGCTGCTCGCCCTCGCCTTCCCGATCGGCTACGGCCTGCTCGAGCTCATCCGGCACGGGCGGCGCAACGTCATGGCGCTGCTCGGCATCGTCAGCGTGCTGCTGACCGGCGGCATCGGGCTGATGAAGATCGACGCCCAGTGGCTTGCCGTCAAGGAAGCCGCGATTCCGCTCGCGATCGGCGTCGGCGTGCTCGTCGCCAACAGGCTGGGCTACCCGCTGATCAGGAAGCTCCTGTTCAACCCGGCGCTGATGGACGTCGAGCGGATTCACACCGAGCTGGATCGCAACGACAACCGCACGCGCTTCGAGACGCGCCTGAACCACGCCAACACGCTGCTCGCCGGCACCTTCCTGTTCAGCGCCGTCGCCAACTACCTGCTCGCCAAGCTGATCGTGCGGAGCGAGAGCGGCTCGAGCGCGTTCAACGAGGAACTCGGCCGCATGACCCTGCTGAGCTACCCGGTCATCGCCATCCCGTCGATGCTGATGATGCTCGGCATCTTCTGGTTCCTGTGGCGCACCGTGAACCGCCTGACCGGACTGTCGCTCGAGGAGATCATGGTCGCCGGCGACGAGCCACCCGCGGACGACGCGTCACGCTAGCGGCACTTCATCGCCGCACGAAGCGTCTCGACGGACACCGGATCGTGCTTCTCGCGGCAGGCGCTCGCGAGCGCGCGCGACGCATCGCTCGCCTGACGCCCGCTCGACGGCAACGGCCCCCCTCCGGACTTCCGGCCACGCGATCCGGCGCGTCCGCATCCCGCCCGATCGTCACCGCGTGCCATCCCGGCCGTGTGCCACCCACGCCCTACGCGTCGTCTCCGCTCATGTTCGTCGCCTTCCGGATGTCGCGTATCGAGGCCGACAACCGCCGGTACGCGAGCTCGCGAGAACCGTGCCGGTCTCCGACCGAGGGTGGTGGCGGTGGATGCCGCTCCGGTGGTGCCTGCTCCGCGCCTCGCATCGAGGGTGCCACCGCCGGTGTCTCCGGCACCGTCGTCTCGTGCGGTCGCCGCATCGCGCCCGGTGCCGGCGTGACTCCTCGATCATCGGCGTCGTCCGGAGCGGCGAGGCTACCGGCATAGTCCATGAGCCACGCACGCAGCTCCGCCTCCAGGGTCGTACCCCGCCGAAACGCCTCAGCCCGCGCCCGCGCGATGAGGTGCTCGTCCGAGCCCGTTTCCCGTTCCTGCATTTCCATCTGCTCCTCGACTACATCCCGGTCTGCATACATCCCGGTCGCCACCATCGTCCTCCCCTCAGTCTAAAAGTCGAGCACGTCACGAAAAACCGTCAAAAAGTCGAGTGCGTCACAGAGTGATTCCTCGTACCCGTGCGGGTAGCCCACGCAACCGCTCCGCCGCCCGCATCCAGCAAGGTCCGGGACGATGGCCGGACCGGCACCGATCACGGCGGCGGCGATCGCGATGCAGAGGTCCCGGAACGCGAATCCCGCGTTCGCGCCGGGATCGGTATCGACCCCGTTCACGGCGAGCCGCCGCGGCCACGGATCCTCCCGCGTGCCGACGTGGGTCAGCGACCCGGCTCCGGGTGGTCCGGGGCGATCAGGGGCTCGTCGCTTTCTCTAGACTGTAGTGTCGCCTCTCTCGCGAACGGAAGACGACGTCCATGGCAGCGGTCTCACCCACGCTCGGCATCAACGAACGCGTCCAGGCGCTCCGGACCGAGGGGTGCCGGATCGACCACTTCGGGTTCGGCGAGTCGCCCTTCCCGGTACCGGAGCGGCTCGCGACGGCCCTGCGGGAGAACGCGACCCGAAAGTCCTATCTGCCGGTCGACGGATTGCCTGAACTCCGCGCGGCCGTGCTCGCCCATCAGGCGCGGCTGACCGGGTGCGACCCGGAACGCTTCGACGTGATCGTCGCCCCGGGCAGCAAGCTCCTGCTGTTCGCCACGCAGATGGCCGTGCCCGGGGACCTGCTGCTGCCGGTGCCCTCGTGGGTGAGCTACGCACCGCAGGCCGCGCTGCTCGGACAACACGTGCTGCCGGTGCGCACCCGGAGCGACGACACGGGCTTCCACCTGCCGGCCGCCACCATCGACGAGAGCGTCGCGGCCGCGCGCGCGGCCGGACGGAACCCGACGAAGCTGCTGATCAACTTCCCGAACAACCCCTCCGGACTCACCCTCGACGACGAGGCGCTCGCGGAGATCGCCGACGCCTGCCGACGACACAGGCTCCTGCTGATCTCCGACGAGATCTACGGGCGCGTGAGCTACGACCACCGCTACCGCTCCGCCGCCGCCGTCGCGCCCGAGCGCACGCTCGTGACCACCGGGTTGTCGAAGCACCTGTCGCTCGGCGGCTGGCGACTGGGCGTCGCGCTGGTGCCGCGCGACGTGGATGGACTCCACGAGCGTCTGCGGCACATCGCGAGCGAGACCTGGTCGTGCGTGTCGGCGCCGGTACAGGTCGCCGCGATCGAGGCCTACGCGGGTCATGCCGACGTGGAGGCGTACGTGCGCGACACGACCGACGTGCACGCCGCCGTGAACCGTCGCGTCGCCACGTCGCTGAGGGCGGCCGGCGTCGAGGTGGCGATGCCCCAGGGCGGGTTCTACACCTGGCCGGACTTCGGCCCGGTGCTCGGTCACCGCTTCGACACGTCGACGGCGCTGTCCCGGGCGCTGCTCGAGGAGGCCGGCATCGCGACCCTGCCCGGTGCGGGGTTCGGGGAGGACGCGTCGCGGCTCCGACTGCGGCTCGCGGCCTGCGACTACGACGGTGCGGCGGCGCTGCGGGCGTGGCGCGAAGCGACGGATGCGTCCGCGGCCCAGGCGGCCCACCTGGCGCCCGGCGTGGAAGCGGCGCTGGGGCGACTCTCGGCGTTCATCGAGACCCGTGCAGACTGAACCGGCGATCGAGCGCCCCGGACCCGGAGACATGCAACATTTTCAGCCCACCGGCGCTACATCGCGCGGATCGAGTCTGATGAACGCGGAATCCCTTCTCGATCCCGCCACCCGGTCCCGAACTCCGATGGAAAAGTTGCTCTTTCTCGCACCCGATGTCGACGCGGCGCAGACGGCCGTCGCCACCTTGCGCCAGCACGGCCTGGGCGATGACGAGATCGGCGTGCTCGCCAACAGCGAGACACGTGTCGACGACCTTCCCGAGGCGGACGTCGAGGACGACAGCGACGTCATTCCGGCCTTCGCGCGCGGTATCGCCGCGGGAGGCGCGACCGGCCTGGTCGCCGGGCTCGCGGCCCTCGCCTTTCCACCCATCGGTGTCGTCGCCGGCGGTGCGGCACTGGTCGCGACGACTACCCTCGGCGGCGCGAGCTTCGGTGCCTTCACCGCGGCACTCGTCGGCACGTCGGTGGAGAACAGTCAGCTGCGGGAGTACGAGGAGGCGATCGAGCGTGGCGAGGTGCTGGTCATCGCCGACGTCGAGGACGAGGCGCGCATGCAGGAGATAAGGCACGCGCTCGGGCAGGCGGACTCGTCCCTGAGGTTCGAAGGCACCAAGGACGCACCGCCACCGATCTGAGCGGCGCGCTCGCGAATTCGCGAGCGCCGTCCCGTCGAAGGGGCGATTCCCTCGTGCGACGGGACGGCGACCGCGAGCTCGTGACGGGTCGGTTCAGCCGTTTTCCGGCAGCGTCAGGGCAAGGAACATCGGTGACGAATCACGCTGGACGAGCACCGGCACCGCCTCCCCGATCGGCGCGTCCCCGACGAGCGTCTCGAGATCCTTCACCGACTCGACCTGCTTGCGGTTCAGCGAGACGATGACGTCACCGGCGAGGATGCCGGCCTCGGCGGCCGGCCCGTCCGGGTCGATCTCCGAGACCAGCACGCCGTTGTCGATGCCGAGCTGCTCGCGTGCCTCCCGCGGCACGTCGGCGACGACGACACCGAGGTGCGCCGACTCGTCCTCCGCACCCGGGCCATCCGCCGCGCTCGCGACACGATCGCCCTCGTCGAGCGGTTCGATCGTCACGTCGAGCGTGCGTCGCTCGCCGTCGCGCAGGACCACGATGTCGACCGATTCACCCGGCACGACCGCTCCGACCAGCGGCGGCAACGCGTTCGAGAGCGGTACCGGCTTGCCGTCGAGCGAGAGGACGATGTCGCCGCTCTCGATACCGCCCTTCGCGGCCGGACTGCCCTTCGAGACCTGCGCGACCAGCGCACCCTCGGGGCGATCGAGCCCGAACGACTCCGCCAGCGCCTGGCTGACGTTCTGGATGGTCACCCCGAGCCAGCCACGCGTCGCGTAGCCGTTGTCCCTGAGCTGATCCGCGATGGACATCGCCACGTTGATCGGGATCGCGAACGACAGGCCCTGATACCCGCCCGAACGCGAGTAGATCTGCGAGTTGACGCCGACCACCCGCCCGTCGGTGTCGAACAGCGGTCCGCCGGAGTTGCCGGGGTTGACCGCGACATCGGTCTGGATGAACGGCACGTAGGTGTCGTCCGGCAGACTGCGCGCGAGTGCCGAGACGATGCCCTGGGTGGCCGTGTGCTCGAACCCGAAAGGGGATCCGATCGCGAGTACCCACTCGCCCACGGCGAGATCGTCGGAGTCGCCGATCGTGACGGTCGGCAGCTCCTCCTTGGCATCGAGCTTCAGGAGCGCGATGTCGCTCGCGCGGTCCATGCCGACGAGCTCGGCCTCGTACTCGTGCCGATCGACAAGTCCGACCCGGATGTCGGTGGCGTCGGCGACGACGTGCGCGTTGGTGATGACGTAGCCGTCCTCGGAAACGATGAAACCGCTGCCGAAGCCCGCGCCGCGACGCTGCTGGGGCGGGGCTCGGTCGCCGGGGTTCTGCTCGAAGAATCGACGGAAGTACTCGGGCATCTGCTCCGGATCGAAGCCGGGTGCGCCGTTCGCCGGCATCGCCGACTCGGTACGCACCGAGATCTTGACGACCGCGTCACCTTCCTTCTCGACCAGCGCACGAAAATCGGGCAGAGAGTCGGCCAGAACGGCGGGTGACAATGTCGTGACGGCAAGAATGGGGAGCAGTGCTACCCGAAAAACGGCCTTTCGGGATATTCTGCGAAGTGATGGGTGTCGTGACACACGGTCGGATCGCGCGTCGGTACGGCGGTCGGGCAGAGCCCGCGAGAGTGTTCTGACGAACATGAGTCTTGCTCCTTTGGACGAAGTCGGTCTGGATGATTGATGGGGTCGGTTGCCCGCGATTCCAGATCTGCGGCATGACCCGTGGCGTCCTCGCGACGGGACGCGCGGACATCGACCGGCATACACGGCGCGCACGGGACAGGCTCCAACGGACCACGACCGCTCGCCGACGTTCGCGGACCTGAACATTACGCACGAGTCAGGGCACTTCGATCGGCGAAGCGTCGCTCGGGGCACGAAGGTCGAAGCGGACGTCGGGCCCGGAGAACGAACCCGGAGCACCGGGACGGCTCGACACGATCCACGCGGAAAATCGGGAGAAGTGCATGCGAATCCTGCTCGTCGAAGACGACACCGAAGCGGCCTCCTATCTGGTCAAGGGCCTGACCGAGAGCGGTCACTCGGTCGAGCATGCGCCCGACGGCGAACTGGGCCTGCAGCTCGCCGTCGCCAATGCCTACGACTCGATGATCATCGACCGGATGATGCCCAAGCGCGACGGGCTGTCGCTGATCGAGGAGCTCCGTCGCATGGGCAACATGACGCCGGTGCTGATCCTGAGCGCGCTCGACGATGTCGACGAGCGCGTCACCGGACTGAAGGCCGGCGGTGACGACTACCTGACCAAGCCGTACCAGCTGAGCGAGCTGATCGCGCGCCTGCAGGCGCTGACGCGACGGGCTCAGTCGGGTGCGCAGGGAACGGTGCTGCACGTCGGCGACCTGACCCTGGACCTGATCAAGCACAAGGTCACCCGCTCGGGAAGGAACGTGAACCTGCAGCCGCGCGAGTTCCGGTTGCTGGAGTACCTCATGCAGCATGCCGGTCAGGTCGTCACGCGGAGCATGCTGCTCGAGAACGTCTGGGACTATCACTTCGATCCGCAGACGAACGTCATCGACGTGCAGATCAGCCGTCTCAGGAGCAAGATCGACAAGGACTTCGACACGCCGTTGCTGCACACCGTGCGCGGTGCGGGCTACAAGCTGCAGGAAGTGCAGAACACCGTCGAGACCGGCTGACGAGAGCGGATCGGGGGGGGGGGGTGCGAGCCGGCAGACACACGACCCGATCTCGCGGCGCGTCGGGCACGGCGCTACACTGACGGGATGCGATGTCCGGCGCCCATCGGCTCGCGCTCCCCCGACCTCCGCCCAGCGGTCCCCTTGTCCGGCGGCAAGGCATGAGCGTGAACCGTACCTTCGACACGACGGCATCGCCGCCTCTGCGCGCCGATGACGATGCATCCGGCTCGTCCGGAACGGGCAGCCTGTTCGGCGCCGTGCGGCGTCGCCTCGCCGGCCGCTTCGACGGACGGCGCCTGTTCCGCACCTCGGCCTTCCGGATCGCGCTGATCTACGCGACGCTGTTCAGCGCGCTGTCGGCCGCCACGCTCGGGTTCATCTATTGGTCGACACGCGACCAGATCATGTCCCAGATCGATGTGCGCCTGCGTCTCGAGACGAAGTACCTGGCGAGCATCTACGAGTCCGGCGCGCTCCAGACGTTGCTCGAGGTCATCCAGCGTCGCAACCAGGACGAGACGTCCGACCGTTTCTACGACCTGACCAATACCGGAACCGGCGCCCAGGACACGCCCACCGACGAGCAGCAGGAGGGCACGACGCTCCTGCGCCTGAAGCCGGTCAGCATCGAGTCGATGAGAACGTCGACGATGGGCGACGTCGCCGATCTCGCCCCGGGGGACGAGCGTCGCTTCGATCCCGTGCGCGTCTCCGAGACACAGCTCTCGAGCGGGATCATGCTGAAGATCGGTTACGACATCAGCGACGAGCAGGCCCTGCTCGACCACACGTTCGTGCTCGTCGTCGGAGCGACTCTGCTGACGCTCCTGTTCTCGTTGATCGGGGGGCTGCTGATCGGGCTCAGCGTGCTCCGGCGCATCGATTCGGTCAGTCGCACGGCGTCGGAGATCATGAGCGGGGATCTCTCCCAGCGACTCTCGGTCACCGAGCGCGACGACGAGTTCGACGAGATCTCGACCAAGCTGAACCAGATGCTCGATCGCATCGAGGATCTGATGAAGAGCATCCAGCAGGTGACCAACAACGTCGCGCACGATCTCCGCAGCCCGTTGACACGCATCCGCAACCGCCTCGAGGTGACGTTGCTCGAGGAACGCGATCCGGAGAACTACCGTGTCGTCATGGACGAGGTCATCGGCGATGCCGACAGCTTGATCCACACGTTCAACGCCATGCTCGGCATCGCCCGGCTCGAGGCAGGCATCGACGCCGTGGAATGGTCGGACGCGCGCATAGGCCATGTCATGGGCGAACTCGCCGAGCTCTACGAGGCGGTCGCCGAGGAGGAGGAAGGGCTCGATTTCCGGGTGCGCCTCGACGCCGATCCGCGCTTCCGCTGCAACCCGCACCTGATCGCCCAGGCGGTGACCAACCTGCTCGACAACGCGATCAAGTACACGCCACGACCGGGACGCGTCTCGCTGGTGGTCGAGGGCGACGACGAACGCTTCTCGATCTGTGTGAGCGACACCGGCCCCGGCATTCCCGAGCATGAGCGCGAGCGGGTGTTCAAGCGATTCGTGCGACTCGAGAACGAGCGCAACTCCCCCGGCAACGGGCTCGGACTCAGTCTCGTCAAGGCGGTCGCGCGCCTGCACCACGCGACGCTCGAGCTCGAGGATGCCGAACCGGGCCTGCGCGTGATCATGCGCTTCTCGCGGCGCCGTGCGGTCGAGCGCGAGAAGCGGCGCCAGCGACGCCTGGAGGCTCGCGCCGTCTCGCGTGCCGAGCGCGACGCGGCTCTCTGAACCGGGCACGCACCCTCGCGGTCCGCTCTTCCGGCCGGATCGCGCGACAGGCGCGCGCTCCGCTCTTCGCGTCGCGGGTCCCGCTCAGTGCAGGCGCACCGAGTCGTCGAGCAGCACGATGTCGTCGCGTTCGACGCGCCAGACCCAGAGCGTGCCCGAGCCACCGACGGTCGGTGCGAGACCGAGCCGGAGTTCATCGCCCGGCGCGAGCCCGGCGAGCGCGTCGCGCTGGACGGGCAGGATACGCGCGCCGCGCGTGCGCACGCCGTCGTCGAACCAGAGATAGTGTCGCCCCTCGCCGCCCGACTTGACGGTGGAGAGCCCCTCGAACGTGCCGTGCGCGTCGACGCTCTCCGCACGGATCGGCGCGCCGGCATTCTGGGCACTCTCCCCGCTGTAGTAGAAATACAACCCCGACATCAGCATGATCACCGGCAACGCGCTCAGCACCGAGTGCACCCGGCTTCGCCGGGACGGGTCGTCGGACGCGGACGGATCCGGCGACTCCGCGGCGCGCTCGTAGCCGCTGCCGCGGCCGTAGCGCGGCCCCTCGGCGGCACGCACGCGAGCCCGCCGAGCGACCCGGTCGGACGCGACCCGGTCGGACGCGACCCGGTCGGACGCGCCGGTGGTGTTCTCGGCATCGCGCTCAGTCGACATGACGAGAAACGGCATGACGGAGACGGGACACGACGCGGCACGGCAGCGCTGCGGGCGTCGGCACAGGTACCGGGACGATCGTCGGGGTGAATATCGGAGCGGTCACGGTCGAGGCGATCGGCGGCGGCGGGGTCGGCTAGGTGTCGGTACGAGGCGGCACGGCACCACGGCCGACATGAGCGGGAGCGGTATCCGGACAGGTCCTCGGCTCGAGCCCGAGATCGACTCGGCCCGAGTTCGGCTCGGGTCGTAGCGACCGGGACGAGCCGAGGCCGACCCGGTCCGCGGCAGGGAGCGGCGCGGCGGCGCGAACCGACGGGTATACTCGCCCGCCCCCTACCCGGACATGCCCCGATGCGACCCAGTGGCCGAGCCGTCGACGAGCTCCGGAGCGTCGCCCTGCATCGACGATACACCAGGCACGCCGCCGGATCGACGCTGATCGAGATGGGCGACACGAAGGTGCTGTGCACGGCCAGTGTCGACAATCGCACGCCGCCGTGGCTGAAAGGCACCGGGCGAGGCTGGGTGACCGCCGAGTACGGCATGCTGCCGGGGGCGACGCACACGCGCGCCCGTCGCGAGGCGGCCAGCGGCAAGCAGTCGGGGCGTACCCAGGAGATCCAGCGGCTGATCGGCCGGGCGCTGCGCGCCGGCATCGACCTCGACGCGCTCGGCGAGCGCACCGTCACCGTCGACTGCGACGTGCTGCAGGCCGACGGCGGCACGCGCACCGCCTCGATCACCGGTGCCTGGGTCGCGCTGCACGACGCGATGGAATCGCTCGTGGCCGAGCGCAAGGTGAAGAAGAATCCGCTGATCGGTGCCATCGCCGCCATCTCGGTCGGGATCGTCGACGGCGTACCGGTGCTCGACCTCGACTACGCCGAGGACTCGAAGGCGGAGACCGACATGAACGTGGTCATGAACGAGGCCGGTGGCTTCATCGAGATCCAGGGCACGGCCGAAGGGCACGCCTTCCGCGACGACGAGCTCGCGTGCATGCTCGCGCTCGCCCACGGCGGCATCGCCACCCTCGTCCGCCACCAGGAGGATGCGCTCGCGGAGACGTTCGCACGTTGAACGAGCGCACATCGAACGGGCACCCGGCCGGCGAGCGCCCGTCCGGCAAGCGTGCGGCCGGCGAGCACGGATTCGACGGGCGCGCCGGGATCGTCTTCGCCAGCGGCAACGCCGGCAAGCTCGCCGAGCTCGATGCGCTGCTCGGCCCGCTCGGCTACCGTGCGCACGCACAGGGCGATTTCGGCATCGAGCTGGTCGACGAGACGGCGACGACGTTCGTCGAGAACGCACTCCTGAAGGCACGACACGCGACGCGGGTCGCGGGACTCCCGGCGATCGCCGACGACTCGGGGCTCGAGGTGGACGCGCTCGGCGGCGCGCCGGGGCTCTACTCGGCACGCCATGCCGAGCGTCACGGACGCGGCTCGGGGGACGCGGCGAACAACGCCTTCCTGCTCGAGCAGCTCGAGGGCCTCGGAACGGCGGCGCGCACGGCACGCTTCCGCAGCGTCGTGGTCCTGCTCCGGCACGCCGACGACCCGTCACCGATCATCGCCCAGGGCGTCTGGGAGGGGCATGTGCTGACGGCGCCCGAGCCCGGTGGCGGGTTCGGCTACGACCCGATCTTCTGCAACCACGACACCGACGAGCCCGCCTCGCGTCTCGACCCCGTCGTCAAGAACCGGCTCAGCCACCGCGGCAAGGCCGTCGCCGCCCTGCTGGCCGCACTCGGGGCCGTACCGCTTCGCCCGTGACCGAGCGTCGCTTCACGGCATTGCCGCCATTGTCGCTCTACGTGCATCTGCCGTGGTGCGTACGGAAGTGCCCGTATTGCGACTTCAACTCGCACGAGGCGCGCGGCGAGATTCCGGAGGAGGCCTACGTCGATGCCCTGCTCGCCGACCTCGCGGCGGAGCTCCCGCTGATCTGGGGACGGCAGCTCGTCTCGGTCTTCATCGGCGGCGGCACGCCGAGCCTGTTCTCGGCGCGTGCGCTCGATCGGCTGCTCGGCGGCATCCGCGCCCTGACCGCACTCGCGCCGAACGTCGAGGTGACGCTGGAAGCCAACCCCGGCACCGTCGAGCAGGGGCGCTTCGCCGACTACCGGGCGCTCGGGATCAACCGGCTCTCGCTCGGCGTGCAGAGCTTCGACGACGACGCCCTCGCGGCCCTCGGACGCATCCACTCGGGCGCCGAGGCGCACCGCGCGATCGACATCGCGCGCAAGGCGGGCTTCGACGAGCTGAACCTCGATCTGATGTACGCGCTGCCCGGCGCGGGCGTCCAGGGCGCTCGCACGGTCTCTCTCGCCGACGTCGACGCCGCGCTCGCCCACGCCCCCGAGCACCTCTCCTGCTACGAGCTGACGCTCGAGCCGAACACGCTGTTCGCCCGCTTCCCGCCCGAACTCCCCGACGACGACGCGCGCTGGGACATGCAGGCGGCGATCGCCGAACGGCTCGTCGGAGCGGGGTTCGAGCGCTACGAGATCTCCGCCTGGGCGCGTCCGGGTCACGCCTCGCTGCACAACACGAACTACTGGCGCTTCGGGGACTACGTCGGTATCGGTGCCGGCGCCCACGGCAAGATCAGTCGCGCCGACGAGCAGTCGATCACGCGCCGCTGGAAGACCCGGCATCCGGCGCGCTACCTCGAGCTCGCCGGCTCCCCGGAGGCGCTCGGCGGGGCGACACCGATTCCCGTCGCCGACACCGGGCTCGAGTTCACGATGAACGCGCTGCGACTCGTCGAGGGGTTCGAGATCCCGCTGTTCGAACGGCATACCGGCGTGCCGATCTCGCGCTGGAACGGGGCGATCGAATCGGCGGCGGCGGCCGGACTGCTGGCACGCAACGGGCTCGCGCTCCGCGCGACGCCGCGCGGGCTCGACTGCCTGAACGATCTGCTACAGCACTTCATGGAGCCGGACGAGCCGGCGGCGAGTGCCGCCGCGACACGGCGCTATCCGGTCATTCCGCTGCGCGCCGAGCGCCCGCGTGACTGACTCCGCCGGCTGACGTCGCGCGTCCGGCCGGCGCGACCGGGCTCAATCGGTCGGCGCCTGCAACGATCGCAGCAGCGCCTCGGCGCGGGCGGGATCCGGCGCCGGCGCGTCGCCGCGGGCACGCAGCACCACCCCGGCGATGCCGGGGAGCGGCTCGCTGGCCTCGTACGTGCCCTCGCGCCCGCGTCGGGACGCACTCGCGGAAGTGCCTGCGGAGCCCGGGCCGCCGGACGTCGCTCCACCGGCTCCGCCGTCCGACGTGGTGGTTTCGCCGCGACCCGGGCGCCCGCGCGTCGTCTCCGGCGCGGCGACCGGGGCGAGCACGTTCGTGTCGGGGTTCACGGTGACGACCTCGGCATCGATGCCGAGCGGAGGTGGCTCGCTGGTGAAGTGCACGACACCGTCGGCGTCGCGCCAGGTGAAGACGCTGTCGGAGCGAGTGCCACCGCCGAACGCGGCGACGGTCGGCGTGCCGATCGCACCGCGCAGCTCGCCGAAGGAATCGGCGACGCCACTGACCGCGCCGCCGGCGACCCGATTCCACAACGCACCGGGATCGCCGCCCGCGAGGTGGTGCCCGTAGCTGGCGATGCCGAGCAGCAGACCGAGCGACAGGCCCACCTTCAACAACAGCTTGCCGATCATGCTCGCGAGCATGCGGGACTCCGGTGACGGCCCGCCTCGCGGTCTTCGGGGCCCGTGACCGGTTATCGACCGTCGGACGGTCGCCCTTTACGCGCACCCGTCGTGCACGCCCGTGTCCGCCCCGTCCGCACGCACGGACCCGCTCGCCCCGCGAAACCGCCCGCCGGCCTTGCATTCGGGCGGCGCCCGCCCTAGTATCCCGATCCGTTTTCGCCCAGTCCCGGAGTGGTCATGAAGCCCGAGATCCATCCGCAGTACAAGCAAATCACCGTGACCTGCAGCTGCGGCAACGCCTTCGAGACGGGTTCGACCGCCGGTCGTGACCTCAGCATCGAAGTCTGCTCCGCCTGTCATCCGTTCTACACGGGCAAGCAGAAGGTCATGGACACCGCCGGCCAGGTCGACAAGTTCCGTCGCCGTTACGGCTCCAAGTAAGACCCGCCTCCCCCTCGGGGGCAGTCGTCCCGCACGTCGGGTTCGAGGTCGGTTCCCGACCCGTCCGACGCGCGGCTTTCCCCGCTCCACGCGCGTGAGCCGGACCCGATCGATCCGATCGCGGTCGACGAAGACGTGAGCCGCGTCGACCCGTCGGAAGGGGAGCGAACCGGGCGTCGACCGGACCCGGCAGGGCCGGATTCGACAGGGCCGGATTCGGCGAGAGCGGGAACAGTCTCGCGAGAGACGGGGCCGAACGGGGCGGACACGCTTCCGCGCGACACGCGTCCCGTCGTCCTGATCGACTCGAGCATCTACATCTACCGGGCCTGGCAAGCGGCATCGCCCGCGTCGCTCGACCCCGAGGGCCGCCCGACCGGCGCCGTCGCCGGATTCGCCGCCACCCTCGTCGATCTCCTGACCCGCGAGCGCCCCGATCGGGTGCTCTGCGCGTTCGACATCTGCGGGCGGACCGGTCTGCGGAACACGATCCATCCCGGCTACAAGCGCTCGCGTCCGGCTCCGTCGGCCGCGCTCGTCGAGCAATTTCCCCGCTGCATGACGCTCGCCCGCGCGCTCGGTCTCGCCGCGATCGGCAGTCGCTCGGTCGAGGCCGACGACATCATCGCCCACTTCGCCGCGCTCGCCCGACGCGAGGACCGTCCCGTCACCGTGGTCAGCGGCGACAAGGACCTGGCCCGGGACGTCACGGAGGCAGGCGACACCTACTGGGATTTCGGGCGCCACGCTCGGCAGGATCCGAAGGCGCTCGAGCGCAGGCTCGGCGTGCGCCCGGCTCAGATCCCCGACTGGCTCGCGCTGTCGGGCGACGCCTCGGACGACATCCCCGGCGTGCCGGGCGTGGGAGCCGCGACCGCCGCCCGGCTGATCCGGAAATGGGGCTCGCTGGACGTCCTCTATGCCCATGTCGCCGATGTCGCGCGCATGCGCTTTCGTGGCGCGCCGGGCGTCGCGCGACTGCTCGCCGAACACGAGTCGACGGTGCGCCTCGCGCGCCGCCTGACAGGTCCGCTCGAGGACCCGGAGCTGCCCGGCACGCTCGATCCGCTCGTGCGCCGTCCGGTATCGCGGGAAGCGGCCCGGGCGGCGCTGCTGGCCGCCGGTCTCGACACCTCCCGGAGCGATCTGGGCAGCAGCGCGCTCGTCGCCGTCGACGCCCGGTAGCCGGACAGTGGCGATACCCGCGTGACGCTCGTGCTTCTGAACAAGCCGCACGGCGTCCTGTGCCAGTTCACCGATGGCGACGGGCGGGCGACCCTCGCCGACTTCGTCGACGTGCCCGGTGTCTATCCCGCCGGCCGGCTCGATCGCGACAGCGAGGGGCTCGTGCTGTTGACCGACGACGGCGCGCTGCAGCACCGGGTCTCCCATCCGCGCCACAAGCTCCTCAAGCGCTACGCCGTGCAGGTCGACGGCGCGATCGACGACGCGTCGCTCCGACGTCTCGTCGACGGCGTGACACTCGCCGACGGGGCGGCGCGCGCCATCCGGGCGAAGGCGCTCGGGCCGCCCGACGCGTCGCCCGGATGGCTCTGGCCACGCGACCCGCCGGTGCGCCATCGCGCGCGCATCCCGACGAGCTGGATCGAGCTCGCCATCGACGAGGGGCGCAACCGTCAGGTACGACGGATGACGGCCGCCATCGGGCATCCGACGCTCAGGCTCGTGCGGATCGCGATCGGTCCGTTCACGCTCGACGGGCTCGCTCCGGGCGAGTGCCGCGAGGCATCCGCCCACGGGCTGCCGGATCCGCCACCGGACTGGAGCGCCTCCCCCGGCTCGGAGCGCACCGCTGCCGGTGCGGCGCGCGGTGACGCGAGGACGCGGCGTCGGCGACGGGAATCGCGTGCCGGGCGCGAAACGCGTGGACGGTTTCCGGGACGGCGTTGATACACTGAGAGGATGCCTGAAATCGCTGCTGATTCCTGCCCTCGGACGACGGGTCGGGCCGGGTCGCGCCCGACACGGACACGATCGCTCGGGCGGCGTCCGCTCGGGCCGCGCTCGACCGGCTCGACGTCCCGTACCGTGCGCGGGCTCGCGTGGTCGACCGTCGGTCTCGTCGCGAACTTCATCACGGTTCTCGTAGCGGGCACGCTCGCGGGTGACGTACCGGCGGGCGCCGCACCGACGGAGGTGGCCGCGTTCGCGATCGCGTCCGAACTCGCGGCCGCATCCACGAGCTCGCTCGAGAGCGCGCCGAGCCTCGTCGGACGCGGCGTCACGGCGGGCGCCGTGCACCCTCTCGCGCTGCTCTCGGTCGACGACACGCGACTCGCGATCTCGGCGCTCGGACGTGACTGGGAGATCGTGCTCGAACCGCGTTCGCCGTTGTCGGACACGGCGCGCGCCGAGCTCGGCGACGTGACCCTGCCCGACTTTTTCGGCGGCCATGTCATCGGCGACGAGCGCTCGTGGGTGCGGCTCGCACGCGACGACGAGAGGCTCTCCGGACAGCTCTTCGCCGACGGCACGCTGTACCGCATCGTGCCGCCGCGCGTGGCGGGGGGGGCACAGGGACACCGTCTCGTGCGCGTCGGCAAGGGCGCCCTGCCCGGCGTGGCATCGACGCGCGCGGTGGATCCGCGACCATTCGTTTCGCGTGCCATGCGCGTCGGCATCGTCGTCGACAGCCGCTACGACGAGCACCACGACGGACAAGGTCTCGCCCGCGCGCTGACGATCATGAACGGGGTCGACGGACTCTACCGCGAGCAGCTCGGGCTCACCGTCGTGGTCGAGCGGGTACGCGTCCTCGACGAACCGGCGGGCGATCCGATGCGCGACGAGAACGGCACGATCGAAGCTGTGCTGACAGCGTTTCGCGACGTCCGGCTCGGAGATCCGGGCCTGCCTGCCGATCTCGCCCTCGTGCACCTGTTCAGCGGTCACGAGACGGTCGACGACGTCATCGGCCTCGGCTGGATCGATACCGTCTGCCGCGTCGACGGCTACGACGTGTCGATGTCGACACCGTTCGTGTTCGACACCCTGCTGTCGGCCCACGAGATCGCCCACAACCTCGGAGCCCTGCACGACGAGGACACCCGGTGCGACACGGACGACACCGGCGGAGGAACGTCGGCACACGGCCTGATGGAGGAACGTCTCTCCGAGGACACCGGCACCGGCTTCTCCGCCTGCAGCCTCGAACGCCTGCAACGCGCGCTCGGCGCCGACTGCCTGGCCGACAGCCTCGATCTCGCGCTCGACGTGAACCTGGAGGCAGGCGTCGATCCCGGCTCGTGGCGCGTGAACGTGAGCGTCGGCAACGCCGATCCGTTCCGCACGGCGCGGACGGTGCGTACCCGCACACGCTTTCCGCCGGGTGGGCGGATCGAGGAGACGAGCGCCGGTTGCGAGGTGCTCGACGAGCTGATCGTCTGCGAGCACGGCGACCTCGCTCCCGCCACCACCGACACGATCACCGTCCTCGCGCACGCGCCGGCAGCCGGTGGCGACACCGCGCTCGTCGCCGTGATCGACGCGGGCGAGTTCGTCGACAGCGATCCGGGGAACGACCGCGTCATGCTCGATCTCGTCACGGTGGACGAGCGACCGGCGAACGCGCCGGCGGTGCGCGAGCCGATGGCCGACGCGGCGGTCGCGACGGGAGGCGGCGCCGGCGACGAGGGGGGTGGCGGACATCCCGGCGCGCCGCTGCTCCTCGCGCTGATCGCGTCGCTCGCCGGGCGGAGAAGATCCCGCCGCGCGTGCCGGATCGAGTGCTACAGGTCGCGTTCGACGGAGTACACGGCAACGCTCTCGAGCGCGTCGCGGTAACGCGAGCGCGGCACCTCGGCGAGGGCGGCGACCGCGGCGTCGGCCGAGCGCCTGGCACGCGCCATCGAGCGCCCCAGGGCGTCGGTCGAGGCGATCGCCTCGAGCACGGCCGGCAAGGCGTCGAGACCGCCGGAGACGATCGCCGCGGCGACGGTGTCGCGTTGCGACGGCGTGCCGTCACGCATCGCGTAGATCAGCGGCAACGTCGTCTTGCCCTCGGCCAGGTCGTCGCCGACGTTCTTGCCGAGCGTGCCGCTGTCGCTCCGGTAGTCGAGCACGTCGTCGGCGATCTGGAACGCGGTGCCGAGGTGCATGCCGTAGTCGGCGAGCGCGTGCCGCGTCGACTCGGGAACATCGGCCAGGACGGCACCGAGCTCGGTCGCGGCGCGGAAGAGCCGCGCGGTCTTGGCCTCGATGACCTCGACGTAACGCGCCTCGCTGACCCCCGGCTCGTTGACGTTCAGGAGCTGCATCACCTCGCCTTCGGCGATGCGGTTGGTGGTCGAGGCCATGATGTCCATCACGGTCAGGCTACCGACTTCGACCATCATCTCGAAGGCGCGCGAGTAGAGGAAATCCCCGACGAGGACCGCCGCCTCGTTGCCCCAGACCGTGTTCGCCGTGTCGCGTCCGCGCCGAAGCTCCGAGGCATCGACCACGTCGTCGTGCAGCAATGTGGCGGTGTGGATGAACTCGATGATCGCGGCGACCGTGATCGGACGGGCGTCGCCGACCCCGCAGGCACCGGCACCGAGCAGCACGAGCTGGGGTCGCAGCCGCTTGCCGCCGTTGCCGATGATGTAGGCACCGAGGCGATTGATCAGCGCGACGTCCGAGGCGAGACGCTCGCGGATCAACGTGTCGACACGCACCATGTCGTCGGCGACGAGAGCGAGGCTGTCCACCGGTGTCGGGAGCTTCGGGGGTTCGAGAGTCGGGGTGGCGGCGGTCATGGATCCGATACGCCACGACGACGTGGCAGGTTCACGGGAGACGATTTCGACGGTCGCCACGCCCTCGTTGACGTGCCGCCCGGTCGTCGCTATGCTAGCGGGCTTTCCGCGGCACGGTGTCGCGGCGGTGCGCACGGGTCCGTCACGATGGTGCCGGCCGGACGTGCCTTGCCTGGAGAGACGCTCAGCAATGTACGCGGTGATAAGGACCGGTGGCAAGCAGTACCGGGTCAGTGAAGGGGACCGTCTCAAGGTCGAGTCGCTCGCGGCCGAAGAGGGCTCGGACATCACGATCGCCGACGTCCTGATGGTCGGCAGCGGCGAGTCGGTGACGGTCGGTGCACCGCTCGTGGCCAATGCCTCGGTCAGTGCACGGATCGTGCAGCACGGGCGCGGCAAGAAGGTGCGCATCATCAAGTTCAAGCGTCGCAAGCACTACCGGCGACAGATGGGTCACCGCCAGAACTTCACCGAGCTCGAGATCACGGGCATCAGCGCAGGCTGACGCACCGCCCCTCTCGCATCCCTCACGAACGGAACGCACGACATGGCACACAAGAAGGCAGGCGGCAGCACGCGCAACGGCCGCGACTCCATCTCCAAGCGCCTCGGCGTCAAGAAGTTCGGTGGCGAGGACGTACTCGCCGGCAACATCATCGTCCGCCAGCGCGGCACGGGCTTCCATCCCGGCGTCAACGCCGGCATGGGCAAGGATCACACGATCTTCGCCAAGGTGAACGGCACCGTCGACTTCCAGGTACGCGGCGCGAACGGCCGCAAGTTCATCGACATCCTGCCGGCCGCCGACGCGGCTGCCTGACGCGATCGTCTGATGTTTTTCGTCCGCCGCGACTTCGTCGGGGTCGCGGCGGAACGTCCTTTTCAGGTCGGAAAGCACGGCGGAAGCACCGATCGGCCTGGCACCGGATCCGGCACCGGGCCGGCCGGTTCCGGCGAACCCAGTCGGGCCATCCGCCGGGCCATCCGCTTTCGTTCCGACCGTCGACACCGCGTGCGTCGGCCTCCGAACGCGACGTGCGTCTCAGTCTCGCGGCTTGATCTTCTTCAGGCGAGTGACACCTTCCGCGCTTTCTTCCCGACGCTCCGGTGTCGCCGTGACGACGGGGCGGGTCTCGTCTCCCCGGTCGCGGAGGCGATGGCGCGGACGAATGCCTCCCGAGGCCGACACCGCCGACAACGACGCGACGCGTCCCCGGTCGGCGACGAAGCGTTCGAGTCCTCCGATCAGCGCGCGACGGTAGGCCGACTTGCCCGGGGCGTTCTCCGGAATGCTTCGCTGGTCGACGACGGCCAGCACCGCGCGCGCCGCGCCGACCGCGTCGACGGCGGCATCCAGGCCCAGCATCCAGCCGAACAGCACGGCGTCGGCGCGGGTGGCCGGCCCGTCGTCCGCGCGCGCGATCGCGTCGAGCAGGTGCCCGTCACGATCGCACGACGGGAACAGCAGGACCCGCGGGTCATCACTCGTCGAATTCATGCACAGAGTGTGGCATCGGCGCCTGCGCTAAACTCCGCCGCACTCCGCAGTTCCCGGCCTGCCTTTCCCTTTCGTCGGAATTGCCCTCCCGAGATCACCCGTGAAATTCGTCGACGAAGCGCGCATCAACGTCATCGCCGGAGATGGCGGCAACGGCTGCCTCAGCTTCCGGCGCGAGAAGTACATCCCGCGCGGCGGTCCGGACGGCGGCGACGGCGGGGACGGCGGCAGCGTCTTCCTGCACGCGACCGACGGACTCAACACGCTCGCCGACTTTCGTCAGAAGCGCACCTATTCGGCGAAGCGCGGCGAGAACGGGCGCGGACGCAACTGCTCGGGCGCGGGCGGCGAGGACATCATCGTCGACGTGCCGATCGGCACCGTCGCGCGAGATGCCGAGAGTGGCGAGATCGTCGCCGATCTCGACCACGAGAACATGACCGTGCGCGTCGCGCGCGGCGGTTTCCACGGGCTCGGCAACACGCGCTACAAGAGCTCGACGAACCGTGCACCGCGACGCACCTCCGACGGCACGCCGGGAGAGCGCCGCGAGCTCCGCCTCGAGCTCCGCGTGCTTGCCGACGTCGGCCTGCTCGGCCTGCCCAACGCCGGCAAGTCGACACTGATCAGCCAGGTGTCGGCGGCGCGCCCGAAGATCGCCGACTACCCGTTCACGACGCTGCACCCGAACCTCGGAGTCGTCTCGATCGAGTCGCACCGAAGTTTCGTCATGGCCGACGTCCCGGGTCTCGTCGAAGGTGCGGCCGAGGGCCACGGGCTCGGCACCCGTTTCCTGAAGCATCTCTCGCGCACCCGCCTGCTGCTGCATCTCGTCGACGTCGCTCCGGTCGACGGCAGTGACCCGGTCGAGAACGCCCGCACGATCGTCGCCGAACTCGAGCGGCACGACGAGGCCGCACCCGGAGACACCGCGCCGGATGCCGCGAACGCGCGCGTCGCGCTCGCCTCCCGCGAGCGCTGGCTCGTGCTCAACAAGATCGACCTGCTGCCCGCCGACGAGCGCGAGGCCCATTGCCGGCGCATCGTCGAGGCACTCGGCGTCGACGGTCCCGTCTACCGCGTGTCGGCGGCGACCGGAGACGGAACGCGCACGCTCTGCGCGGACGTCATGACACACCTCGAGCGCGTGCGCGAGGCGGAGGCGGCGGCGGCGGCGAAACGGCTCGCCGCCGAGGCGGCCGCCCGGCGCATCGCCGAGGAGGCGCGTGCTTCGCGGAAGGCCGCCGCACGGACGCGGGCGGCGGCCGAGGCCGAGACCATCGCGCAGGCCGTCACGCCCGTGGCGCAGACCGCGGTCTCGCCCACCGACGCCATGCCCGACGCCATGCCCGACGACCGCTCGAGCGACTCGTCGGACGAACGCTGATGCGTACGCGCCTGACGACGGCCCGGCGCTGGGTCGTCAAGGTCGGGAGCTCGCTCCTGACCGCCGACGGGCGCGGGCTCGATCACGCCATCATCGGCCGCTGGTCCGAGCAGATGGCCGCCCTGGTGACGGCCGGGCGCGAGGTCGTGCTGGTCTCCAGCGGCTCGATCGCCGAAGGTGTCGTGCGACTCGGGCTCAGCGAGCGCCCCACCCGCGTGCACGAGCTGCAGGCGGCGGCGGCCGTCGGCCAGAGCGGACTGATCCGCGCCTGGGAGGCGGGGTTCGAGCGACACGCGCGACTGACCGCGCAGATTCTCCTGACACACGACGATCTGGCCGACCGACGGCGCTACCTGAACGCCCGCGCCACGCTCGCCACGCTGCTCCGCCACGGCGTGCTGCCGATCGTCAACGAGAACGACACCGTCACGACCGACGAGATCCGTCTCGGCGACAACGACACGCTCGGGGCGCTCGTGGCCAATCTCGTCGAGGCGGACGTGCTCGTGCTGCTGACCGATCAGGCCGGCCTGTTCGAGCGCGACCCGCGACTCGACCCGGATGCGAAGCTGCTCGAGCGGGCCAACGCGAGCGACCCGGCCGTGCGCGCGCTCGCCGGACCGAGCGGCACGACGCTCGGCAGCGGCGGCATGGGCACGAAGGTGCTCGCGGCGGAGCGCGCGGCGGATTCCGGCACGACCACGGTCATCGCCGACGGACGCGAGCCGAACGTGCTCGGGCGGCTGGCCGAAGGCCAGCCGATCGGGACGATGCTGACTAGCGAGCGGCAACCCACCGATGCCCGAAAACGCTGGCTCGGCGGGCAACTGCGCGCGCGCGGCAGGCTGGTGCTCGACGCGGGCGCCTGCCGGGTGCTCCGGGAACGCGGTTCCAGCCTGCTGGCCGTCGGCGTGACCGGCTGCGAGGGGAGTTTCGGGCGAGGCGAGCTCGTCGCCTGTGTGGACTTCACGGGTGCGGAAATCGCCCGCGGGCTCGTCAACTACGGCGCGGCAGACGTCCGACGGGTGCTGGGACAACCCAGCGAACGCTTCTCGGCGCTACTCGGGTACGCGTCGGAACCCGAGCTCGTGCACCGCGACAACCTGATCGTGCACCGCCCGTGAGGGGTGGCGGGATCGTCTCAGAGGGCCTGGACGCGAGCGTTGAAACGGCTCTTGTAACGGGCCGCCTTGTTCTTGTGGATCAGACCCTTGCGAGCCATGTGATCGAGCACCGGGACGGCATCCTTCAGTGCCGTCTCGGCCGCGCCCTTGTCGCGTGCCTCGAGGGCGTTGAATACGCGCTTGACCATCGTGCGCATCATCGAGCGCTGGCTCGCGTTGCGCTGGCGATGCTTTTCTGCCTGACGGACGCGCTTGCGCGCCTGTGCGGTGTTTGCCACGGACTTCCTCTCGACGACTGGAATCGTTGTACAGCCGACCATTGTCCTCCGGCCGGTCCGTTCCGTCAACATTCCGGGCGCTCCCCCGCGTGAGCCTCTCCCGATCCGGCGGCGTCGTCGGCCTGATGACCCTGCTGTCGCGCGTGCTCGGCTTCGTGCGCGACCAGACGCTGGCGATCGCGTTCGGAGCCGGCACGGCGATGGACGTCTTCCTCGTCGCGTTCAAGATTCCGAACTTCCTGCGCCGGCTGTTCGGCGAGGGAGCGTTCGCGCAGGCCTTCGTGCCGGTCTTCACCGAGTACCGCGAGACCCGCAGCCGGCAAGCCCTGGTCGAGCTCGCCGCCCATGTCTCGGGCACCTTCATCGTCGTGCTGCTGGTCGTCTCGACGCTCGGCGTGGCGACGAGTCCGCTCCTCGTCATGCTGTTCGCTCCCGGCTTCTCCGACGACCCGGCGCGCTACGCGCTCGCCGTGCACATGCTCCGGATCACGTTCCCCTACCTGTTCTTCGTCTGCCTCATCGCCTACGCCGGATCCATGCTGAACACGTTCGGACGGTTCGCCGTGCCGTCGTTCACGCCGGTCCTGCTGAACGTCTCGCTGATCGGTGCGGCCGTCCTGCTCGCCCCGCGCATGGAGGTGCCGATCGTCGCCCTCGCCTGGGGCGTGCTCGGCGCGGGCATCGCGCAACTCGCGCTGCAGCTGCCCTTTCTCGCCCGGCTCGGACTGCTGCCGCGTCCACGCTGGGGCCGCCACCACGAGGGCGTGAAACGCATCATGAAGCTGATGGCACCGGCCGTGCTCGGCTCCTCGGTCGCGCAGATCAATCTCCTGCTCGACACCGTCATCGCCTCCTTCCTGGTCGCCGGCAGCCTCAGCTGGCTCTACTACGGGGATCGTCTGATGGAGTTTCCGCTCGGGCTCCTCGGCGTGACGCTCGGCACGGTGATCCTGCCGCGGCTCGCGCGCGGCCACTCGCTGGAGGGCGATCGGGACTTCCGCGCGACGCTCGACTGGGCGCTCAGGCTCGTGACGGTGCTCGGACTGCCCGCGGCGGCCGGGCTCGCGGTGCTCGCCGAGCCGCTCGTCGCGACACTGTTCGGCTACGGCGAGTTCGCCCCGGAAGACATCCGCATGACCGCCTTCGCGCTGATCGCCTACGCCGCGGGCCTGCCGGCCTTTCTCGCGATCAAGGTGCTGGCGCCGGCCTTCTTCGCCCGCCAGGACACGAAGACACCGGTGCGGATCGGCATCGTCGCGCTGGTCTCCAACATGGCCTACAACCTCGTCCTGGTCGTGCCGATGGTGCAGCTCGGGTTCGCCGCGCCGCACGTCGGCCTCGCGCTCGCGACGACCCTGTCGGCCTGGCAGCAGGCGATCACGCTGTACGTGACACTCGGGCGGCGGGGGATCTACCACGCGCCGCCGGCTCTGGTCGGCTTCGCCGCACGCACGCTGCCCGCGCTCGCCGTCATGACGCTCCTGCTCGTCGCGCTCGAGCACGCCGACTGGCACCCCGACTGGCACGTGCTCGACGCGGGCGACCGGGTACTTCTGCTCCTCGGTACAATCGTCGCGAGCGTCGCGGCGTGGATCGTCGCGCTCGCGGCCGGCGGCGTGCGCCCGCGTCAGCTGGCGAGTCCCTGATCCGACCCGACCGACCCCGACCCCGACCCGACTCGCCTTCGGCCCGTTCTCTCCTCTCGCCCGCCCGAGCCTCGCCGCATGCGCCTGATCCGCCGCCTCGCCGACTGGCCTGCCGACGCCACCGACGGCACGGTCGCGACGATCGGCAACTTCGACGGCGTGCACGTCGGTCACCGCGTCATGCTCGAGGCGGTGAGCGAGCGCGCCGCCGCCCTCGGCGTCGCGACGACGGTGATCAGCTTCGAGCCCCTGCCGCACGAGTTCTTCGCCCCGGACGCCTCGCCGGGACGCCTGCAGGGACTTCGCGATCGCGTCGCCTCGCTCGACGCCTGCGGGATCGAACGGCTGCTGCTTCTGCCGTTCGACGCCGCCTTCGCCGCGCGAACGGCCGACGCCTTCGTCCGCGAGGTGCTGGTCGAGACCCTCGGCGTACGCCATGTCGTCGTCGGCGACGACTTCCGCTTCGGCAAGGAGCGCGCGGGAAACCTCGCATCGCTCGAGCGCGCCGGGCGCGAGCACGGGTTCACGGTGACCGCCTGCGAGACGGTCGAACTCGGCGGCGAGCGTGCCTCCTCCAGTCGCGTCCGCGCCCATCTGGCCGCCGGCGAGCTCGACGCCGCGGCGGCACTGCTCGGGCGCCCCTACCGCATCAGCGGTCGGGTCGTGCACGGCGAGAAGGTCGGCCGCACGCTCGGCTTCCCCACCGCGAACGTCGCGCTGGGCTCGCACCGTCCACCGCTACGCGGCGTGTTCGCCGTGCGCGCGACCGATCTCGATGACGGCAGCTGCTGGCCCGCGGTCGCCAACCTCGGCGAGCGCCCGACCGTCGGCGGGCGCAGGCTCCTGCTCGAGGTGCACGTGCTCGACGCCGCGCCCGAGCTCTACGGCCACCACCTCGCCGTCGACTTCGTCCGCCGACTGCGCACCGAGCAGCGCTTCGATTCGCTCGACGCACTGAAGGCACAGATCGCGCGCGACGTGGACGACGCGCGCGACGTGCTCGCCGGCGGGGCGTCCGACGGCGGCACGTGAGGCGCGGGCAGGCTCGGGATCGAACGAAGGCTCGAGCCCGGTGACGACGCCCCTCGGCGTCACGGCGATCCTCGGTACTTCCCGTGCTCGGTACTTCCGTGCTCGGTACTTCCCGTGCTCGGTACTTCCCGTGCTCGGTACTTCCCGTGCTCGGTACTTCCCGTGCTCGGTACTTCCCGTGCTCAGTACTTCATGTACTCGCCCGGCGTATTCTCGGCGACGAACTTGGTTGCCTCGTAGATGCACGTGCGGATCGCCTTCTCCATCGGCGTGCTCGCGAACGCGCCGAGCGAGCCGCCCATCGCGCCGCCACCGGTCAGCGCGCCGAGGGCCGCGCCGATGTTCACGTCGGTGGCGGTACCGCGCACCGTGGTGGCGGAAAGGATCTCTGTCGTGGCGGCGTCGACGAGGCGGATGTCCATCGCCATCGACGACTTGCTGTAGCCACCGCTGACCGCGCCGAGCAACGCCCCCGCCCGCTTGCCCAGCAGCCCGCCGACCGAGCCACTCGCGCCCTTGGTGCCCGGATCCCAGCCGGTGATCGACGCGACGACCGCGATGTCGACGCCCTTGACCTGACCGCGCTCGACACCCGTGTCGTCGGTGTAACCGTCCTCCTGCAGACCGATCTCGCTCTTGATCGAGTCGATGTTCTGGCGCTCGAGCACGCGGTAGCGCTTGCTCTGCACCAGCGAGGTCGTGAGCATGTCCTTGAGCCCTTCGGCGTAGCCCGAGTACTCGTTCTTCGAGAAGGAGAAATCGGTGCCGGCGACGCCGATCGTGGTCTTGCTCGAGCCGATGTTCCAGTCGAAGTCGGTGACGGCGGCCCGGGCGCGCGGACCGTCGTAGGGCGGCAGCTGGAGCTCGACCCCGCGATCGACCTCGGCCTCCGGCTTGACGAGCTGGTCGAGGCAGCCGCCGAGCGGCAGCGCGAGCAGGGGAAGCGCGATCGCGCGGCGTCGGTTCGGGTTCATGATGTGCGGGTTTCCGTGTCGGCAGGGCGCGTCGGCGGACGCTTGGCCAGAGCCTAGCACCGGGGGTGTGCCGTTCCTGTCGGGCGACCCTGCACGAATGGCTAGCCCATCACGGGATTATTCCCCGCCACGAGACACCCGTTGCGGAATCGCCGGCCGTCCGGATCGCCGGTAGCCCGAACTCACGGCCCCGCTTCCGAACCTGGCCGTCCGATCTGCACGATGGTGTCCGGTGACCGCCGCCGCGAGCGCTGTCCACGAAGTGCGTTCGCGAGCGACTCCGCGGCGCCGAGATCCGGGTGGTTCGGCCGATGGTCCGGTCACTCGATCGGCGGCCGGGCCTTCAGCATGACGACCCCTCCTCTCTCGGGCGTCAGCCGCCGGGGACGAGCCGGATCAGACGCCCGCCCGCGCCGTCCTCGAGCACGAGGACCGCGCCGTCGGGACCTTGCTCGACCTCGCGGATGCGCTTGCCCCAGGCGTAGCGTTCCGCCTCCGTCGCGATCGTCTCCATGCTCTCGTCGTCCGGCGGGGCGCCGGTGTTGTCGGTCGGCGCCTCCTCGAACGTCACGCGGATCAGCGCCTCCGACGACAGTCCGCCGATCAGCCCGTCACCCGCCCAGTCGTCGAACAGCGTCCCGTCGTGGATGACGAACCCGGACGGGCTGATGACCGGGTTCCAGGCCAGCGCCGGGTTCTCGAACGCGGGGTTGGTCTCGTGCGACGGGATCGGCTCGCCGGAGTAGTGCGAGCCTTCGGAGACCTCCGGGTAGCCGTAGTTCTCCGAGCGCACGATGCGGTTCAGCTCGTCACCGCCCTTCGGGCCCATCTCGTGGGTCCAGAGCTGCCCGTCCGCGTCGAAGTCGATGCCGAGCAGGTTGCGGTGTCCGAGCGTCCAGATCTGGTCGGCGATCTCGCCGCCGCCGTGGAAGGGGTTGTCGTCCGGTACCGAGCCGTCGAGGTTCAGGCGGACGATCTTGCCGAGGTTCGACTCCATGTTCTGCGAAGGCGTGAACTTCTGCCGCTCGCCGGACGTGACGAACAGGTAGCCGTCGGGGGAGACGGCGAGGCGGTGACTGTAATGTCCGTTGCCGGTGACCTTCGGGCTCTGGTTCCAGATGATCTCGCGCTCCGCGAGTTCGCCGCCGGACGCGCCCGGCACGAGCGTCGCGCGCTCGACCACCGCCCCGCTCAGCGCGTCGTCGTCCGGATCGCGCTCGACGTAGGAGAGGTAGACGGCACCGCTCTCGGCGAAGTCGGGGGCGATGATGATGTCGCCGAGCCCGCCCTGACCGCGCGCGTCGACCTCGGGTCCGTTCGCGATCTCGCCGAGCTTGCCGCCGTCCGCGTCGAGCAGCCACAGCCCACCCGCCTTCTCGGTGACGAGCGCCCTCCCGTCGGGCAGGAAGGTCATCGCCCACGGGCCGTCGAAGGTCTCGAGCACGGTGCCCTCGAGCGGCGTGCCTTCGCTGCCGACGATCTCGAGCGTCTCGCCGCCGCCCTGGGCGTGGACGGTACCGGCGAGCAGGAGCGCGGCGGGAACGAAGGGAAGGGTGCGATGTCTCACGGTATGTCTGTTCTCTCGGACGAGGGTGTCGACGGCAAGGGGGCCCGGGAGCGTGTCCGCATCCGGGTATCCGGATCGCGATCGTCACGATCGGCTCGGCCACCGACCCGGCGCCGGGGCTCGTGCCCGGGTCGGATCGGCGATGGCCGGGCGACCATGATGTGCCGTCGGTGCCGCCGGTCCCCGCTCGCTGCAAGGATTTCCAAGCGACGCGCCGCGGACACTCCGCACGACGGCCGCTCACGGACGAATCGCATACACTAGAGAGGGGTCGCCACGGTCGCGTGCCGCCCCCTCCCTCGAGAGCCCACCCACCGAACCGCGCGACGCGCGCGACCCGGACCCGTCCCGTGACCGACTACAAGCAGACGCTGAACCTCCCGAAGACGGCGTTCCCGATGCGCGGCAACCTCGCGAAACGGGAGCCGGAGATGCTCGCCCGCTGGGAAGCGTCCGGTCTCGAGGGGCGCATTCGCGCGACGTCGAAGGGGCGCCCGACGTTCGTGCTGCACGACGGCCCGCCGTACGCCAACGGCGAGCTGCACATCGGCCACGTCGTCAACAAGGTTCTCAAGGACCTGATCGTCAAGAGCCGTCAGCTCGCCGGCTTCGACTCCCCGTACGTGCCCGGCTGGGACTGCCACGGACTGCCGATCGAGAACAAGGTCGAGGGCATCGTCGGCAAGCCCGGCGACAAGGTCACCGACGCCGAGTTCCGCGTCCGCTGCCGCGAGTACGCGCAGACCCAGATCGATGTCCAGCGCACCGAGTTCCGCCGCCTCGGCATCCTCGGCGACTGGGATCACCCGTACCTGACGATGGACTTCGCCAACGAGGCGGGCGTCGTCCGCGCGCTCGGGCGCATCATCGCGAACGGGCACGTCTACAAGGGCGTCAAGCCGGTCTACTGGAGCTGGGGCGCGCACACCGCCATGGCCGAGGCCGAGATCGAGTATGCCGACAAGGTCTCCACGGCCATCGACGTGCGCTTCGCCGCGAAGGACCCGGCCGCGGTACTCGCCGCGTTCGACGCGCCCGATCACGGTTTCGCGAACACGGGCGGCGACGCCGCCACCGGCCCCCTCGGTCCGGACGACGGTGGCGAGATCAACGCGGTCATCTGGACGACGACGCCGTGGACGATTCCCGGGAACCTCGCCGTCACCGTCAACCCCGAGCTTCCGTACGCGCTCGTCGCCGTGAAGGGCGAGGACGACGGGTCGCGCCCGGGCGAACGCCTGATCGTGGCCGAGGCGATGGTCGACGAGGTCATGGCGCGCTACGGCTTCGCGACCCACGAGACGCTCGCCACGGCCACGGGTGCCGAGCTCGCGGGCCTCGCGTTCCGCCACCCGCTCTACGATCGCGACTCGCCTATGATCCTCGGCGAGCACGTCACCACCGAGGCCGGCACCGGCGTCGTGCACACCGCCCCCGACCACGGTGTCGAGGACTTCGACGCGGCGCGCGCGGCCGACATCGGCCTGGAGCTCCTCGACCTGGTCGACGACAACGGCGTGTTCCGCCCGAACGTGGAGCTGTTCGGCGGCGAGCACGTCATGAAGGTCGACGCGCACCTGATCGAGGAGCTGGAGGCGCGCGGGCGGCTGGTCCTGCACGCCCGCCACGAGCACAGCTACCCCTACTGCTGGCGCACCAAGACACCGATCATCTACCGCGCGACGCCGCAGTGGTTCGTCGGCATGGACCGTGAGGGGCTGCGCGCGCGCACTCTCGAGGAGATCGACGAGGTCCGCTGGATACCCGACTGGGGCCAGGCGCGCATCGAGGGCATGATCGCCAACCGCCCCGACTGGTGCATCTCGCGCCAGCGCACCTGGGGCGTGCCGATCCCCCTGTTCCTGCACCGCGAGACGGGCGAGCTGCATCCCGAGACTGCGCGCTTGATCGAGGAAGTGGCCACGCGTATCGAGGGTGGCGGCATCCAGGCGTGGTTCGATCTGGAGACGGAAGAGCTGCTCGGCGACGAGGCGGCGCTCTACGAGAAGACGCGCGACGTGCTCGACGTCTGGTTCGACTCGGGCACGACCTGGCTGCACGTGCTCGGGCGCGATCCGGACCTGACGTACCCGGCCGACATGTACCTCGAGGGCTCCGACCAGCACCGCGGCTGGTTCCATTCGTCGATCCTGACGAGCGTCGCGGTCAACGGCCACGCGCCGTACCGGCAGGTGCTCACCCATGGCTTCACCGTCGACAAGGACGGGCGCAAGATGTCGAAGTCGCTCGGCAACGTCATCGCCCCGCAGAAGCTCCTGAAGACGCTCGGCGCGGACATCGTGCGGCTCTGGGTCTGCTCGGCCGACTACCGCGGCGAGATGACGGTCTCCACCGAGATTCTCGACCGCATGGCCGACTCGTACCGCCGGATCAGGAACACCGCGCGCTACCTGCTGAGCGCGATCGACGACTTCGACGCGGACACGGACGCCGTCGCTCCCGACGCCCTGCTGCCGCTCGACGCCTGGGCGGTGGCCCGCGCGCTCGAGACCCAGCACGCGATCGAGGCGGCCTACGAGAACTACCAGTTCCACGTCGTCTACCAGAAGGTCCATCACTTCTGCGCCGTCGACATGGGCGGCTTCTACCTCGACGTCATCAAGGACCGTCAGTACACGATGCCGACGGCGAGCCACGGGCGGCGCAGCACGCAGACGGCGATGCGACTGATCTGCGATGCCCTGGTGCGCTGGATCGCGCCGGTGCTGAGCTTCACGGCCGACGAGATCTGGCAGCACCTCCACGGCAAGGGGGAAGCGGTGGATGCGGGCGACGCCTCGGTCGGCGCCGTGTTCCTGGAGACCTGGTCGGAGCGGCTGTTCCCGCTCGACGAGGCGGCTCCGATAAGCGCGGACGAGTGGGACACTCTCGTCGCCGTGCGCGGCGCGGTCGACGGCGCGCTCGAGACGCTGCGCGCGGCGGGCACGATCGGCGGCTCGCTCGAGGCCGACGTCACCGTGCACGCCGACGGCGCGCTCGCCGCGACCCTCGACAAGCTCGGCGACGAACTCCGTTTCGTGTTCATCACCTCCGTCGCCCGCGTCGCGCCGCTCGCCGACGCGCCGGCGGACGCGGCCCGGGCGGAAGTCGCGGGAGCCACGCTCGCGATCGACGCGCGAGCCGCCGACGGGGAGAAGTGCGTGCGCTGCTGGCACCGGCGTGCCGACGTCGGCACGCGGACCGGGCATCCGGAGCTTTGCGGCCGCTGTGTCGAGAACGTCGCCGGTGACGGCGAGACGCGCCGGATCGCCTGAGGAGACGATCATGAGCGACCCCTCGACACCCACGCTCGCGAAGAGCCGTGCCACCCGCGCGCAGGTACCCTCCCGCGCGGCCTTTCTCGGGATTCGCTACGCGATCGTCGCGATCATCGTCGTCGCCGATCAGGTGACGAAGGTCACCGTCGACGGCGCGCTCGCGCTGTACGAGCGCATTCCGGTGCTGCCGTTCTTCAACATCACCAAGGCCTACAACCCCGGTGCCGCGTTCAGCTTCCTCAGCGACGCCGGCGGCTGGCAGCGCTGGTTCTTCACGATCGTCAGCGCCGTCATCAGCGTGGTGCTCTTCGTCTGGCTGCAGCGGATGACGGTGCGTGAACGCTGGCTGGGACTGGCTGTCGCACTGATTCTCGGCGGCGCGATCGGCAACCTGATCGATCGGGTGATCTACGGCCACGTCGTCGACTTCGTGCAGGTCTACTGGCGCGACTGGTACTTCCCCTCGTTCAACGTCGCCGACGCCGCCATCAGCTGCGGGGCGGTGATCTTCATCGCCCTGACCCTGTTCGATCGACCCGAGGCGGACGCGGAAGGGCGCCCCGACGAACGCGACGAGAGACGCTGACCGATCCCGGCGGATCCGGTCGACCCCGATCGACCCCTGGCCCATCCGACGACGAACCGACGACCGAGACAACCGATGCGGATATTGCTCGCCAACCCCCGTGGATTCTGCGCAGGCGTCGATCGCGCCATCGACATCGTCGAGCGCGCGATCGAGCTGCACGGCGCCCCGATCCACGTGCGTCACGAGGTCGTGCACAACAAGTACGTCGTCGACCGCCTGCGCGAGAAGGGGGCCGTGTTCGTCGAGGAGCTCGACGAGGTGCCCGACGACGCGACCGTCATCTTCAGCGCGCACGGCGTCTCGCGCGCGGTCGAGATGGCGGCCGAGACGCGTGGCCTGCAGGTGTTCGACGCGACCTGCCCGCTGGTGACCAAGGTGCATCTCGAGGTCGTGCGCTACGCCCGCGAAGGTCGCGAGGTGATCCTCATCGGACACGCCGGACACCCCGAGGTCGAGGGCACGATGGGTCGCTACGACACGAGCCACGGCGGGCGCATCATCCTCGTCGAGAACGTCGACGATGTCGCGACGATCGAGGTGAACGATCCCGAAGGGCTCGCCTTCGTCTCCCAGACGACGCTGTCGGTCGACGACACGCAGGACATCATCGACGCGTTGCGCGCACGCTTTCCCGCCATCGTCGCCCCGAAGCGCGACGACATCTGCTACGCGACCCAGAACCGCCAGGACGCGGTCAAGAAGCTCTGCGAGGAGGTCGACCTGCTGCTCGTCGTCGGTGCGACCAACAGCTCGAACTCGAACCGCCTGGCCGAGCTCGGTCAACGTGCCGGGGTCGAGTCGCACCTGATCTCGCGGGCCGACGCGATCGATCCGGCCTGGCTCGAGGGCCGCGCGACGATCGGCGTGACGGCCGGTGCCTCGGCGCCCGAGGTGCTCGTGCGCGAGGTCGTCGAGCGTCTTCGCGAGGCGGGCGGCGAGGTGCCCGAGGAGCACGCCGGCAAGGTCGAGACGGTGACCTTCGCGATTCCCCGCGAGCTCCGGCGACGGGACGTGCCGAACGCCGGCGCGAGCGCCGACTGACGACGGGATCGGCCGACCCGGACGAAGGACCGGCGAGCCATCTCTCGAGTCGCCCCCGCGGCCGTCAGGCGTCCGCGGACAGACCGTCGACCAGTGCGCGTCCGTCCTCGCCGAGCACGGCGGGCACGTTCGCCTCGCGGGCGCCGCTCTCCCGGATCTCGAGCTTGCCGCGCACGATCAGGTCGCTCCTGAACAGGAACTGATCGCGCATGTCGAACGGGTAGGCCTTCCAGCTTGTAGAGCGCCCCCCAGGGCTTCTCCTCGAGAATGACGAGCACCGGCGGGTCGTAGTCGAGGTAGGCGCTCGTCAGCGCGACGTTCCGGAGCGCGCTCCTGAGCGGCCGACGGCGCCGCCGACCGCTCCGGCCAGGACGAGGAAGTTCCGAAGCGTCACGTTGAAGACGATCGGCAGGATCCGGAAGACCGCGAGCACGAGCAGCGCGAGCCGGATGAACGGCACCGCTCCGAGCAGGTAGAGGCGGAACATGCTCGGCACGTGCCGCGCGATCCAGGGAAGCCCCATCCGTACCAGCCGGATGGCGATCCGGACACCGACGACGATCATGACGATCTCGACGAAGTCGATGTCCTTGAAGTCGTCGAGCAGCTGCGCCGCCTCGACCTCGCCGGTCCGAATTCCGCCCATTCCCGTCTCCTCCGCTCCCGAGCGCCCGGGAGCCCGGACGCGACCGCCGTCGTGCCGTCAGACCGCCGGCATCGACAGACATCTGCAAGTTCACAGTGTCCGCGAGGGCCGGGAGCACGACGTGCCGCGAGTCGGTGCCAGCCGGAAAAATCTGCCCGCCACGGCCTCCTCGCTTGCCCCTTTCTGCACGACGCCGAGCGGGCGGCACATGCCGCTGTCACCCTCGTGGCAATACCTTCTCACTCGTGGAAGACGACTCATGACGCATCCGGACACGAACGACGCCGCCCCGGCGGACGACACGCTCGACGCGAGCGCGGGCGACGTCGCACGGACGACGGCGATCGAGCGCCGCGCCCCGGTGGCCGTCGTCGCCGGCGGATCGGCCGGTATCGGTCGCGCCACGGCGCGGCGGCTCGCCGAGCGTGGCTACGACGTCGCCGTCCTCGCTCGCGGCGAGGCGCGTCTCGCCGAGACGGTGCGCGATCTCGAGCGGCGCGGCGCGCGTGCGCTCGGCCTCCCTTGCGACGTCGCCGACGACGCGGCCGTCGCCACGGCTCATGCGCGCGTCAGCGACGAGCTCGGCACGCCCGTCGTCTGGGTCAACTCCGCGATGCTGACGGCGTTCAGCCCGTTCGAGAAGATGGAGGACGCGGAGTTCAGGCGCATCGTCGAGGTCACCTTCCTCGGCCAGGTCAACGGCACGCGCGCCGCGCTGTCGGGCATGCGCGGGCTCGGGCGCGGCAGCATCGTCAACATCGGCTCCGGCCTCGCCTACCGCTCGGTGCCGCTGCAGTCGGCCTACTGCGCGGCGAAGGCGGCGATCAACGGCTTCACCGCCTCGCTGCGAAGCGAGCTGATCCACGCGGGGCTCGACGACATCCACCTCTCGCTCGTGCAGCTCCCGGCGGTCAACACGCCCCAGTTCGACTGGGCCCGCAGCCGTCTCGATCGCGTACCGCGCCCCGCCGCGCCGGTCTACCAGCCGGAGGTGGCCGCCCGCGCCGTGCTGCAGGCGATCGACGAGGGCTCGCGCGAACTGTTCGTCGGTCGATCGGTGCCGGGCCTGGTGTTCGGCAACATGCTCGCGCCGGGCTATCTCGACCGGAAGCTCGCCGATGCCGGCTGGGACGGACAGCACTCCGGGGAACCCGATCCGGGATACCGGCCGGGCAACCTCGAGACGGCTGCCGAACGCGATGTCGCGGCGCACGGCTCGTGGGACGGCGAGGCGCTCGACGGCGGCATGGTCGTCGATGCCGACGCGATGCGCCACGCCGTCGCGGCCGGCGCCGGCATCGCGCTGTTCGCCGCCGGGTTGCTCACCGCGTCGCTCCTGCGCGGGCGACGCTGAGCGACGTCGAGGGCCGGCACCCGTGCACCCCGGGCGCATGCGATCATCCGACTCGATCCGTTCGCCTTCGAGCTTGTTCCGATGCCCGTACTCGACACCACCGGCCTGAGCGGCACCATTGTCGCGCTGCTCGTCAACGCGGGTGGCGAGACCCTCGAGAGCGCGCCGTGCGAACGCGTCGACGTCGACTGGGGCGGGTTCGCCGGCGAGACGCACGGCGGCGTGACGCGCGCGTCCTGCAGCCGGGTCCGGCGTCAGTACCCGAAGGGCACGGAGATCAGGAACGTTCGCCAGGTCTCGGCGCTCGGCGAGGAGGAGATCGACGCGATCGGCGCCGCGCTCGGTCTCGATCGGCTGGAGCCCGCCTGGCTCGGGGCCAACCTGGTCGTCGGCGGGCTGCCCGACTTCACCCACCTGCCGCCCTCGTCGCGACTGATCGCGTCGAACGGCACGGCACTCGTGGTCGACATGGAGAACGCGCCGTGCCGATTTCCGGGCGAGATCATCGGGCGGCACCGCCCGGGCCATGGTGACGGGTTCGCCGCGGCCGCCGTCGGCAGGCGAGGCGTCACGCTCTGGGTGGAGCGCCCCGGCACGCTCGCGCTCGGTGACACGCTGACCTTGCACGTGCCGCCGCCGGAGCGCTGGCGGGGCCGTTCCACCTGACGGAAGCGTGCGCGGCTCGCGTCGGGCGCGACGTGCGCCTCCCTCCCGACCCCGTCCGTTCGGCGGCCGTCCGCCCCGCCCCCCTGTCGGGCGCCATCCCGGTGCCTTCTTCCCGGTCGGCCTCCTCAGCTCGCTTCCTTGAGCAGCGCCTGCACGGTCACGATGCGCCCGGTGGCCGCGCGCACGATGTCGCCGGGGGACTTCAGGTCGATGCCCGACTGCTGCAGGCGACGCGCGAGCAGGAGGTTGTCGGCACTCGGAATCGAGCCGTGCTCGGAGTCCGGCATCTCCGACTGGATGATCAACAGCGCCGCCGTGACTAGATCGGTGTAGGTGATCTCGCCGCTGTGGTTGCGGTACCAGTCGCGGGCGGTCTGGCTCGCGTCGACGAACTCGGCGGGGAAGTCCCAGGCGTCCAGGAGCCAGACGCCGAGCACGGTGCGGAGCTTCTCGATGACGCCGGCGAGCTGCCCGTCGGTCTCGAACAGGTCGGCGTGCTCGTTGGCGTAGGTCAGGGTCACCAGCTCTCCGATGTCGGCCGTCAGCGCGATGAGCGAGGCGACCTCGGGCTTGAGGTCCGGGAGCTCGCGCGAGAGCACCTGCACGATCGCCGACGACAAGGTCGCCCGCTGCAGGTAGCGCCGGAAGCGACGCTCGAGCACCTCGTTGGCGGGCACCACGGTGTTGGCACGCAGGAGCTCCTCCATGCTCCGCTGGGTGGTCTCGACGCCGAGACGCGAGATCGCTCCGCGGATGCTCGTGGTCGAGTCGCCCGAGGTCGCGTCGGCGCGGTTGGCGGCGTTGACGATGTGGGCGGTGAGCCCCGGATCGGACTGGATGACCTCGGCCAGGTCGGGAATGCTCTCCACTCGCGCGGCGGCACCGAGAATGCGCACGGCCGCCTCCCTCGAACTCGCCAGGTGCACCTTGTGCGACCTCATGTCCTCGACGATGTCGTCGAAGACGGTGTTCTCGAGCCTGCCGACCTCGACGTCGATCACGTGAATGGCGTTCTTCTGCTGCTCGCGAAGCAGGATGTCGAGCTGCTCGCGCCCGAACTTGACGATCTTGGCGACGGTGGTGGTCCGTGCCGTCTGATACGCCCCCTTGTCGAGGAACAGCGGCTGCAGGGCCTCGGTGGTGCGGGCGCTGAGCTGACCGACCTCGTCCTTGCCGTTGTGGAGCGTGAGCGTGCCCTCGACGAGATACATCAGCCAGCGGTGCGAGTTCTCCGGCTTGATCTGATCGTTTCTCTGCACGTGCACGACGCTTGCCGTGCGACAGATCGCGGCACGGTTGACCGCGTTGAGCTCGCTGACCGGAAGAACGGCACCCGCGGCGGCGAGCACCAGCGGTCCGTGCTCGTCGGCCGCCTCTTTGGCCGTGTTCGAGTCGCTCTTGAATGCCATTGTGTCGCCCTGGTCTCTATCGCTGCTGGCTCTGTCGGCGGCGCTCGCCGCTCACTTGGCCGGGTGACATGCACGGCGCACGCCACCCGGCCGGGGCTTCACGTCACTGATCGCTTCGGCAGGCACCGTGAGCGTCGGTGACGAAGTTGCCGTCCGAGTCGACGTAGCCGGTGACGATGCCGTACGGGCTGTTGTAGTTGGCCGGCAGGGATTCCTTGTCGTTCGCCTCGGAGGCCGGCAGGAGCAGCGTCGTGCGGAACGAGTCCTCGGCCTCGGCGCCGAGGGCCTGTGCCCGGGCGGTGATCTCGACGTTGGCCCAGAGCGAGTTGCTCGCCGGATAGATCATCCGGAAGTAGCCCGAGCCGGTGCTGTCGGTCGTCAGCGATCCGCCGACCAGCGTCGCGAAGCCGGTCTCCCTGACCGCGGCCAGCGAGGCCGGATCCTGCGGGTCGAGCGAACCGTTGCCGTTGTCGTCCTCGCCGACGTCGAGGATGCGGTTGAGGTTCGCGTCCTCGCTGATGCAGCCGATCGAGAGATCGCCCATCGCCCAGGAGTCGGCCTGCCAGTCGCTGCCGCCCTCGTACTGCTCGAACCCCTGCGTGTCGACCAGCGCCATGCGGCCCTTGCCGTAGGCGGCACCACCGAACCCGCCGGCGCTGTTGGAGAGTCCCTGGTTGCCGTAGAACCCGTGATCGATCGGACGGATGGACATCGTCACCTCGGCGTTCTCGAGCGGCGTGCCGCCACCGTCGGCGACCTGCACGACGAAGGGCATCGCGTACTGCGTGCCGAACGAGTCGATGACGACCTCGTTGGAGGTACCGATGGTCACGTTGATGACCCGCTCGACCACGGTCAGGCGCATCGCGTCGCGGATGGTGGTGCCCTCGACCGTCGCGACCAGCTCGATCTCGTCGAGCTCGGTCGCGTCCAGACCGGCCGTGAAGGTCACGCTCGCCTCGCCGTCGCTGCCGCTCGTCGCGGACGAGGGGCTCAGGCGGCCGCCCTTCAGGTCACCGCTGTTGAACACGACCTCGCGCCCCTTGACGGGGTTGCCGTCGGCATCGGTGACGAGGGCCGTGACCGTGCTCGTGCCCTGCGCCGGCACGCGGCTGGAGGAGGCGTCGATCGCGACCGCGACGGGCGTGGTCGCGATGAACTCGACGTCGACGTGCGTGGACGGTTCGCCGTCGGCGTCGTCCGATACCGTCACCCGGGCGTTGCCCGCGCTCCGCGAGCTCACGTAGACCGTCGCCCGGCCGGCGCCGTCGGTGGTCACCGTCGAGACGTCGTCGCCCGCGGCGTCCGTGACACGGCCGGCGGTCGTGGAGAAACGCAGCGCGCGAGCGACGACCGGTACGCCCTGGCTCGTCCACGTGACCGCGACGGCGTTGCTCTCGTCGGTCCGGGCGAACCCGACCGGAATCTCCGACCCCGACTCGAGCGTGTCGAAGACGAGGCTGTCGGTGGAGATCGTGAACGAGTGGCTGGTGACGACGGTGTCGTCGAGCGCGAGCATGCGGATCGTGTCCTCGGCGGCTCCGGTGGTGATCTCGACGCGAACGTCGACTCGACCGTCCGGGTCGGTGATGCCGATGGCCGGCGAGACGGTATTGCCCTCGACCGACTCGAACGTCACGCGCTCGTTGGAGATCGGCTCGCCGTTGCCGGCACTGAGCACGACGACGAGCTCGGCGTCGGCGCCCTCGACCAGGCTCGCGGGCCCCGTGGCCTCGAGCTCGCTGCCGTCGGCGCTGACCGTTACCTCGCCGTCGAACTCGTCGGCGGAGACCGTGACGACGATGTCCTGGGTGCGGAAGTCCTGCAGGAGCTTGAGCGTGGCGATCGCGACCCCGTTCTCGTCGGTCGTGGTGGAGACGCCCTGCAGCACGCCTCCGGTCGCGCTGAAGCGCACGGCCTGATCGGGGACGGACTTGTTGTCCACGTCGGTGACGAGAGCGGTGATGTTGGCGACGTCGGAGCCGCCGGTCTCGATGCGGTTGACGTCGCTCAGCACGCGCACGTCGAGCGCCGGGACGAACTCGATGTCGAACGACTCGCTCGGTTCGCCGTCGGTGGCGTCCGCGACGGTGACCGTCGCGGCCCCGGGCACGTCGGATTTCAGCGATACGCGGGCACGGCCCGCCGTGTCGGTCGTCACGGTGGATTCGCCGATGACACGACCGGTCGTCGTCGAGAAGGCGAGCGCGCCGTTGACGACGGGCTGTCCCTGACGCGTCCACGTGACGGTGAGCTCGTGATCCTGGCCGACGAGCAGTCGCTCGTCCGCCTCGATGCCCTCGAACGCGAGGCTGTCGGTCAGCACCGCGAGAGCGTGCGTGCCGGTGACCGTGCCGTCGAGCGTGGACAGGCGGATCGTGTCGGTACCGGCGGTGCTGCCGACGCGGACCGTGACCGTGCCGTCGGCGTCGGTGACGCCGTCGGCCGGGTTGACGACGTTGCCGACGCTCGAGGAGATCGAGACCCTCTCGTTCGCTACCGGCGCACCGGCGCCGTCGGTGAGCGAGACGACGAGCTCGGCCTGAGCGCCGGCGATGACCTTGCCCGGCCCCTCGATGGCGAATCCGCTGCCGTCGGCGCGGATGACGGTCTGCCCCTCGTAGCCGTCGGCCACGACCCGCACGACGATGTCCTGGGTGCGGTCGTCACCGAGCAGGTTCAGCGTCGCGCTCGCGACGCCCTCGAGGCCGGTCTGGCCCGTGACGTTCTGCAGCACGCCCGCCGATGCGCTGAAGCTGACTTCCTGGTTCGCGATGGCCTTGTTGTCGAGATCGACGACGAAGGCGGTGATGTCGGCCGTGGTGCCCTCGCCGGTGATCAGGCGCGGCGGATCGCTCTGCACGCGCACGTCGAGTGTCTCGCCCGTCGCGGCACCGAGCCCGGGCTCCTCGCCCGGTGCGAGCGTCTCCAGGGCGTGCGTCGCGACGACGGTGCCCTCGAGCGCCGTCAGCGTGATCTCGGCATCGCCGGCGACGGCGGGCACGGAAAGCGTCGCGCGTCCGTCGGAGCCGCTGACGAGCTGGACGGGCAGATCGAGCGTGCCGTCGCTGACCTCGAGGGCGATCGTCTCGCCGCGAATCGGATCGCCGGTACCGCTCGCGAGCAGGACCCCGAGCTCGGCGCCGGCACCCGCCGTGACCTTGGTCGGACCGCTCACCAGGATCGCGGTGCCGTCGACGCGCACGACCGTCTCGCCACTGAACGTGCCGGCGGTGACGGTGACGGTGACGTCCTGGTTCCTGGCATCCTCGAGAAGCGCGAGCGTCGCGACGGCCGCTCCGGTCTCGTCGGTGTCGACCGAGACGTTCTGCAGGACGCCGGCCGACGAGGAGAAGGCGACCGGTTGCCCGGAGACCGTGTTGTTGTCCAGGTCGACGACCAGGGCACGGACTTCCACGACCGACACGTCCCCGGTGTCGAGACGGCGCGGCGTGCTCTGGACCCGCACGTCGTAGGTCTGACCTACCGCGGCGCCGAGCCCGACCGGCTCGCCGTTGGCGTTGAACTGCTGCTGTCCGCCGCCCGTGGCGTCGCCCTCGGTGCGTGAGCCGCAGCCACCGAGCGCGAGCGCACCGACGAGCAGCAGGGTGCCGAACTTGTTCATGTCCTTGTTCCTCGTGTGTGCCATGCCCGCGTGCCCTACCGGAAGCCGCCGAAGTAGTGCTGGAATCCGATCGTCGCGGTCGAGAACGCGCCGTCGTCGAGACGCAGGTAATGCAGGTTCAACGACGTCGTCTCGTTGCCGAACAGGTTGATCCCGCCGCCGATGGCGAGACCGGAGTCGGAATTGTTGAGCGAGTCGTCGACCTCGAGCCGGGCCTGGCCGCCGAGTACGTAGACACCCGCGCGATCCCAGCGGTAGCCGAGACGGAGCATCGCGGCCTGATAGGTCACGAGCGGTTCGCTGACCATGCTGTTGATCTGATCGGAGGCCGCACCGATCTCGAGCTCGATACCGACGAAGTCCAGGAGCTGTACCCCGAGCGTCGCGTTGATCGTGCCGAGGCTCCTGTCCCCGCCACCGGGCACATCGACGCTGCCGTCGGAGAACCCGATGCCGTAGTAGAGCTTGGCGACGTCGACATCGGCATCGGCGTGGGCCGTACCCGCGAGCATGCCGAGGCCCAGTGCCAGACTGCCGAGAAGCTTTCTCATGAACCGTGATCTCCGTGTGACTCCGCCCGGGCACTTGTCGCGCCGGACGCTTCGAATTCGGACGAACGGCAGACGACCGAGCCGATGGAGGAGCCGTCGACGGCGGACGCGTGCACTCGGGATGTCGGCTCGTTCTCCGAAACCCTTAGGCACCGGTCACGAAAATCCGTCACTTCTGCGCCGCGTACCCGTCCGGGAGGGCAGGTATCATCGAGCGATGCACCCCGCCGACCCTCTCCCCGTCTCGCTCGTGCCCGCCCGGCCTCGCCCGTCGGGGACGTTCCGGCGCGGAGCGCTGCCGCTGTTGCTGGTCGTGTCGAGTCTCGCCGCGTGCACCGATCGTGCCGAGCGCTCCGCAACGGCGTCGGTGCAGGCTTCTCCGAGCGCTCCGACGGTGCCCCTCGCGCGTGCACCCGACGTCGTGTTCCGGACCTTGTCGGGCGAACGCCTGGCTCTCGCCGAGGCCGCCGGACCGACGCTCGTCGCCTTCTGGTCGACGAGCTGCACGGTCTGCCTGCACGAGATGCCCGCGCTCGCCCGGCTGCGCGCCGACTACGCGCCACGCGGATTCGAGCTCGTCGCCGTCGCGATGCCGCACGATCGGCCCGACGTCGTGCTGGAACTCGCCGAGGCGCGCGGCTGGTCGTTCCCGGTCGCGCTCGATATCGACGGTCGGGTGCTCGCCGCGTTCGAGCCGGTACCCGGCACGCCGACCAGCTTCCTGATCGACGCCGACGGCACCGTCGTGGAGCGCCATGTCGGCCCGGCGGACCCGGGTGCGCTTCGGAGCACGCTCGAGAGGTTGCTCGACGAAACGGCGCCCGGCGGGGAGCGGCTCGGCGGGGAGCGGCTCGGCGCGGCGCGGCTCGGCGGGAAACGGTCCGGCGATGCCCCGGGCGAGCCCGTGCCCGATCCGGTCGCCCTGTCGCCGGGCGTCACGGAGTCGGCCACCGGCACCCGGATCGACTTTCCCGGCGACGATGGACCCGGGCGACACCCGGGCGACACGCCCCGATCATCCGGCGCCGTTCCCAGCGCCTCCCCTCCCGCGCGCGCGCGCGCCTGACGACGACCCGCCCCGATGCTCTGGATGAAGGCCCTGCACGTCGTGTTCATGGTGACGTGGTTCGCCGGCCTGTTCTACCTGCCGCGCGTGTTCGTCTACCACGCCCAGACGCCTGCCGACGCCCTCGCGCAGCGCGAGACGTTCAAGGTCATGGAACGCAAGCTTCTCGGCATCACCAGCCTCGGTGCGCTCCTGACCTTCGTGTTCGGCACGCTCCTGCTGATCGTCTGGCTACCCGGGTTCGTCGAGGCGCCGTGGATGCAGCTGAAGCTGCTGCTCGTGCTCGGCCTGCTCGGCTACCACGCATGGTGCGCGAAGATCGTCCGCGCGTTCCGCGAGGATCGCGAGCGCCGTTCGCACGTGTGGTTCCGCTGGTTCAACGAGATACCGGTCGCGTTCCTGTTCGCGATCGTGATCCTGGTCGTCGTCAAGCCGTTCGGCGGCTGAGGGATCCGTCTCGCTGACACCGCCGGGCTCGGCGAGCCATCCGTCGCCACGCGTGATCCGGTGCGCTCCGTCCGACGATCGCCGGGCCGCCGGGCCGCCGGATCGAGCGAGCGTCGGGGCGCCCCGGCGCCGGCCGGGCTCGTCAGGCGCGCTCGAGCAGCGGTTCGAGCTCGGCCAGCGCCTTCTCGTAGACCTGGCGCTTGAAGAAGATGACTTCCTTGGACGGTGCCCAGTACTCGACCCAGCGCCAGTGATCGAACTCGGGCTTGGGGCTCGCCGCGAGATCGAACGAGGTCTCGTCGCCGAGCATCCGGAGCATGTACCAGATCTGCTTCTGACCGATGCACAGGGGTGTCTGGTTGCGCCGCACGTAGCGCTTGGGCAGGCGGTACTTGAGCCAGGTGCGGGTGCAGCCGAGCACCTCGACGTGATCCGGCGCGAGCCCGGTCTCCTCGCGGAGCTCGCGGAACATCGCCTCTTCCGGGGACTCGCTCCGGTCGATACCCCCTTGCGGGAACTGCCAGGCGTCCTGCCCGATCCGACGCGCCCAGAAGACACGGCCCTCGTCGTTGCTGAGGATGATCCCGACGTTCGCCCGATAGCCTTCCTCGTCGATCATGGGATCCTCGTCCGGTGTCGTGTCGGGCGATGTTCCCAAAAAGCCACACCATCCGCAAACCTCGGACCTGCCGGACGGATGGCGGGCGTTCCCGACCCTCTCAGGTGCGCGGCAGCGTCACCCCTTCCTGGCCCTGGTACTTCCCGCCACGATCGGCGTAGGAGGTCTCGCAGGTCTCGTCGCTCTCGAGGAACAGCATCTGGGCGATGCCCTCGTCGGCGTAGATCTTCGCCGGCAGGGGGGTCGTGTTCGAGAACTCGAGCGTGACGTGACCTTCCCACTCGGGCTCGAGCGGCGTCACGTTCACGATGATGCCGCAGTTGGAGACGAAGACACCGGCCTCGAGCGCGAAGTTGCCGGTCTCGGGCACGGTGAGGCAGTAGACGTCGTGGCTCCCGGGAAGCTCGCGTACGGCGATGATCTTGTGATTGGCGAGGGGCCTGCCGCGAGCCGCGGTAACCGTTTCGGGGAAGGGGCGGGACGCCACCTGCCCGGTGCCGGGCAGCCCTGCGGCGCCTTCGCGCATGCCCGCCGATCCACGCTCGGCGGTCCGCGAGGAGTGTCCGGGACGCGGACGGTCGACACGAGGGCGATCGACATGACGGTGGCGCGTGGCCGTCGCGTCCGGATCGGCGCCGCGGCGGAACTCCCATTCGTCGATCAGCCGACGGGTGGGCGTCACGTGAGCGCTCACGGGCTGATACGTCATCTCGCACCCGCGACGCTGCGAGCGGTACAGCGGCATCAGGGAGGTGCCGGCGCGGAGCTCCGCCGCCTGGCGCATCGTGCCGTCACGAAGCAGGAACTCGTGATCGGGTGTCGCGCGCACGGTCCGCCCGTTGTCCAGCGTCAGCTCGAGCAGCGCGTCCCGACCGACGAGACGGGGAGCCGCGAGCTCGGCGACCACGATCCGTCCCGACCCGCTCATCCCGTAGCCTGCGAACCGCTCGCCGCCCTCGGCCCGCCGCGCCATGTCCTCGAGCCCGAGCGTGCGTCCGTCGGCGAGCGCCACCGTCGTGTCCGCGGAGAAGCAGCGCGCGTACGTGCTCTTGCCGAGACAGATCGTCAGCACGTTCCTCGGGATGCGGAAGTACTCGACCGTGCGCGCGAGCGCGAACGAGTTGGGCGGGATGATGCAGGTGTCGCCGGCCACGTCGACGAAGCTGGCCGAGTCGAACGACTTCGGATCGACGATCGCCGAGTTGATGTTGGTGAAGATCTTGAACTCGCGCGCGCAGCGCACGTCGTAACCGTAGCTCGAGGTGCCGTAGGAGACGATCCTGTCGCCCGCGTCGTCCACCCTCACCTGTCCCGGCTCGAACGGCTCGATCATGCCGTGCCCGGTAGCCATCTCGCGGATCCAGCGATCGGACTTGATGCTCAACGGTGCTCTCCTGCGGCCGTCCGTTCCCCGCGCGATCCGGAGCGGGGTCAGGTGTTCTGGATGACGATGTTGGGGAATTTCGAGGTGTAGTCCTTCGCCTGGCGCGAGAGCTTCGCCGCGGCGTTCCGCGCGATCTCGCGATAGGTCGCGGCGATCGCCCCGTCCGGCTCGGCGACGACGCTCGGGCGGCCCGCGTCGGCGTGCTCGCGGATGCCGAGCTCGAGCGGCAGCGAGCCCAGCAGGTTGACGCCGGCCTCCTCGGCCATGCGCTGGCCGCCGCCCGCGCCGAACACGTGCTCCTCGTGTCCGCAGTTCGAGCAGATGTGGGTCGACATGTTCTCGACGATGCCGAGGATCGGCACCTCCACCTTCTCGAACATCTTGAGACCCTTGCGCGCGTCGAGCAGCGCGATGTCCTGCGGCGTCGTGACGATGACGGCGCCCGACAGCGGCACCTTCTGGGCGAGGGTCAGCTGGGTGTCGCCGGTGCCGGGGGGCAGGTCGATCAGGAGGTAGTCCAGATCGCGCCAGCGGGTGTCGTTCAGGAGTTGCTCGAGTGCCTGGGTGACCATCGGGCCACGCCAGATCATCGGCGTCTCCTCGTCGATCAGGTAGCCGATCGACATGGTCTGCACACCATAGTTCTCCTTCGGCTCGAGGCTCTTGCCGTCGGTCGATTCCGGCTGCCCGGAGAGCCCCATCATGCGCGGCTGGCTCGGGCCGTAGATGTCGGCGTCGAGGAGCCCCACCGTCGCCCCCTCGGCGGCGAGCGCGAGCGCGAGGTTGGCGCTCGTCGTCGACTTGCCGACCCCGCCCTTGCCCGAGGCGATCGCGATGATGTTCTTGACGTTCTCGAGACGCTTGACGCCGTGCTGCACCGAGTGCGCGATGACCTCGTGGGAGACGTTCACCACCGCGTCGGTCGCCCCGGCACGACTCGCGAGCGCCTCGCGCACGGTGGCCGCGAGCGTGTCGCCCCAGCGCGCGCACGGGTAGGGCATGACCAGGTCGACCGTCACCGACTCGCCGTCGACGACGATGTTCCGGACGGCCTTCGCGGCGACCAGGTCGAGGCCGAGGTGCGGGTCGTCGACGTCGCCGAGCGCCTGCTCGATCTTCTCTCTGGACAGCTCGGACATGACGCCGCGTGGCTCCTCCGGAAGGGGCTGGTAGACTGACGGGTTCGACCCGCCACCATACACCGGGGGGATCGGGGCGTCATCCCTCGGCCGCTCCGCGGGAGCCCGCTCCGACACGACCCGTGCCGTGGCTTCCGCGCCGGCACCGTCCCCTCCCCGCACCGTTCCCGTACCGCTCCCGAGCATCCTCATGACCCGCCGCCTCCTGGTCACCAGCGCCCTGCCTTACGCCAACGGACCGCTGCACATCGGTCACCTGCTCGGCTACGTGCAGAGCGACATCTGGGTGCGCTACCAGCGCCTCGCCGGCAGCGACTGCCGCTGGGTCTGGGCCGACGACGCGCACGGCACGCCGATCATGCTGAAGGCGCGTGCCGAGGGCGTCGAGCCCGAGGAGCTGATCGCCCGCTTCAAGCGCGAGCACGAGCGCGACATCGCGGGCTTCCTGCTCTCCCCCGACAACTTCCACACCACGCACTCGCCCGAGAACCGCGAGACGGCCGAGCTCGTCTACACGCGCCTGCGCGACGCGGGCCACATCGTCCGGCGCACGATCGAGCAGCTCTACGACAGCGAGCGCGAGATGTTCCTGCCGGATCGCTTCGTCAAGGGGATCTGCCCCAACTGCGGCACCGCCGACCAGTACGGCGACAACTGCGAGAACTGCAGCGCGACCTACGACGCCACCGAGCTGAAGGAGCCGATCAGCCAGGTCTCCGGCACCATGCCCGAGTTGCGCGAATCCGAGCAGCTGTTCTTCGCGCTGGGGAACTTCGACGCGATGCTCGGCACGTGGACGCGGAGCGGCACGCTGCAACCCGAGGTCGCCAACAAGATCGGCGAGTGGCTCGACGCCGGGCTCCAGGACTGGGACATCTCGAGGAACGCCCCCTACTTCGGCTTCGAGATTCCCGACGCCCCGGGCAAGTACTTCTATGTCTGGCTGGACGCGCCGATCGGCTACATCGCGAGCCACCGGAACCTGGCCGCGCGAACGGGCGAGGACTGGGAGGAGGCGTGGCGCCCGGGCTCGGAGGTCGAGCTCTACCACTTCATCGGCAAGGACATCATCAACTTCCACTGCCTGTTCTGGCCGGCGATGCTCGAAGGCGCGGGGTTCCGGAAACCGACCGGCATCTTCTGCAACGGCTTCCTCTCCGTCGACGGGGCGAAGATGTCGAAGTCGCGCGGCACGTCGATCACGGCCGCCACCTGGCTCGAGCACCTCGACCCGGAGCCGCTCCGCTACTACTTCGCGTCCAAGCTCTCCGACGGTGTCGTCGACTTCAACCTCGACCTGTCCGACTTCGTCGCCCGCGTCAACGCCGACCTGGTCGGCAAGGTCGTCAACATCGCCAGCCGCTGTGCGGGGTTCGTGACCAAGCGCTTCGACGGCCGGCTCGCCACCACGCTGCCGGACGCCATGCAGGGGGAGTACGCCGCGTTCGTCGCCGCCCGCTCGACGATCCTCGCCTACTACGAGGCGCGCGACTACGGCAAGGCCATGCGCGAGATCATGCAGCTCGCCGAGCACGCCAACACCTGGATCAACGACGCCGAGCCATGGGTGGCGATCAAGGATCCCGAACGCGCCGACGAGGTGCAGGCGATCTGCACGCTCGGGCTCAACTTCTTCCGCGTGATCGTGACCTATCTCTCGCCGGTGCTGCCCGCGCTCGCCGCGAAGACCGAGGCGTTCCTGGACACCTCGCTCACGCTCGAGGCGCTCGACGAACCGCTGCTCGATCAGGCGATCGAGAAGTACACGCCGATGATGACGCGGATCGAGATGGCACAGGTCGAGCGCGTGATCGACGCGACGCGGGTGGACGACGGTGCCGGCACGACGACCGGCGACGGCGATGCGGGGGAGACCCCGTCACCGGACGGAAGTCACGGCGGAGGCGACGAGGCGAGGCGGGCGGCGACGGCGCCCTCGGCGACGGGTTCGTCGGGTGGCGGAACCGGCACGGACGCCGCGGGCGCACCGGGTGCGCTCGAACCGCTCCTTCCCGGGATCACGATCGACGACATGGCGAAGATCGACCTTCGGGTCGCGCGCATCGTCGGCGCCCGCGCGGTCGAGGGGGCCGACAAGCTGGTCGAGCTGACGCTCGACATCGGACTCGAGACACGCACCGTGTTCGCCGGCATCAAGGCCGCCTACGCGCCGGAGGACCTGATCGGACGGCACACCGTCATGGTCGCCAACCTCGCGCCGCGCGAGATGCGCTTCGGCGTCTCCGACGGCATGGTGCTCGCGGCCGGCCCCGGCGGGGCGGACCTGTTCGTGCTGTCGCCCGACGAGGGCGCCGCGCCGGGCATGCGCGTCAAGTGATGTGGTGAACGCCCTGCACGAGGTCGCGCTGATCCTGCTCGGCACCGTGCTCGTCAACAACTTCGTGCTCGTGCAGTTTCTCGGGCTGTGCCCGTTCGTCGGCGTCTCGAACCGGCTCGACGCCGCGTTCGGCATGGGGGTGGCGACGACGTTCGTGCTGACCCTGGCCGCGTTTCTCGGTCACCTCGTCGAACGCTGGCTGCTCGCCCCGTTCGGGCTCGATCACCTGCGCACTCTCGCGTTCATCGTGGTCATCGCCTGCGTGGTGCAGTTCACCGAGATCGTCATCCGCCGACGGAGCCCCGTCCTGCACCGCGTGCTCGGGCTCTACCTGCCGCTGATCACGACCAACTGCGCGGTGCTCGGCGTGGCGCTGCTCGGTGCCGCGCGCGGGCTCTCCCTGCGTGACTCGGTGCTGTCGGGGTTCGGGGCGGCGGTGGGCTTCACGCTCGTGCTCGTGCTGTTCGCCGCGCTGCGCGAGCGCATCGACACGGCGGACGTGCCCGCACCGTTCCGCGGCTCCCCCGTGGCGCTGATCACGGCGGGCATCCTGTCGCTCGCGTTCACCGGGTTCGCGGGGCTCGGACGATGACGGCGCTCGCGTTCCTCGCCCTGGGGATCGTCGTCGCGATCGCCGCGCTCGGGGGAGCGCTGCTCGCACGGCTCGATCGCGCGGCGAACGCGATCGCCGCGGGTGACGGGCGCGAGCGCGTCGTGCGCGCGGTCGACGCGCTCCTCCCGCAGACGCAGTGCGCGCAGTGCGGCCATCCCGGCTGCCGCCCGTACGCGGAGGCGATCGTCGACGGCGCGGCCGGCATCGATCGTTGCCCGCCCGGCGGCACGCGCACGGTGCAGGCGCTCGCGACGCTGCTCGGACGCGACATCGTGCCGATCGACGCCTCGCGCGGAGAGACCAAGGATCCGCAGGTCGCACGCATCGAGGAGGCCGACTGCATCGGCTGCGCGTTGTGCCTGCCGGCCTGTCCGGTCGACGCGATCGTCGGCGCACGCCAGCTGATGCACACCGTCATCCGCGCCGACTGCACCGGCTGCGAGCTCTGCATCGCGCCCTGCCCGGTCGACTGCATCGTGCTCGAGCCGCGGGCGACGGGCCTGGCCGACTGGCACTGGCCGGCACCTTCGAGCACGGCGACGACGAAGACGATCGCGTTCGCCGCCCCGCCCGCCATCGAGCGCGAGACCTCGTGAACGCGCACACCCCGCAGGAGCGACGGCCCGGCCTCGCGGCCCTCGTGACCGCGATCCGGCGCGTGCGGATGCGAGCGACCGTGCCGCGATTGCACGGCGGTCTCGCGCTCGCCCGCGACAAGCCCGGACTCGATCGCCCGATCGTCGACGTGCCGCTGCCCCGCACGCTGGTGCTGCCGCTCGTCGGCTATCGCGGCCGGGCCCTCGCGCCGCAGGTCGCGGTCGGACAGCGCGTCGCGCGCGGCGAGTCGCTCGCGGCGGGTCTGCCGGCGAGCGCCGCGGGCACCGTCGTGGCGATCGAGCCCCGCCCGATCGCGCACCCGGCCGGACGGGACGCCCCCTGCATCGTCCTCGCGAGCGACGTGACGGCGGATCCGACCGATACGCTGCGCCCGACCCTTCCCGCGCTCGATGCCCTGACGCTCGGGCGACTCGTCGCCTGCGGCGTCGGCGGGCTGGGGGGCGCGGGGTTCCCGACGCCGGACAAGCTCACCGACGCCGCGGAGGGCGCGGTGCACACGCTCGTCGTCAACGGCGCCGAGTGCGAGCCCGGCATCGCCTGCGACGAGGCGTTGATGGCGGTGGCGGCCGACGACATCGTCGCGGGCGCCCTGGCGCTGGCCAGGCTCGCCGGCGCGCGACGCTGCCTGTTCGTCGTGGAGTCGGACAAGCGTGAGGCTCGGGCGGCCTTGCGGGCGGCGATCGACGCCGCGCTCGACACGGCATCGGATACCGGGCCGGATCTGCCCGACGGACGGAGCGGATCGGGCACGTCGGACGCGATCGCGCTTCGTCTGATCGATGTCGCGCCGCTCTACCCGTCCGGCGCCGAGCGCCTGCTGCTCCGCCTCGCGACAGGCATCGACGTGCCGGCCGGCGAACGCCCGACCCGTCACGGCCTGCTCTGCGTCAACGTCGCGACCGCTCGCGCGGCGCATCGGGCACGCCTCGGCGAACCCTCGCTCACGCGCATCGTGACGATCGCCGGCAGTCGTGTCACGAACCCGTGCAACGCCCGCGTCGCGTTCGGCACGCCGCTCGCCGACGTGCTCGACGCGACCGGCCAGGGCGCACGCGATCCGGACACTCGTCGACGCGTCGGTGGCCCGCTCAGCGGCCACGACGTCGCGAGCGAGTGCGTGCCCGTGACCGCCACGGTCAACCGCATCGCGCTAGAGCGACCGCACCGGTCCCGGGTCGCCGTACCGTGCATCCGCTGCGCCGCCTGCAGCGACGTCTGTCCGGTCGGGCTGCTGCCGCAGGAGCTGCTGCGGCACGCGCACGCGGGCGACGGCGCGGCGCTCGATCGCGGCGGGCTCGACGCCTGTCTCGAATGCGGCTGCTGCGACATCGTCTGCCCCTCGTCCATCGAGCTGACGGCGAGCTTCCGCCACGCACGCGGCGAGCGATCCGATGCCCGTCTGCGCGAGCGCGAGGCTACACGTGCGGAAGCGCTCCACCGACGTCGCGAGGCACGCCTCGCGGGGCCGGGCGACACGCGATCGCTCTCCCCGGCACCTCTCCCGGCGACCGATTCCACCTCCGTCGCCGCCTCCGCGATCGCGACCGCGGTCACGACCAGGGTGCCTGCACCGGACGCGAGACACGACGGCGGCACGGACACCGCGCCCCCCGGTGCCGACCGCGGAGCCGAGGCCGCCGCCGCCGCCCTCGCCCGGGCACGACGACGGCGTCGCCGCAAGAGTGGCGAGACCGGCGCACCGTGAACGCCCCGACACTCGATCTCGCCGCGATCGCCCATCGCCGTCGCGGTGTCGCGGGTCTGATGGGCGAGGTCATGATCGCGCTCGTGCCGGGCACGCTGCTGCAGGCCTGGCTGATCGGTCCGGGCGTCCTCGCCAACGTCGTGCTCGCGGTCGTCGTCGCGCTCGCGCTCGAGGCGCTGGTGACCCTCGCGCGCAAGCGTCCCGTTCGGAGCACGCTCGGCGACGGCAGCATCGCGCTCGCCGCCTGGTTGCTCGCCCTGACACTGCCACCGGAGCTTCCGCCCGGGCAGCTCGTCGTCGGCGTCCTGGCGATGGTGCTGCTCGGCAAGCATCTCTACGGCGGACTCGGGCAGAACCCGTTCAACCCCGCGATGGTCGGCTACGCGGTGCTGATCGTGTCGTTTCCGGTGACGATGACGACGTGGCCGGCAAGTGCCACCGGAGAGGTGCCCACGGCTCGAACGGAGCGCGCGGAGCGGCCGCCGCCCGCCTGGGACGCGATCACCGCGGCGACGCCACTCGATCGATTGCGCACGATCGATCGCGAGCGGGTGTACGGCTCTGCCGACTCGACCGACCTCGACGCCGATGCCGATCCCGCGGCCTTCATCCTGAGCTCACCGTGGCCGTGGGTGAACGGCGGATTCCTGATCGGCGGATTGTGGCTCCTCGCCCGCGGCGTCATCGGCTGGCGCATCCCGCTCTCGCTGCTCGGCACGCTCGCCGTCCTGCACGCGGTGCACGGCGCCGTCTCGGTCGTGCCGCAGCCGTCGGTCGGCGCGTCGCTCCTCGCCGGCGCGGCGATGCTGGGCGCCTTCTTCATCGCGACCGATCCGGTCAGCGCGGCGAGCGGGCCGCGGGCACGGCTGGTCTACGGCGCGGGCATCGGTGCGCTGACGTTCGCGCTCCGCGAGTTCAGCGCCTATCCGGAGGGCATCGCGTTCGCCGTGCTGCTGATGAACGCGATCGTGCCGGTACTCGACCGGCTCTCCGGCACACCGCGAGCACCCGCGTGAGCAGCCCCCGGACCACCGGCACGAACGATCGCGCGAACGCGTCGTGGCGAAGCGGCGCCGTGCTCGCGCTCTGCGTGCTCGCCGCCGTCACGCTGCTCGGCGCGATCGAGCGGCTCACGGCCGAGCGGATCGCGGCGGTCCGCGCGACGCGTCTGGCCGGCGCGCTGGCCGACGTCATGCCCGACATCGCGTTCGACAACGATCCGACGAGGGATCACCGCCCGATCCGGACGCGATCCGCGGGCGGCGACGTGTCCGTCTACCCCCTGCGACTCGGCGAGCGGACGGTCGGGGCGGTACTGGGTGTCGTCACGCGGGACGGATACGGCGGACCGATCGGCCTGCTCGTCGGCATCGACGCGAACGCGCGGGTGGTCGGGGTGCGCGTCACCGGACATCGCGAGACGCCGGGGCTCGGTGACCGGATCGAGCGTCGTCGCTCGGACTGGATACTCGGCTTCGACGGCCGTACGCTCGACGCGGACGATCCCGGCGCCTGGCGCGTCTCGCGCGATGCCGCCCGCAGGGGCGCGGCATCCGACAGGCTCGACCCTCCCGGCGAGAGCGGAGGTGGTGACGGGGCCGATGACGGCGGCGGGTTCGACGCGCTGACCGGAGCGACGATCACGTCACGCGCCGTCGTCGACGCGGTGAGGGACGCGCTGATCTGGTTCGAGGCGAATCGCGACACGGCGCTCGCCGAAGAGCGGCCGAGATGAGCGGCGATCTCACGGCGCCCGACACCGACACCGATGCGCCGACCACTCGCTCGCTCCTGCGCGAGGGGCTCTGGAGCGCGAACCCCGGCCTGGTCACGCTGCTCGGGCTCTGCCCGCTGCTCGCGACGAGCAACACGGCGGTCAACGCGCTCGGACTCGGGCTCGCGACCCTCGCGACGCTGCTCGTCACGAACGTCTCGGTGTCGGCGCTCCGACACGCGCTGCCGCCACCGATTCGCCTGCCGGCGCACGTGCTGATCATCGCCTCGACGGTCACGGCCATCGAGCTCTCGATGCAAGCCTGGCTTCCCGGTCTGCATGCCGCACTCGGCATCTTCCTGCCGCTGATCGTGACGAACTGTCTGATTCTCGGTCGTGCGCAGGCGTTCGCGTCGCGCCGGCCCGTCGCCCTCGCCGTCGTCGACGCACTCGCGACGGGCACCGGATTCCTCGCGGTCCTGCTCGTGCTCGGGGCGAGCCGCGAGCTGATCGGTCAGGGTACGCTGCTGGCCGATGCGCCGCTCCTGTTCGGGGAGCGGGCGAGCGGCTGGACCTGGCACCTGTTCGCCGCCGAGCACGGACTGCTGCTCGCGCTGCTGCCGCCCGGCGCGTTCATCGCGCTCGGGCTCCTGCTCGCCGCGCACCGGGTGATCGACACCCGCCGCAGTGCCCGTATCCATGGACGATCTCACGAGGAATGACCCGATGCTGTTCACGCAGGACAGGACCCGGACACGCGAGCTCTACCGGAGCGCCTGGCGGAAGCATCTCGCGGGCGAGCCGCTGGAGCCGCTCGAGAAACAGCTCGCCTCGCTGCTCGAGGACCATCCCGAATACCATCGGACGGTGCAGGGCAGCGATGACGTGCTGGATCACGACTTCACGCCCGAGGACGGTACCGAGAACCCCTTCCTGCACCTCGGGCTGCACCTCGCGCTGCGCGAGCAGGTGGGTACCGATCGGCCCGCCGGCATCGCCTCGCTGACACGCTCGCTGCTGCTGAAGCACGGCGACGGCCACGCCGTCGAGCACCTGATGATGCAGTGCCTCGGCGAGTTCCTCTGGGACGCGCAGCGGCAGGGACGGGCGCCGGACGAGGCGGCCTATCTGGAACGTCTCCGGGCGCTCGTCTGAGCGGTACCGCGTCCGCCTCGCATCGGGAGACGATCGCGGAAGCCCGTGGTCGTGGCCAGCGTCGTCCGGCCTCCAGCGCCTCGATCGTCAGCGCTCCCGTCGCGACGGGCGACGACCGATCGGGTGAGGTCGACCTCGCACGGCACCGGCCGCCGCTCGACGCTCGCCTCGCTGCCCCGGGCACGCCGCTCGACGATGTCGGGCACGGCGGGCACGTCGATCCGCTCGCTGCGCGCATCGGCCAGGAGCGCCTGCACGTCGTGGACGACGTGTTCGGCCGGGCGCGTCTCGCGCTCGAACCGGCCTTCCTCTCGCACCACCAGTCGCCCATGCTCGAGCGTCGTCGCCGCCACCTTCTCGCGCGGTTCGACGGCCCGGCGCTCCGGCACCGAGGCCTTGGCCAGGCACCGCCCGGGTGTGCCCTGCGGTCGCGACATGACGGACTCGGCGACGGCGTCCGCCGCAGTTCCCGTCGCCGCGGCGAGCGCCCCGGCAAGCAGCAGCAGGGTACTCGCGACGAGCGCGCCGACGACCGCGATGGCGCGATGCCGCCGGATGGCCGTGCACCTGTCGAGCGGTTCACGGAACCGAGGCCGGGCGGAGGCGAGGCACGTGTTGCGAGGAGCGCGCATGGCGGGATATCGAAACGTACGGAGCACGGGAATCGACGAGTCCATGCAGGAAGATCCATGCCGGCACGGACCTGCGTCGCCAATCCGCACCGCATCGCGTCAAGAACCGTTCCCGCACGCCGCTCAGATCGGGAATGCATCTTCCGATCCCGTCGCGCACGCCGCGCGCAACGACGAGCAGCCCCCGACGCATGGTTTCGTTCGATCGGCCGGCCCGTCCCCTGTCCGATCGCACCGCTCGCCGGGTTCACGCGCGGAGCGACGCACGTCCGTTCGCCGGACTCGTCACGGCGCTGTTCACGCTTCTGTGCCTGCACGCCACCTCTGCCCTGGCCGACCCGTCGCGAGCCGCGTCCGGATCGGCTAGCTCACCGGGGAAACGTCTCGTCGACCGGATCGCCGTGGCCGGAGAACCACTGACGGCCACCGCGCTCGACGGATCGGCCACGAGCGCCGGGACCTTCGGCGAGCGCCACCGGCGTCTCGCCGAACACGGTGTCTGGCTGGACATCGCCGGCCCGTCACCGAACGCCGTCCGATTGCTCGAGCGCATCGCCGACGCCGGTGCGCACGGACTCGACCCGGACCGCTACGACCTCGACGGTCTTCGCGAGTCGCTCGCCACAACGTTCGAACGCCCACGCTCCCACGCCCCGCCGAGGCTCGACTCGCCGGAGCGCGCCGCACTCGCCTACCGGTTCGGGCGTGCGTTCACCCGACTCGCGACCGATCTCGGACGCGGTCTCGTCGACGCCCGCACGGTCCAGAAGCGGCTCTACCGGGACCGACTCGATCCCGACATCGACACGCTGCGCCAGGCGCTCGTGCGCGGAGACCTCGACGTCGACGACGCGCTGGATGCCGCCGCACCCACTCACGAGCGCTATCTTCGCCTGGTGGACACGACGCGGAAGCTGCTCGCGGAACGGGAGTCGGGCGGCACGCGCACGTCCGTCGACGCCAGCGGGTCACTCCAGGCCGGCCAGCGACACGACGATGTCGTGCGCCTCAAGCGACGTCTGATCGAGACCGGTGACCTGCCGACCGACGCCGCCATCACGCCGATGTTCGGCGACGAGCTGGTGGTCGCGATCGAGGCGTTCCGGAAACGTCACGGCGTTCCCCGGAGCGGGAGCGTCGACCGGCGCACCCGGACGGCACTGAACCGCACGATCGTGAACGACCTCGACGACCTGGCGATGAGTCTCGAACGCTGGCGCTGGATGCCGCGCGAGCTCGGGAAGCGGCACGTCTTCGTCAACCTTCCCGATTACCGCCTGACCGTCCGCGACGGCGCTCGGCGCATCGTCGACATGGCCGTGGTCATCGGCTCGACCGAACACCCGACGCCGAGTTTCTCGCGGGACATGTCGTACCTGGAGTTCAACCCGACCTGGACCGTGCCCGCCTCGATCGCCCATCGCGAGCTGCTGCCGCTCGAGCGCGAGAACCCCGGCTACCTGAGATCACAGAACTTCGACTTCCTGGAAGTCGTCGACGGCAAGCTCGAGCGGGTGCCGTACGATTCGGTGAGCCGGGAGGATCTCGCTCTCCGGCCCTTCCCCTACACGCTCCGCCAGCATGGCGGCGGCAGCAACGCGCTCGGGCGCATGAAGTTCATGATGCCCAACCCGTACGCGATCTACCTGCACGACACGCCGGCGAAGCGGCACTTCACCCTGCGTGATCGCGCCTACAGTCACGGCTGCATCCGCCTGAGCGATCCCGACAGGCTCGCCACCCTCCTGCTGCAGATCGACGGGCGGAGTCACGAGCGGGTCCGAAGCCTGATCGAGAGCCCGACCACACGCCGCGCGGGGCTGCGGACGCCGATACCGACGCACCTCGCCTACTTCACGACCTGGGTCGACGACGACGGCAACCTGCAACGGCGTGCCGACGTGTACGGTCACGATCCGGCGCTCCGGGCCGCGCTCGAGGCGGACGGCTCACTGCCGAGCACACGCCTCGCGGGGACGCGACCACCCGGCTGAGGGCGCGGCGGGCGCGTCACGTCACCAGCGTCTCGCCACCTGCCGATCGTCGACGAGCGCGTCGATCGCGTCGTGCAGGTCGTACACGGGAACGCCGCCGAGCGCGTCACCGATCGCCGCGCGGTACGGGGAGAGGTTCGTGCACTCGAGCACGACCGCCGCGGGGTTCGCGCGGGCGAGCACCCGCGCGGCGTCGACCGCGTCGCGCTCCATCATCGCCCGATCGGCCACGGCGCGATCCTCGGCGATGACCGCATGGAAGTACGTCGAGCGCTCCATGCCTCGCACGACGAGCGGCAGGTTCCGGGCCGCACCGAGATGGGCGTCGCCGAGGACGCGCGCGTCGAACGTCAGGACGGCGATCGGCCCGACGCCACCGTGGCGTGCGTGGACGCCCGGCAGGAGCACCAGCGCGCTGGTGGCGACCGGCACGGGTAGCGCTCGCGCGAGCGGTTCCTGGACGGCGTGCAGGAACCCGCAGCTCGTGACGATCAGCGTCGCGCCGTCGTCGACCAGCGCGTGCCCGGCCGTGACGAACGCGTCGTACAGCGGTGCGGAAACGGGCTCGGGGGCGACGATCCGCTCGACCGTCGCCCGCGACACGCGGCGGTAGCGGGACGGGCCACGGATCGATACCGGGTTGCCGATGTCACCGGGGAAGCGCGGAAAGCGCGTCTCGAGCATCAATACGCCGACGACCGGCCGGTGATCTACCATGCGGGACCCAGTCCTCGATGGAGCCGAACGCCGATGACCGGATCGATCACCGTGCTCGGAGCCGGCATGGTCGGCGTCGCGACCGCGATCCATCTCCAGCGGCGCGGCTGGAACGTCACGCTGGTCGATCGACGCGAACCGGGGGGCGAGACATCCTTCGGGAACGCCGGCGTCATCAATCCCGCCTCGATGGTACCCCTGAACAGTCCGGACCTGCACGCCTCGCTCGCGAGCCTGCTCGGCAACCGCCGTGCGGCGCTGCGCTACCGTCCCGCGCATGTCTTGCGAAACCTTCCCTGGGCACTCGCCTTCCTGCAGGCGAGCAAGACCCGGGCGGCGACCGACACCTCCCGCGCCCTCGCCGCCCTGACCTTCCGGGCGCTCGACGAGCATCGCGCCCTGATGCAGCGGACCGGCAACCTGCACCGCCTGACCGAGGTCGGCTGGCTGAAGGTGTTCCGCGGGGAGCGCGGTCACGATCCGGCGAGCTTCACGAGCCGCGTCTACGCCGAGCACGGCATCGAGGTCGAGCATCACGACTCGGCGAGCCTGGCCGAACTCGAGCCCGCGCTGAAGCCGATCTTCCGTAGCGGCATCGTCCTGCCGGGCGGTGCGATCGTGAACGAGCCCGGTGCGCTCGTCGCCGAGCATGCGGCGCGCTTCGTCGCCGACGGCGGCGAACGGCGAACGCTCGACGTCCGGAGCATCGGCGGCGAGGGGCCTGCCCTGCACTATCGAACGGCGGACGCGAGCATCGCCTGCGAACGGCTCGTCGTCGCGGCAGGACCGTGGAGCGGGGAGCTCCTCGCGAGTGCCGGCTGGGACGTGCCGCTCGGGATCGAGCGCGGCTACCACGCTCACTACCGTCTCGACGGGAACGTGCGACTCGGACGCTCGGTGCACGATGTCGAGGCGGGCTACATCATGGGGCCGATGGGACCGGAGCTTCGCGTCACGACCGGTGTCGAGCTCGCCGCACGCGACGCGCCGTCGAACCACGCCCAGCTCGATCAGGTCGAGCCGTTCGTGCGCGAGGCGATCGCTCTCGGACCGCGCACGGAGGCTCCCGTCTGGCGCGGTGCCCGCCCGACACTGCCCGACAGCCGTCCGGCGATCGGCGCGGTGCCGGGCACGACGAACCTCTGGGTCAACTTCGGCCATCAGCACATCGGACTGATGACCGGACCGGTCAGCGGGCGACTGCTGGCCGAGCTGATCGGTGGCGAGCGCTCCGATATCGACATGGCACCGTTCTCGCCGGCGCGCTGCATCCGGCGCCAGGGGCGACGGCGGCGCGCCCGGCTCGCCGCACGCGCGGACTGACGGCGGCGCACGGCCCGGTAGCTCGGCGGCTCGGCGGCTCGGCGGCTCGGC
>Ga0209303_1000064_pt1 | contig 144511 bp, 134 predicted proteins | sample SidtaG_3_FD_187449 | JGI IMG/M metagenome (GOLD analysis project Ga0209303, IMG submission 187449) | Marine algal microbial communities from Sidmouth, United Kingdom - Sidmouth_Asex1 metaG (SPAdes) (version 2) | ecosystem: Host-associated > Algae > Red algae > Unclassified | place: Sidmouth...
GCTCCTCGAGACTGATGTAGCTGAACATCGACGCCTGAGGATTGCCATGACCGCGCATCGTCGACCCACCTGTTCGAATCCGTGTGCGATTGTCGCAGGTAATCGGACTAATTCAACAGCCTGCTAGGCTCAGGGCCGCAGCGTCAGCGCGATTCGCAACCGGATGTCGCTGGCCGAGTCGATCAGCACATCTTCCAGGATCTGCACGTCGATGCGGCTACGCCGCCCGGGAGCGAACGAGAAGCCGGTCGCCAGGCTCACCGCTCCTGCGCCCAGTTCGGCCAGGTCGCTGTGCAACAACGGCGTGTTCCAGTCGATCATGGCGTGCAACGCCACTCGCGGATCGGCGCGGTAGCGCACGCCCAGGGCGCCGAAGCCGACGGCTGAACGCAGGCCCGGCAGGCGCGCCGTTCGCCCCGGCGCCAGCACGCCCACGCTGGCGCCCAGCCGCACACCGGGCAGCGGCTCGTACACCGCGCTCTGCACGTCCAGCCAGACATCCGGTGCACCGCTGCCACTCCAGTCGCGCAACCGACCGGTCGGCAGCTTGATGCCGGTGCGAACGATGGCCTGTCGATCCGGATGCCCGGCACCGCAGCCTAGCGTTCGTTGCAGCCACAGTTGCGTATCGGCCAGGCCTGCCGTGGGTTCGCTCAGCGGCTGCAGCCCTTCGCGGCCGAAGCGCTCGTAGGCGAACAGCAAGGCGTTGCGTGGCGCGCCGTCGCGTCCCGCGTTCGGCAGACCGAAGGCGTCGTGCCACCGCTCGATGGCAACATCGGTGGTGCCGCCATGATGAACCACCAGCCCCGCCTCGATGCCGCTCGACCAGCAGCTGCGCAACGAACGTTGCCAACGCGCATTCAGACGAAGCGTCTCGCCGTCCAGCAGCAGGGACTCATCGGCGCTGCGCCCGCCCATGAAGGCGTTGCCGTAGTCCAGCACCCAGCGCCCCGTCGCATCGGCTGTTCGGGTGGCCGCGTTCGGCACACCGATCAGGGCGGTTAGCGGATGCGAGGCCCGTTCGCCGAGCAACACGTCCAGCTCGCCGGTATGCGGTGCGATGCGCACATCCGCCCGCGCGCCCGTCATGCCCACGCAATAGAGCAGCGCGACGCAAAGGCGGATGCCGACGCGCCGGGCCGATCGAGGGCAGCGGCTCAGATGTCGCTGTCCTGCATCCGCGCGCGCACCCGCTCCACGCCATCGCGCGCGCTGCGCGATGCCGGGCTGAGCGCCAGCACCGCCTCGAACGCGCTCAGCGCACCGACCAGGTCGTCCTGCCGCAGGAAGATCAGCCCCAGACCGGATATCGCGCCGAAGTGACGCGGCTCGAGCTCCAGGGTGCGTTCGATGTCGGCGACCGACCCATCCGGGTCACCGGCCAGGTAGCGCACCGTGGCGCGCTTGTTCCAGGCTTCGGCATAGTCTGGAAAGCGTTCGACCAGCACGTCGCTGACCGATAGCGCCTGCTCGATCTGTCGAAGCCGTATCGCCCCCTCGATCTGCATCACCAGTGCTCCGGCGGCAGCGCTGGGCGGCTCCAGCCACGCCTGCCAGATCTCGGACTCGATGCGCGATGCCGCCCGTGCGGTCTCGGCCTGGGCCAGGCGCTCGAACAGACCGTCCAGCACGGCGGCGTCCTGGTCGGCGCCCACCGCCCCGGCGAACCAGAGCAACCCGGCCGCGGCCAGGCGTGCCAGGGATGTTGGCAGGCGCACCGACAGCCCCCTGCGCTCAGCGCGCGACCGGTTCGCTGTCCAGTACCGAGCGCGCCAGCTCGGCAGGCTCGCGGTACCCCGGGATGCGTTCGCCGGTGTCGGTGTAGATCAGCGGCGTGCCGCGCAGGCCGACCTGCTGGGCCAGCGCGACGTGCTGCTCGATCGGATTGTCGCAGGAGGCCTCGGGAACCTGCCCACCGGCCTTGGCCACGGTCATGGCCTCCAGCGGATCCTCGGCGCACCACACGCTCTCCAGCGCCTGGTGCCCCTGCGAGTCCAGACCGGCTCGCGGGAACAGCAGGTAGCGCACGCGCACCCCGGCGTCGAGCAACGTGTCGATGTCGGCATGCAGCCGCCGACAGTACCCGCAGCTGATGTCCGTGAACACCGTGATGGATCGTTCGGACGGCTCGTCGGGCTCGTAGATCAGCATGTCCCGTTCGTCGTAGTCGCTCAGCAGGTCGGTGTGCAGCGAACCCAGCCGCGCCTCGGTCAGGTTCGCGCGGCTGGACAGCTCCACCAGGCTGCCTTCGATCAGATAGTCGCCGGAGGCGTCCACGTAGTAGATGCCGCCATCGACGATGATCTCGAACAGCCCATCGACCGGCGTCTCGGCGACACTCTGCAACTGCACGCCCGGCAGCTTCTCCTGGATGCCGGCGCGCAACGTGTCCAGTGACGGCAGACCGTCATCCTGGGCCTGGGCATGCGTGAACAGCACGGTGGATAGCGACAGGCACAGCGCGAGCAGTAATCGGCACATCGGGACTGTTCTCGAGACGGGGGCACACGCTTGGTACGTTAACAGACGCCCGAGGTTCCCCACCCCGTGGCGCATCGCTCAGCCGCGGGGATGATGGTGGCTGTGCAACTGCTTGAGACGCTCGCGTGCGACGTGGGTGTAGATCTGCGTGGTCGACAGATCGCTGTGACCGAGCAAGAGTTGCACCACGCGCAGGTCGGCGTCGTGGTTCACCAGGTGGGTGGCGAAGGCGTGACGCAGCGAGTGCGGCGACAGCGACTCGCTGACGCCTGCGCGGCGCGCGTGCGCCTTCACGCGATACCAGAACGACTGACGGGTCATGGCGCGGCCGTGCCGGGACAGGAAGAGCACGTCCGAGCTGCCATCCAGCAACGCCGGACGGGCCTCCATCTCGTAGCGCTCCAGCCAGCTCAGCGCATGCTCGCCCAGCGGCACCAGCCGCTCCTTGTTGCCCTTGCCGAACAGGCGGACCACCCCTTGACGCCGGTTGACCTGATCGACCCGGACCGAAACGATCTCGGAGACGCGCAGGCCGCAGCCGTAGACCATTTCCAGCATGGCCCGATCGCGCAGGCCGAGCGTGACGCCGGTATCGGGTGCCTGGAGAAGGCGACGCACCTCGGCCTCGCTCATGGAGGTCGGTAACGGTCGGCCCAGCGTGGGGGCGGCCACGAGCCGTGTCGGGTCTTCGGCTATCCTGCCCTCGCGCCGGCACCAGCCGTAGAAGCGACGCAACGCGGACAGGAACCGGGCGGCACTGCGGGCACTGCGTCCCTCGTCCAGGCGGGCGGCCAGGCAGGCATGCACGTCGTTGCGTGTGGCATCGGCCAGCTGGCGCTGATGCCGGTCCAGCCACCGGGCGAACGCGGTGACGTCGGAGCGATAGGCGCTCAGCGTGTGCGCACTGAGTCCGCGCTCGACGAGCAACATGTCCGCAAAGGCCTGCAGCAGGCTTTGGTCGGACACGGACGGCTGGTAGGACGGGGTGGTCGCGATCATGAGAGCAGAGCATAGGGCACCGATGAACGAACCGTCGAACGATGCATCGCACGAAGGTGAGCCGCGTGACGATGCGGATCCGAACGCGCTGCCGCTCGGCGAGGCGCGACGACGGATCCTGGCCGCGCTGCGAACGATCGACGAGCCCGACGAGCTGCCCTTGCTCGAAGCGCACGGGCGCATCGCCGCCCGGCGGATCACCGCACCGGGAGATGTGCCGCCGTTTCGTGCGTCCGCCATGGACGGCTACGCGTATCGGCACGCCGACCCCGGAGGCCATCGTGACATCGTGGCCAGCTCGCTGGCCGGTCACCCCGGGCCGGACGAACTGACCGTCGGCGGCTGCCAACGCATCACCACCGGTGCGCGCGTGCCGGACCAGGCCGACACCGTGGTGCAGCAGGAAGACGTGACACGGCTCGATGGGGCGATCACGATCGAGGAGCACCCGGTATCGGGCCTGAACGTGCGGGAAGCCGGCTCGGCCGGCAAGGCCGGCGATGTGCTGGTCGAGCCCGGTGAACGCCTGGGCAGCGCCTCGCTCGCCGTGCTGGCCGCCCACGGCATCGATCGGGTGATGGCCGCCCGGCGATTGCGGATCGGGCTGTTGTCGACCGGTGACGAGCTGCGCGAACCGTCCGATGCCCTGCTGCCCGGACAGATCCACGATGCCAACCGCGTGCTGCTCGCCGCCCTGCTGCGCGGCCCGCTGGTCGAGCTGTTCGATCTGGGTATCGTGATCGATACGCCCGAGGCGCTGGTGGAGCGCATCGCCGACGCCTCCCATCTCGATCTGCTGATCACCAGCGGCGGCGTCTCGGTCGGGGATGCCGATCATGTGCGCGATGTGCTGGGCGCCGACGGCGAGATCGCGTTGTGGAAGATTGCGATCAAACCCGGTCGGCCGCTGGCCTTCGGTCGGCTGCACGATGGACGGGTCTGGTTCGGCCTGCCGGGAAACCCGGTATCGGCCGCCGTGACCGCCTTGCTGTTGGTGATGCCGGCACTGCAGGTGATGGCCGGCGGCACGGCTACTCCGATGCCTCCGACGCGATCGGCGGTGCTGTTGCACGCGGTGAGCAAGCGACCTGGACGCGTCGAGTACCAGCGCGGACGCTGTCATCAGGCATCGGACGGCACACTGCACGTGACCAGCGTCGGTGCACAGGATTCCCATGTGCTGCGATCGCTGCAGCGGGCCAACTGCCTGATCGAACTGCCGAGCGAGAGCGCCGGTGCGCACGGTGGCGACACGGTCGCGATCTGGCGCTACGAGGATCTGGGCCCGTCGCCGTTCTGACTGGCGAGCCGTATCGCCAACGGGATAGCGAACCCGTCGGGTCCTTGCCGCGTCCTTGCTGCCGCGATCGGCCCGGAGTCGCTCCGGACCGATCGCCTATCGCGCCATCGTTGCGCGGATACGCCTACTTCGCCGCCGCTCGCTTCTTGGCCGCGCTCTTCTTGGTGGCCGCGCGTCGTGCCGTGGGCTTCTTCTTGCCGGCCGTCTTCCTGGCAACCGCCTTCTTCTTGCCAGCGGCCTTCTTCTTGCCGGTGGCCTTCTTGGCGACCGCCTTCTTCTTGCCGGCAGCCTTCTTCTTGCCCGCCGTCTTCCTGGCGACCGCCTTCTTCTTGCCGGCGCTCTTCTTGGCGACCGCCCTCTTCTTGCCGGCGCTCTTCTTGGCAGCCGCCTTCTTCTTGCCGGCCGTCTTCCTGGCAGCCGCCTTCTTGGCGACGCTCTTCTTGCCGGCAACCTTTCGAGCCGGTGCCGCCTTCTTCTTCGCTACCGCTTTCTTCTTGGCAACGGCCTTCTTCTTGGCCGCCGCCTTCTTCTTGCCAGCGCTCTTCTTGGCAGTCGCCTTCTTGGCGACCGTCTTCCTGGCAGCCTTGGTCGGCGCTGCGGCCGCCGGCTGGGTGATACGAGCCATCGCTACTCCGTAAACTTCACTGGTTGAACCGAAGGGTGGAAGATCGAAGCCTTCCGCTTGTCAGCTGACGACCGTCTGGATCGTCGAGGGGGATCGGTCGCTCATGCACATGCCATCGAATGGAACACGTCGAACGAAACGACCTCGTTGACGACGCTCGACTCAGCCACCGCTGCGATGACGTCGTTGAAAGACGCTTCGCATTGTCCACGTAGTACAAGTCGATTACAACATCAAGCCAGATGTGCAAACGAAATGTGGAAACCTCATCGTTTCCCATTCACGCTTCGTACCGACAAGACAACTCCGATCACCGACCGTTTAGAAACGTGACCATGGCGACCTCAACCAACGTCTTCCTGTTCCTATTGCGACGATCGTTCGCGTTTCTTTACGACGCGTTGCTGCTCATTGCCCTCTTCTTCATCGTCACCGCGCTGCTGTTGCTGCTCACCGGTGGCGACAGCATTCAACATCCGCTCTTCTACGTCATGCTGTGGGGAATCGGCGGCGTGTTCTTCACCAGCTTCTGGCGGCGTGGCGGACAGACGCTCGGCATGCGTGCCTGGCAGATCCGGCTGACCAACGACACCGAGCATGGCGCTGTCATCGACAACCAGGCGATCGAATGGCCTCGCCTGTGGCAACGCTACCTGACGGGCACGCTGTTGTTCGGCGTCGGCTTCGTCTGGGCCATCATCGATGCGCGAGGGCGAACCGCATCGGATCGCCTGACCCGCACCGTGGTGATACGCGACGCTGCCTGGCTGAAGAACGCCGTCGAGCCCGGCTGAGGCATCGGCACGCACTCATCGCACGGACGCCGGACCGCTTTCGCACCGTCCATGGCCACCATCGCCCGGCTCAAGCGATGCGTCGTATGCCGATCACGGCAAGCGTTGCGAACAGCAGCAAGGGCGCGAACGCGCTGAGCACCGGACTCAGCCCGTTCGCCAGGCCCAGCTCGGTCAGCAGGCGGTTGACCAGCACGTACACGATGCCGAGCATGATGCCCACGAAGATCTTCTGACCGGCGCCGCCGCTGCGCTGCGAGCCGAACACGAACGGCAACGACAGCATCAGCATCACCAGCGTTGCCAACGGCGCGGTCAGCTTCACCCAGAACGCCAGGCGGACCGCCGAGCTGTCGAGCGCGTTGTCGCGAAGGTAGTCGATCTGTGCGGCCAGGGCGAGGATGGACAGGTTGTCCGGCGACACCGAGAGGCCCTCGAGTACCGCTGCCTTGACCAGCGAAGCACCCGGGCTGTCGACCACGCGCGACCAGGCCACGCGCTCTTCGTTGGTCACCGTGACGCCCTGCTCGCCCAACACGCTGGTAGCCACGTCCTCGAGCCACCATTCGCCATCCTCGAGCACGGCTCGCGACGCATCGATGGCCCGTTGCAGCGAGCCATCGCCGAATTCGTGGACCTGTACCCCGAGCAGCGTGAAGTCCGGCATGACGGTGGTGATGTTCACGTAACGCGGACCGTTGCGCATCCACAGACCGGCATCCCCACCCAACGACAGCCGCTCGTCCAGCGCGGCGATGCGCAACTGCTCGGCATGACGCTCGGCGCGCGGCATCACCACCTCGCCCAGCACCGCCACGATCATCATCAGCAGCAGCCCGGTGACCAGCACCGAACGGATGATGCGTGCGATCGAGACACCGGCCGCACGCATCACGGTCAGCTCGCTGTTGGCGGCCAGGGCGCCCAAGCCGAGCAAGCTGCCCAGCAGCACCGCCGGCGAGAACAGCAGATAGGCCATGCCGGGCACGGTCAGCGCAACGTACTGCGCGGCGACCAGTACGGTGTAGTTGCCCTTGCCCACGTCCTCCAGCTCGCTGACGAATCCGAAGATCGCGGCCAGTGCGACCAGCGTGAGCAGCACCAGCAGGCTGGTGGCGAGGATGGCCCGGCCCAGGTACCGATCCAGGATGCCGAACACGCTCAGCGCTCCCTGATCAGCCAGCGCCAACCCAGGCGCCGCGCCAGCAGCACGCCGATCAGCACCAGCATCGCGATGTGCACCGGCCACAGACCGATCCAGGCCGGCATGGCACCGCTGGCGATCCACTTGCGTGCCAGCGACAACAGGTTCGCGAACGGGATGTACACGAGAATCGCCAGGCCGATCTTGCCGAAGCGTCCTTCACGTGGCGAGGTGTGGCTGAGCGGCACCGCCAGCATCGCCAGCAGCAGCGCACCCAGCGGCAACGAGATGCGCCACTGCAGCTCGGCGCGATCCGAGAGCGCCTCGCTGCCGATCAGCTGCGACAGCGGCTTCGCCTTGGTGCGAAGGCGCGGCGCCTCGACATCCTCGTAGGGTCGCAGCACGCCCTGGCGCGCGAAGTCGGTCGTGGTCCAGCCCGCCCGGCCCGGCTGCCCGATGCTGGTCTGCCCGTTCTCCAGCAGGATGTACTCATCGCCGCTGTCGGCATCGCGTCGGTAACGGGCGCTCTCGGCCGTGTCCACCCGCGGCAGCTCGTCCGACTCGCTGCGCCGGTGCAGGAAGACGCCGCGAAAGCTGTCGTCCTGCGGTACCGCTTCGCGCACGAAGAACACCAGATCGCCCCGACTCGACTCGATGAAGCGCCCGGGCGTGAGCAGGCTGACCGCCGAGCGCTCGCGCATCTGCTGCTTGAGCGTCTGCTCGTAGCGGGCGGCCCAGGGCGCGGCGAACACGGTCAGCAACGCGATCAGCACCACCGCCAGCAGACCGACCATCGCCGTGGGGCGCAGCAGGTCCAGCCAGCCGAAACCGCAAGCCTGCATGACCGCCATCTCGTTGTCGCGATAGAAGCGACCGTGCGCCAGCAACACGCCCAGGTACAGCGCCAGAGGAATGAGCGTCACCAGCAGGCCGATCGATTTGACCCCCACGAACACCAGCAGCAACTCGCCGGCGATCGCCCCGTCGCTTACGCGCGACAGGCTGCGGGCGAGCACGTTGCCCACCATGATCACCAGCAGCACCGTCAGGACCGCCAGCCAGGTGATCAACATCTCCTTGAACAGGTATCGATCGAGTATGCGCATGCTGGGCTGGACGTCATCGCCGGAACGGGCCCGGGAGCGCCGCAATCTATCACTTGTGTAGGCTTGCGCACCCGGTCTTGCCAGACCCCGCCCGCCAACCGATCCGCGCGCATGACCCGCATCGACTTCTACGTCCTCGCCGCCACGGTTCCCGACTACCGCCTGCTGCTGGTCTGCCGCCTGGCGGAGAAGGCGGCCGGACTGGGACGTCGCGTGTTCGTGCACGCCGACGAGGTGACGCTGCTGCAGTCGCTCGACGATCGGCTGTGGGACTTTCGCGCCAACAGCTTCGTGGCGCATCGCCTGCTGGCATCCGATGCGCTGCCGGACGGCGCCGACAGCGATCCGGTACAGCTGTCCACCGGAGCGCCGGCACCGGACCGCGACCTGCTGATCAACCTGGCCAGCGAGGTGCCACCGTTCTTCAGCCGCTTCGAACGCACGCTGGAGATCGTCGATGAATCCGATGCGGTGCGCGATGCAGGTCGCGCACGATACCGCTACTACCGCCACCGCGGCTACCCGCTCAAGCACCACGCGGTGCCGGCACCGACCGTGCGGGCGTGAACTACACTTCGTCGCCATCGGTATCGCCACGAAGCACCGCGACTCGCCATGCCCTCGCCTCTCAAGACCGATCTGCCCGTGTTCGATGCGGTGGCGCACACCGGCGACGCCACCATCATCGAGAGCACGCTGCAAGGCCAGGCGGTACTGAATCAGCTCGCCGCCATGCAGCGCGATTGCACCAGCGACGGCATGGCTCGCGTGCTGGACGGACATCGCCTTCCGGGTGCCGCCCCGATCAGCTTTCCCACGTTCGAGCGATCAGCGAGGACGGCCGGCGACACGCCAGGCATCGACACGCCGGGTGATGACACGCACACCGATCGCGATCCACCGGCATCCGTCGGATCCGATGCGATCGAGACCGTCGCCGCGATCGCCGCGGACGCGGACATCGACGCCGACAGGGACCGGGCAGCGGCGGTGGCCGGGATCGACGCGGTGCTCGAGCAGCGCATCGATGCGCTGATCGCGCATCATGTCTGCGCACTGCGCCGCGATCTGATGGCGCTGCTTTCACGCGAGCGCGCTTAGAGCCTGGGGAGCAGGACTCGCCCTCGCCGGCCCCGCGGGCACCAGGTGCAACGTACCCGCCACCCGGCGGCCACCCTGCCCGCATACACTAGCGGCATGGAAAAGACATACGACCCGGCCGGACTCGAGCAGCGCTGGTACGACACCTGGGAACGCAACGGCTGGTTCGCCCCGCAAGGCGACGGTGATCCCTACTGCATCATGATCCCGCCGCCGAACGTCACCGGCACGTTGCACATGGGCCACGCGTTCCAGGACACGATCATGGACACGCTGATCCGCCATCAGCGCATGCTAGGACGCCAGACGCTGTGGCAGCCCGGGTGCGATCACGCCGGCATCGCCACCCAGATGCTGGTCGAGCGGCGGTTGAACGCCGAAGGCAAGACGCGTCACGATCTGGGCCGCGAGGCGTTCATCGAACGGGTGTGGGCTTGGAAGGAGCAGTCGGGCGGCACCATCACCCGCCAGCTGCGTCGCCTGGGCGCCTCGCCCGACTGGTCGCGCGAACGCTTCACCATGGACGAGGGCCTGTCCGAGGCGGTGGCCGACGTGTTCATCCGCCTGCACGAGGAAGGTCTGATCTACCGCGGCAAGCGGCTGGTCAACTGGGACCCGGTGCTGCACACCGCCCTGTCCGACATCGAGGTGCTGTCCGACGAGGAACAGGGGTCGTTGTGGCACTTCTCCTATCCGTTGAGCGACGGTTCGGGCTCGCTGACCGTGGCCACCACGCGGCCGGAGACCATGCTCGGTGACAGCGCCGTGGCGGTCCACCCGGAGGACGAGCGCTTCGCACACCTGGTCGGACGCACGCTGACGTTGCCATTGGTGGGCCGGCAGATCCCGATCGTGGCCGACGACTACGTCGATCCTGCGTTCGGGTCGGGTTGCGTCAAGATCACTCCGGCGCACGACTTCAACGACTACGCGATCGGTCGACGGCACGACCTGCCGATCATCAACATCCTGACCGACGATGCGGCGCTCAACGATGCGGTGCCCGAGGCCTATCGCGGGCTGGACCGCTTCGAGGCGCGTCGCCGCGTGGTGGCCGACCTGGACGCGGCCGGGCACCTGGTCAAGATCGATGCGCACACCTTGATGGTGCCGCGCGGCGACCGCTCGAACGCGGTGGTCGAGCCCTACATGACCGACCAGTGGTACGTGGACCTGACGCGTACCGTGCAGGAGGACGGTCGCCCCGGCGGGCACGCGGCGATCGTGCAGCCGGCCATCGACGTGGTGGCCAACGGCGCGGTGCGCTTCGTGCCCGACACCTGGGCCAAGACCTACCTGCAATGGCTGGACAACATTCAGGACTGGTGCATCAGCCGGCAGATCTGGTGGGGCCACCGCATCCCTGCCTGGTACGACGAGGCGGGCAACGTCTACGTCGGCAAGAGCGAGCAGGCGGTGCGCAAGGCGCATGCGCTGGGCGATGACATCGCGTTGCGCCAGGACGATGACGTGCTCGACACCTGGTTCTCGTCCGCCCTGTGGCCGTTCAGCACGCTGGGCTGGCCCGAGCAGACCGATGCGCTGAAGACCTTCTATCCGACCTCGGTGCTGGTGACAGGCTTCGACATCATCTTCTTCTGGGTGGCGCGCATGGTGATGTTCGGCCTGAAGTTCATGGATGGGCAGGTGCCGTTCAAGGAGGTGTACATGCACGGGCTGGTGCGCGATGCCAGCGGCCAGAAGATGTCCAAGTCCAAGGGCAACGTGCTCGACCCGCTGGACATCATCGATGGCATCGACCTGGAGTCGCTGGTCGCCAAGCGCACCGGCAACCTGATGCAGGCGCACGTGGCACCCAAGATCGAGAAGCAGACGCGTGCCGAATTCCCCGACGGCATCCCGAGCTACGGAACCGACGCGCTGCGCTTCACGTTCGCCTCCCTGGCCTCGACCGGTCGAGATGTGCGCTTCGACCTGAAGCGCGTCGAGGGCTACCGGAACTTCTGCACCAAGCTATTCAACGCGACCCGCTTCGTGCTGATGAACACCGAGGCGCTGGACCCGGCCGCCCCGGCCGGGCAGCTCGGGCTGGCCGATCGCTGGATCGTGTCGCGATGGCAGCAAACCGAGCAGGAGCTCGGCCGGCATCTGAAAGCCTATCGCTTCGACCTGGCCGCCACCGCGCTGTACGAGTTCGTCTGGAACGAGTACTGCGACTGGTACCTGGAGCTGGCCAAGCCGGTGCTGAACGGCGAGGACGACGCGGCCGGTCAGGCCACCCGGCACACGCTGGTGCACGTGCTGGAGGCAACGCTGCGCCTGGCGCACCCGATCATCCCCTTCATCACCGAGGAGCTGTGGCAGCAGGTCGCACCGCGCGCCGGCATCCACGGCGAGTCGGTCTCGTTGCAACCGTGGCCGGGCGCCGATGCGGATCGCATCGATCAACAGGCCCTGGACGAGATCGCGTGGTTGAAGGAGGCCATCGTGGGCATCCGCCGCATCCGCTCGGAGATGAACGTGGCACCGGGCCGACGCGTGCCGTTGTTCGCCAGCGGCGCATCGGACGAGGATGCACAGCGCCTGAAGCGGCACGACGCCGCCTTGAGCGCCCTGGCTCGTCTGGACAAGGTGGCGCTGCTGGAGCGGGACGACGATCGGCCCGAAGCCGCGGTGGCCCTGGTCGGCTCGCTGGAGTTGCTGATTCCGCTGGCCGGCTTGATCGACAAGCAGGCCGAGCTGGATCGCCTCACCCGCGAGAGCGCCAAGTTGCAGCAGAACGCTGCGCGCCTGGAAGCGAAGCTGGGCAACGCAGGCTTCACCGACAAGGCACCACCGGCGGTGGTGGATGCCGAACGGCTCAAGCTGGACGAGGCGAAGGCGGCCTTGGCGCAGCTGCAAGAGCAGCAACGGCGCATCGAGGCGCTGTAGTCTCGCCCGCGGTTCGCAGCCTCAGGCGGTGGCCAGCAGCACCTGCACGAACAGGTAGACCGCCAGCAGGAACAGCGCCGTGCCGATCAGCCCGCCGATGATGAAGTGCAGCGGCTTGCCATGCTGGAAGTCGCGCTGCCGGTTCTTGCTGGACTGCACGCCGATGCCGGCCGCCGCCACGCTCTGCAGTACCGCCAGGAAGCCGGTGCCCTTGTCGCTCGCCGCATCGGCGCCCACGTGCTGATCCGCGTTCGGGTCCGCGTTCAAGTCCGCGTTCGGGTCCCCGTCGGACGTCGTTCCGTCAGCCGGTTCATCGCGCGCCGCCGCCGGGCGGTCGGCGTGGGCAGGAACGCCGTCGCCGGGCCGATCGAGCGGCGGCGGTGGTGGTGAGCGGTCATTCATGCCGGCACCGTCAGAAGCGGAACCCGACCTTGGCCGAATAGGACGCGTAGTCGGCGCTGACATCGGCTTCGAATGTGAGGTTGATGCCCAGGTTGACGTTCAGTCCCAGGAACAGCTTCTCCTCGTTCAGGCTCACCTCTTCCAGGTCGTCCACCTCGGTGGCGTCGCCGACGGTTCGCACGATGCCCACGCCGGCGTACGGCGTGAACATCACGAAGCCCTTGGACAGCACCAACTCGGCGCTGTAGCTCTCCAGATCGAGCTCGTCGGCGCCCATCAGGCGCGTGGCGGCCAGACGCACGCCCAGCGAAGGCGTGGCGACCGTGCCCTGCAGAACGGCGTAGCGCCCTTCCACACCGATCAACGTCAGGTCGGTGTCGGCGATGGCGCCGATGAACGCCCCGACGTCGACACCGCCCAGCAAGCCCTTGTGCACGTGCAGCCGGGGCAGCAACAGGCTGTCCACCGCATCGGTCGCATCGCTGCCGGCCAGTTCGAACAGCTCGTCATCGCTCTCGGTCACGCTCAGTCCGACGCCCAGGTCGAAGCCGATCAGCCCCAGCGGCTCGCCGGGCGCGACCGCCTTGTAGTTCGTGGCGGCCCCCAGGTTGGCCACCAGGGCCTCGAACTGATCGGCCGACAGGCGCTCCAGGGTGTCGAAGGATTGCGCCTGCACGTTGCCGAGTGCACCGAGCGCCCCCAACGCTGCGAACGCGGCGGTGCGGCTCGGCTTGCCGGCCAGTTGAAAGCGTCTATTCATGAAGTTGTCTGCTCGCCTCGGTGATCGACCGGTCGGGGTAACGGAACGGACAGCGATCGCAAGATGCGCACCCGCTCAGGCCGCGCGCTCGCCATCGGTCGCATCGTCCAGCGCCTGCATGTCGTCCAGCAGACCGTTCTCGGCATCGGTCAGTGCGTCGCGCGCCGTGGCTTCCTGCGCCAGCAGTGCCTGACAGTCCTTGCGCCGCCCCTCAGTGTATAGCTCAGGATCGGCCAACCGCTCGCGCAACGTCTCCAGCGTCTGCGTGCAGCGCGCCAGTTCGCGCTCGGCTCGCTCGACCGCCTTCTTCAACGGAGCAAGCCGGGCCCGCCGGTCTGCCTCCTGCCGCTTGCGCACGCGAGCATCGATCGGTGCGGTGGCCGTGCCCCGAGCCGCCTCCGGGCCAGCGGTCGCCGAACGTGGGGTGTCCGGCGTGGCGGCCACGGCGTCTTCTTCGCCACCCGGCGCGATGGCGCTTGCCTGCGCCGCCACCTGCCGCTCGTTGGCCAGCCATCGAGCGTAGCCGTCCAGGTCGTCATCGAAGGGCTCGACACGACCGCGGGCCACCACGTACAACTCGTCCACCACCGAGCGCAGCATGGTGCGATCGTGGGAGATGACCACCAATCCCCCTTCGAACCCGTTCAGCGCGCTGGCCAGTGCCTGGCGCATGTCGATGTCCAAGTGGTTGGTCGGCTCGTCGAGCAGCAGCAGGTTCGGCTTGGCGTGCACGATCAGCGACAGCGCCAGTCGCGCCCGCTCGCCGCCGGACAGGGTGCCGATGCGCTGGTGAACCTGATCGGCCAGGAATCCGAAGCCGCCCAGGAAGGTGCGCGCGCGCGTCTCGTCCAGCGTCGGATCCTGCTCGGTCAGCACCCGCAACGCGGTCGAGTCGGCGTTCAGTTGATCGACCTGGTGCTGCGCGAAGTAGCCTACCTTCAGATGATCGGCCTCCACGCGATCGCCGTCCTGCGGCGTCAGGTCACCGACCAGCGTCTTGACCAGGGTCGACTTGCCGGCACCGTTCACGCCCAACAATCCGAACCGCTCACCGCTCTCGATCGAGAAGCGCACCCGATCCAGCACCGTCACCGGGCCATAGCCCGCCTTGACATCGCGCAGCGACACCAGCGGTGCGGGCAACCGATCCGGCTTCCTGAACGAGAAGGTGAACGGCGAGTCCTCGCGCACCGCTTCGGTCTCGCCCAACCGCTCCAGCATCTTGAGCCGGCTCTGCGCCTGACGGGCCTTGGTGGCCTTGGCGCGAAAGCGGTCCACGAAGCCCTGCAGCTCCTTGCGCCGCCGCTGCGTCTTCTCGTGCTGCGCCTGCTGGGTGCCCAGCCGGGCCGCGCGCCAGCGCTCGAACGCGGTGTAGTTGCCGGTCACCATGGTCACCGTCTTGCGCTCGATGTGCAGCGTGTGCGTGGTCACCGCGTCGAGGAACTCCCGATCGTGCGACACCAGCACCAGGCTGCCCTCGCGCGACATCAGCCAGTTCTCCAGCCACAGCACCGCATCCAGGTCCAGGTGGTTGGTCGGCTCGTCCAGCAGCAGCAGCTCGGCCGGACTCATCAGCGCCTGCGCCAGGTTCAGCCGCATCCGCCAGCCGCCAGAGAACGCGGTGACCGCTCGTGCGTGCTGCTCGGTGGCGAATCCCAGGCCGTTGAGCAGCGCGCCGGCGCGTGCCGCGGCAGTCCAGCCGCCCGCTTCCTCGTAGCGGGTCAGCAGCTCGGCGTGGCGCAACCCGTCGCTCTCCTGGAGCGCCGCCATGGTGTCCTCCAGCGCGCGCAGGGTGCGGTCGCCATCGAGCACGTAATCCAGCGCACGGCGCTCGGACGCGGCCGTCTCCTGGGCGACATGCGTGATGGCGATGCCGTTCTGCAGCGAGATGCTGCCGGCATCGGGCTCCAGCGCCCCACGCACCATGGCGAACAGGCTGGACTTGCCGGTGCCGTTGGCGCCGGTCAGGCCGACCTTCTGACCGCGCTGGACGATGAAACTGGCCTGCTCGAACAGCACGCTGCCGTCGCGGCGACAGGCGACATCGTTGAAGGAAAGCACGAAATTTCTCGATGTCGGCAACGGCTCGGGCACCGATTTTACACCTGCTATGCTCGCCCGCACCGTCACCGCCGGAGCCGCCGATGAGAGCCATGAGCGAGCGCATCACCCGCGCCTCACGTGCCAGCGCAACCCCTCGACCGCGCAGCGCCTGGGCCGCGCTGGTGCTGTGCAGCGTGCTGCTAGGCGGCTGCGGCATCAACAACATCCCCACCTACGACGAGGCGGCCAACGCCTCCTGGAGCGAGGTGCAGAACCAGTATCAGCGTCGTGCCGACCTGGTGCCCAACCTGGTCGAGACGGTCAAGGGGTTCGCGGCCCAGGAACGCGAGGTGCTCACTGAAGTGACCGAGGCACGCGCGCGCGTCTCGCAGATGAACGTCTCGCCCGACATGCTTTCCGATCCGGCCGCCTTCGAGCAGTTCCAGCAAGCGCAGGGCGAACTGGGCAGTGCGCTGTCGCGCCTGCTGGTCACGGTGGAGGCGTATCCGGACCTGAAGTCCAACCAGAACTTCCTGGCGCTGCAGGACCAACTCGAGGGCACCGAGAACCGCATCGCCGTGGCGCGTGGCGACTACGTCGAGGCGGTGCGGCGTTACAACACTGAATTGCGCACCATACCCGGACGCTGGTGGGCCGCGTTCATGTACTCGGAGATGGAGCCCAAGCAGAACTTCCAGGCGGACGCGGCGGACACCGCGAACCCGACCGTGGACTTCGGCAGCTAGCGGGCGCGCCACACGATCGACCGATGACCCTTTCGCTTCAGGCCGCCCCGGGAACCGGGCCGCGATGGCTGGCGTGGATCGTCTGCCTGCTGGCCGCCTTGATCGGTGCCGGTGTCGCGCCGCAGGCCTTCGCCCAGGACACGCTGCCCGCGCTGAGCGGTCGCGTGGTCGATACCGCCGAGCTGATCGATCCGGGCCGCGAAGCCGCCCTGGTCGAGCGACTCGCCGCGCACGAGCGCGCCAGCAGCGATCAGATCGTGGTGGCCACGGTGGTGTCGCTGGGCGGGCGCGACATCGCCGCCTACGCGATCGAGCTGGCACGCGAATGGCAGATCGGTACCGCGCAGAACGACAACGGCGTGCTGTTGCTGGTTGCCCCCAACGAGCGTGAAGTGCGCATCGAGACCGGCCGGGGACTCGAAGGCGCGCTGACGGACGCGCGCTCGGGACTCATCATCCGCAGCGAGATCCTGCCCGCGTTTCGCGATGGTGACTTTGCCGGCGGCATCGAGGCCGGCGTGCGGGCGATCATCGACAGCATCGCCGGCGAGTACACGCCACCGCCCGGAGCGGGGGCGGACACGCCTGCCAGCGCACTGGACGCCTACGTGCCGTTGCTGTTCATCGGCATGATCGGCGTGCCGCAGCTGCTGCGCCGCGCCGGCTTGCGACGCGCGGCCGGCGGCGCCTTCCCGGCAGGCTTCGTCGGCCTGTTCGCCACGATGGTGAGCGGCACGCTGTGGATCGGATTGGCGGCGGCCATCGGGGTGTTCACGCTGCTGATGGTCACCGGTGCCACCGTCGGCAGCGGCGGTGCGTCTCGCGCGCGCCGCGGCGGCGGGTTCATCGGTGTGCCCGGCGGCGGCTTCGGTGGCGGCTTCGGCGGTGGCGGTGGGTTCAGTGGCGGCGGCGGCGGCTTCGGCGGCGGCGGCGCATCCGGCAGCTGGTGACGAATTCGATGGCATCCGACGGTTTCCTGACCACCGACCAGAAACGTTCGCTGGCCGAGCGCATCGAGGCGGCCGAGCGAGGCACGCGTGGCGAGATCGTCACCGTGATCGCGCAGCGCAGCGATGGCTACCGATACATACCCACGTTGTGGGCCGCGCTGATGGCGCTCAGCCTGCCGGGACTCCACTGGCTGTACACCGCCGTCGGTCACGGTGCGGGCGGTTGGGGCGATGCCGTCTCCGGTCACGACACCCTGACATGGCTCTACCCGCTGCAGGTCATGACCTTCCTGGGCCTGGGCGCGCTGTTCCAGCTGCCGCGCGCCCGGCTGTTGCTGATCCCCGCGACCGTCAAGCGTCAGCGCGCGGCGCGCCACGCCCGCGAGCAATTCTTCGCCCAGGGACTGCATCGCACCGAGTTGCGCAGCGGCATCCTGATCTTCGTCTCGGTCGCCGAGCACTACGTCGAGATCATCGCCGACGAAGGCATCGCCGATCGGGTGGATGCCGCGATGTGGCAGGAGACGGTCGACGAGTTCGTGGCACAGGTGCGTGCCGGGAACATCGCGCAGGGCTTCGAATCGGCGGTGGAGCGATGCCGCGTGGTGCTCTGGGAACACTACCCGGACACCGCCGGGGGACGACCGGACGAACTGCCCAATCACCTGATCGAGGTGTGAGCCGTCGCCCGGCGCCGCGGCGTCGGGGGCCTATGCCTCCTGGCTTGGCACGAAGCGCAAGGCCACCCCATTGTTGCACCAGCGCTTGCCGGTCGGCGCGGGGCCATCGCCGAACACGTGCCCTTGATGCCCGTGGCAGCGGGCGCAGTGGTATTCGGTTCGCGGCCAGATCAGGCGGAAGTCACGCGAGGTGCCCACGTGCTCGTGGATGGCATCGAAGAAGCTCGGCCAGCCGGTGCCGCTGTCGAACTTCATTGCCGAACTGAACAGCGGCAACGAGCAGGCCCGGCACACGTAGAGTCCATCGCGCCACTCCTGGTCCAGCTCGCTGGAGCCGGCGGGCTCGGTGCGGTGACGAAACAGCACCCGATGGGCAGGCCTGGGGAGACGTGCCTTCCACTGCGCATCGGTGACGTGCAACGGCGTGTGCAGCGATGGCAGGTCCGCCTGCGAGCAACGAAGATCGGTCCAGCTCACGGGCAGATTTCTCCTATGCGTGGTGCCCGGCAACCGCCGCCGGTGGCTCGACCGCCAGCTCGCGCGACAGCCACAGGCTCAGCACGGCCCCGGGCAACAGCGCCAGTATGGCGATGCGCAGCGAGAACGCCTCGGACAGGAAGCCGATCAACGGCGGCGCGAACAGGAAGGCGCTGAAGCTGATCATGTTCAGCGCCGCCACGTTGTCCGCGGAGGGTCGATCGGTCCGTCGGGCGGCCGCCGAGACCGCCAGCGGGAAGATGACGGCAACCCCGGCACCGGACAGCGCGGCACCGACGAAGGCGATCGCCGTGCCGGGCGCCAACGCGAACAGCGCGGTGCCCAGGATGCCGCACAGCGCGGAGACGCGCACCAGGCGGACATCGCCGGTGCGCACCACCAGCCAGTCCCCGCACAGGCGCACGATCGCCATGACGCAGGAGAACGCGGCATAGATGGCGGCGACCGCCAGCGCCGATCCGCTCAGGATCTCGCGCACGAACACCGCCGACCAGTCGATGAACATCCCCTCGATCATCATCAGACCGAGCGGCATCACGCACAGCGGCAGCAGCGCCCGGCTCGGCCATCGGAACATCGCCCCCTGCCGCTGCCCGGTCGCCTCGCCGTGTGCCGGCGCCGGCACGGGCGCCGGCACGGGCGCGGGCGCGGGCGCGGGGCCGGGCGCATCAGCCTCGTCCGGCAACAACCGGGCGGCAAGCCAGCCCAATGCGGCCAACAGCGGCATGGCGACCAGGAAATGCGCCGGCACCGAGACGCCGGCATGCGCCAGCGCGCCGCCGCCGATCGCCCCGACCATCGAGCCCAGGCTCCAGAACCCGTGGCAACGCGACATCAGGCGGGTGCGGTGATGCGCCTCCTGGCGCGCCGCCTCGGTGTTCATCGCCGTCTCGATGAGCGCGATCGCCATGCCGGCGACGGCCAGCGCGATGCACAGCGCGGCGAAGCTGTCCACCAGTCCGGGGGCCAGGAACAGCAGCGCCCACAGCGGCAGGAAGACCCGGCACGAGCGGCCCAGCCCCAGACGCTCGATCAGCCGCCCCGCCAACGCCAGCGCGATCAACGTGCCCAGCGGCATGCACAACAATGCAAGTCCCAGATCGGCATCGCCCAGCCCGATCGAGGCCTTGATCTCGGGAATGCGCGGTATCCACTGCCCCAGCACGCTGGACTCGAGGAAGAACACCGCGTAGATGGCCGCGCCGACCGGCAGACGATCGGCCCGTTCGCGCAAGGAGTTTGAAAGGGACGAGAGCATGGCCGCAGTATGCCTGCCACCCGGACCCGCCTGCGTGGTGTCCGGCGAACGGATCCGGCCGAACGAGCGCCGATCGCGATCGACGCCGAACCTCAGCCCTTCTGCTTGATCGGTACCACGGTGTCGTCGCCCATCCGGCCGACCAGTTCGCGAAGGTATTCGTCGAAGTCACGCCCCAGCTCGGGGTGATCGAGCGCGAACTCGACCTGCGCCTTCAGGTAGCCGAGCTTGTTGCCGCAATCGAAGCGTCGCCCCAGGAAGTTGTAGGCGAGCACGCGCTCCTCCTTCAGCAGCGCGGCGATCGCATCGGTGAGCTGGATCTCGTTGCCGGCACCTCGCTGGGTCTGCTCCAGCAGCTCGAAGATGCGCGGCGTGAGGATGTAGCGCCCGACCACCGCCACGTTGCTCGGGGCATCCTCGGGCCGCGGCTTCTCGATCATGCCGGTAACCTCCATCAGGCGCTCGCCGACCGACTGGCCGGACACCACGCCGTAGGAGCTGACCTCTTCGTGCGGTACCTCCATCGTGCCCAGTATCGAGCAGTTCTGGTACTTGAACAGATCGACCATCTGGCTCAGGCAGGGCTGATCGGTGAAGTTGATCAGATCGTCCGCCAGGATGACCGCGAACGGCTCATCGTTCACCACCGGTCGGGCGCACAGCACCGCATGCCCCAGCCCCAATGCCTCGGACTGGCGGATGAACACGCAGTTGACGTGCGAGGGCAGGATGTCGTGCAGCACCTGCAGCATCGCGTTCTTGCCCTTGGCCTCCAGTTCGCGCTCCAGCTCGTAGGCGTGATCGAAGTGGTCCTCGATCGAACGCTTGTGCCGGCCGGTCACGAAGATCAGCGTGTCCACGCCGGCCTTGACCGCCTCGGTGGCCGCGTACTGGATGAGCGGCTTGTCCACGACCGGCAGCATCTCCTTCGGATTCGCCTTGGTCGCCGGCAGGAACCGGGTGCCCATGCCGGCCACCGGAAACACCGCTTTCTTGATCGGTTTCATCATCTTCCCCAAGGGTTGCCCGTGATCATTGCCGAGGCGCCGAATCCTTGCGGGCACGGACTGGGCCAAGAACAAACTTTGTTAGGATCGGCAAATGCCAAGCCAAAATCGCGATCGCCGCTCATGACCTTCGTCGTCACCGAAAATTGCATTCGCTGCAAGTACACCGACTGCGTCGAGGTCTGCCCCGTGGACTGCTTCCACGAAGGCCCCAACTTCCTGGTCATCGACCCCGAGGAGTGCATCGATTGCTCGTTGTGCGAGCCCGAATGCCCGATCAACGCCATCGTGGCCGAGGAGGACATGAAGCCCGAAGACGAGCCGTACCTGGCCCTGAATGCCGAACTGTCGGCCATCTGGCCGGTGATCACCGTGCAGAAGGAGCCGCCGGAGGATGCGGACGACTGGAAGGACAAGGGCGACAAGCTTCAGTACCTGGAGCGTTAGCGGCAATGCTCGAACGCGTGTCAGGATAACGTCCCGCGCGCGCTGCGGTCGGGCACAGTACCGGTTTGCAAGAACTCGCCCCCGGCGGCCTTCCGAACCGTCATGCGCCCGGTCCGGCCGAACGCGACCTTGCCCGCCGTGCCCCGGCTCGACCGTCCGATTTCAGTGCGATCGTCGGTGGCCGCGGATGCCGGTCAGCAGTTCGTAGGCGATCGTGCCGGCGCTGGCGGCCAGGCGTTCGACCGGTTGCCCGGGCCCCCATAGCACGACGCGTTCGCCGATGCCTGCCTCGGGGACGCCGCGCAGATCGATCGCGATCGAGTCCATCGACACCCGTCCCACGATCGGGCATCGGATCCCGTGCAGCATCACGTCGGCGCGCTCGTCCAGCACGCGGGGCAGGCCGTCGGCGTAGCCGATGGCGGCGAACCCGACCGGCATGTCCTCCGGACACTGCCACGCCTGGGCGTAGCCGATACCGGTGCCGGCCGGCAGGCGCTTGATGCTGATCAGCGGTGCCGTCACTCGCATCACCGGGAGCAGTGACACCCCGTCCGGCAGCGCCACCCCGTCCAGCGGGTTGCAGCCGTACAGCATCAAGCCCGGTCTGAGCCACTGACGTGCGATGTCGGGCCAGGCGGTGATGGCCGCCGAGTTGCCCAGGCTGCGATCCAGGCCGACCGGCGCATTCAACGCATCGAACCGCGCGATCTGTTCCACCGTGTGCGCGCTGCCCGGCGAGTCGGCACACGCGAAGTGGCTCATCACGCCGATCCAGTCCACCACGGCGCTCTCGAGCATCGCCGGCACCTGATCGGGCAGCACCCCCAACCGCCCCATGCCGGTGTCCACCTTTAGCCAGGCGCGCACTCGCTCGCCCACCGTCTCGAACAGCTCCAGCTGAGCGGCGTGGTGCACGGCGGGCCACAGTGACAGCGCTCGGCACAGCGCCACGTCCGCTGCATCCCTGACCCCCTGCATGACCAGGATCGGACGCCGCTCACCGGCGTGGCGCAAGGCCTGCGCCTCCGAGCAGGTCACCACGGCAAACCCATCCGCATCGGACAGCGCCTCGGCCACCTGCAGCGCTCCGTGTCCGTAGGCGTCCGCCTTGACCACCGCGAACAGGCGTGCTGCGCCGGCCCGTCTTCTCACCTCGGCCAGGTTGTGGCGCAGCGCCGCGGCATCGATCTCGATGTGGACGGCGCGATGGCGCACGTCTGAGCGGGCCTCGACCGAATCGGTCGACCAGGGTTCGAGCATGATCAGAAGTCCCCGCCTTGCGTTTCGGGCGAGTAGTTCTCGAAACGGGTGAACTTGCCCAGGAAGGTCAGCGCGCAGCTACCGATCGGCCCGTTGCGCTGCTTTCTGATCAGGATCTCCGCCTGGCCGTGACTGGATTCGTCCTCGGGGTGGTACACCTCGTCGCGGTAGATGAACATGATCACGTCGGCGTCCTGCTCGATCGCACCGGATTCACGGAGGTCCGACATCACCGGTCGCTTGTCCGGTCGCTGCTCCAGCGACCGGTTCAGCTGGGACAGCGCGATGATCGGCACGTTCAGCTCCTTGGCCAGCGCCTTCAGCGCACCGGAGATCTCCGAGATCTCGGTGGCACGGTTCTCCTTGGAATTCGCCACCTTCATCAGCTGCAGGTAGTCGATCACGATCAACGACAGGCCGTTGTCGCGCGCCAGGCGCCGCGAGCGAGCGCGCAGGTCGGTCGGGGTCAGGGCGGGCGTATCGTCGATGAAGATGCTGCGCTTCTGGTTGAGCATCGTGATCGCCGAGGTGATGCGCGGCCAGTCCTGCTCGGCCAGGTTGCCGGTGCGGATCTTCTGCAACTCCACCCGGCCGAGCGAGGAGATCAGGCGCAGCGCCAGCTGCTCGGCCGGCATCTCCATGCTGAACACGGCCACCGGCTTGTCGGCGGTCATCGCCGCGTGCTCGGCGATGTTCATCGCGAACGTGGTCTTGCCCATCGACGGACGCCCGGCCACGATCACCAGGTCCGAGCTCTGCAGGCCGCTGGTCATCTCGTCCAGGTCGGAGAAGCCGGTCTCCAGGCCGGTGATGGCCGAATCGGCCTCGAACAGCTGATTGATGCGCTCGATCGCACCGGCCAGCACGCTCTTGATGTCCTTGAAGCCGGTCCCGGAGCGCGAGGTCTGATCGGCGATCGCGAAGACCTTCGTCTCGGCCTCGTCCAGCAGGTCCTTGCTGGTGCGCCCTTCGGTATGGAACGCGCTGTCGGCGATCTCGTTGGCCACCACGATCATCTGACGCAGTACCGAGCGCTCGCGCACGATCTCGGCGTAGGTCTTCACGTTGGCCGCGCTGGGGGCGACCTCGACCATCGAGGCGACGTAGTCCAGCCCGTCGGCATCGGCGAGCACGCCGTGCGCGTCCAACCAGCCGACCACCGTCACCACGTCGGGGTTCTTGTTGTCGGCCACCAACGCACCGATGGCGCGAAAGATCAGCCGGTTGTTCTCCTGGTAGAAGTCGCCCTCGGCGACCACGTCCTGGATCTTGTCGAAGCCCTCGCTGGTGGACACCATCAGCGAACCGATCAACGCCTGCTCGGCCTCGATGGAATGCGGCGGCATGCGCGCCGCCGCCAGCCTTGCCGCCACGCTGTGCATGTTGCCGTGGTCGAAGGGCTGGCCACCCGAGCGCTCACGAACGCCCGCGCCTGGCGGGCCGCGCCCGCCTGGACGCGACTGCGGCGAAAAGCTTCCGCCCCCCCGCGCAGGGCCCCCGCCGGGAGCGCCGGTCGAGCCGGTCCCGCGAGGACGGTCGCCCCCCATCGGGTACGACGCCGAGGCGGGCATCGCGAACGGGTCATCCTCCTCCCCGTAGGCCGACGGCGGCAATCCGGCAAGCACGTCGCCGTAGTCGGGAAAATCCGGCCCGGGCGGCGGACCGTCGGGCGGCGGACCGTCGGGCGGCGGGCCGTCGGTGGTCGCGGTCCCGGAGGGCTCACGCTCCGGGACCGACTCGCCTTCCTGCGTCGGCGTGCTGCTCACCGCCCGTCGAGCGGACGTCAGATCAGCCTCAGACCTCGTCGCCGACCACGTTGACAGTGACGTCGACGTCGACATCGGTGTGCAGGTGCAGCGTGATCGGGAACTCGCCCACGTTGCGCAGCGGACCGTCCGGCAGTCGGACCTCCTTCTTCTCGACGTCGTGACCGGCCTTCTGCAGGGCTTCGCGAATCTCGTCGGTGCCGATCGAGCCGAACAACTTGCCTTCGGTACCGGCGCGCGAGGTGACGGTGACCGTGACGTCCTCCAGCCGGGCAGCGCGGCCCTTGGCATCGGCCAACTGCTCGGCCTGCTGCTGCTCGAGCTCGGCGCGCCGCACCTTGAACGCCTCGATGTTGTCTGGCGTCGCCAGTTCGGCCTTGCCCTGGGGCAGCAGGAAGTTGCGGGCGAAGCCGGCCTTCACATCGACCAGATCGCCGAGTACGCCGATGTTGTCGAGCTTCTCGAGCAGGATGACTTGCATGATGGATCTCCGAAAGAGCAGTTTGAAGGAACGGCGAAGGCGGTTCAGCCGCGCCTGAGAACGATGTGATTGTCGATCAACCCGAGCGCTGCGAGCAGCAACCAGGTCTGGGGAATGATGAGCAGCGCGTAGACGCCGAACAGCCAGAAGCCGGACATCGAACGCTTGGCGAGCAGCGCGTGCACCACCGCCAGCCCCTGGACCATGAACGCCGCCCCGATCACCATCGCCACCGCGGTACTCACCGGTCCGGAGAGCACCGCGGCGGCCACCAGGCTGGCGATGGCCGCCAGCACCGCCGGCTTGCCGAGCGACAGGGCGTGAAACTCGGCCCGGAAGCCGCCCGGGTTCATCAGGTTGGCCTGCCAATGCCTGGCGATGAACAACGCGCACAACGCGGTGAAGAACAGCGACAGGCCGGCCATGCCGGTCATCCAGAAGGCCAGTGCGGCGGTGGCCGGCTCGATCTGCGTCGGATCGATCTGCAACCCGCCCTGCTCGATCAGCAGGTTCATCATGCGGCCGATCTCGTCGCGCCAGAAGCCTTGCGGGTCACCGGTGGCGAGCGCCAGCAGCACCACGCTGGCCACCCCGATCGCCGAGACGGTCAACAGGGCGAGCGCCAGGCTGGAGCTGCGCCGCAGCACCATCGCCGCGGCGATCGCCGGCAACCACGAAAACAGCGCGGCGACCGGGATGGCCAACGCCGAGCGCAGCATCATCAACGACACGACGACCAGTATCGCCAGGCACACACCACCGACCTGAAAGGCCGCCGACTCGCCACGACGCAGGATCACGAACGCGACCACGGCCGCGCTGAGCGTGATCGGCACCACCATGAACGCACCGATGACCGGAAACGACAACAGACCGCCCAGCTGCAGTGCAGCGGCAACGGCGGCCGCCACGTACGGTCCGCGATCGGCAAGGCGTGCTATTCCGAGCATCGGCATTCAGGGCTTGCGCATCACCTCGCGGCGAACCGGGCGGCGCGCCGGCGGGACGCTACCCGACGGCACGACTCGACCGGTCGTCGACCAGGTCGCGACGCGTATCAGTGCTGGTCGCTGTACGGCAGCAGCGACAGGTAGCGGGCCCGCTTGATCGCGGTGGCCAGCTGACGCTGATAGCGGGCCTTGGTGCCGGTGATGCGACTGGGAACGATCTTGCCGGTCTCGGTCACGAAGCCCTTGAGCAGCTCAAGATCCTTGTAGTCGATCTCGGTGATGCCTTCGGCGGTGAATCGGCAGTACTTGCGGCGTCGGAAGTAGCGGGACATGTCGGTGGCTCCGGATCAGCTGGCGGAAGACGGGGCGGATTCGCTGCGCGCGGGCTTGTCGCCCTCGGTGCTGCGCGGCCGAGTCTCTTCGGTGCGCGACTCGTCCTTCTTGACCAGCGGCGAGGCGTCGGTGATCGGGCGATCGACCAACAGCACCATGTGGCGGATGACCGCATCGTTGAACTTGAACGCGCTGGTCAGCTCATCCAGGGATTCCTGGTCGCATTCGATGTTCAGCAGCGTGTAGTGGGCCTTGTAGATCTTGTTGATCGGGTAGGCCAGCTGCCGGCGACCCCAGTCCTCCTGCCGGTGGACCACACCCTCGCGACTCTCGATGATGCCGCGATAGCGCTCGATCATCGCGGGGACCTGCTCGGACTGGTCGGGATGGACCAGGAAGACGATTTCGTAATGACGCATGAGATTCCTGTGGATGACGCCCGTCGCGACAGGCCTGTCGGCCGGCGGGACTGGACGAGGAAGCGGACCCCGACGGGGCCTGACGGATCGGACGATGCGCTGCGGGAGCCACCGTGCCGACCGCACGACGGTCTCGCACCCGCCAGCGGCGTGGCGGGATCGCCGAGCCCGCCGATGTTAGCGGAGCCGGCGTCTCATCACAAGCGCTGGCGCACCGCCTCGAACAGGACGACACCGGTGGCGACCGAGACGTTCAGGCTCTCCACCTGCCCGCTCATCGGGATGCGGAAGACCGAATCGCACCGCTTGCGCGTCAGCTGACGCAGCCCCCTGCCCTCCGCTCCCATCACCAGGGCGGTCGGACCGCGCAGATCGGTCCGGTAGAGCGTCTGCTCGCCCTCTCCGGCGGCACCGTGGATCCACAGGCCGGCCGCCTTCAGCTCGTCCAGGCACCGCGCCAGGTTGACGACCTGGAACCAGGCGACCGTCTCGGTCGCGCCGGCGGACACCTTGCGCACCGTGGCGGTCAGGCCGACGCTGTTGTCGCGCGGCGTGATCACCGCAGTCACGCCCGCCGCATCGGCGCTGCGCAGGCAGGCGCCCAGGTTGTGCGGATCCTGCACCTCGTCCAGCACCAGCACCAGCGGGGCGCCCTCGAGAGCGGCCAGATGCGCCAGCAATCCCTCGCGGCGCGGACCACCGACCTCGTGCCGCAGCCGCACCATGATGCCCTGATGACTGTCCAGGCCGGCCTGGGCTGCCAGCCGGTCCAGCACCACGCGGCGAACCGCCTCGATGGCGATGCCGTGCCGGGACGCCTCGTCGAGCACCGCCTGCAGGCGCGCATCGTCACGGGTGTCCAGGTGCACCACGGACAATATCGCCTCCGGATGCGATGCCAGCACCGCCCGGGCGCTGTGCAGTCCGCCGAGCAGTGCCGCCGACTTGCTCACCGATCAATCGTCCCGGGACGATCCGTCCGGAATGGGCTCCCCGGTCGCGCTCGACGAACGCTTCGTCGCGCCGACCTTGCTCGACGCGCTCTTCTTGGCCACCGCCTTCTTCTTGGTGGCGACCTTCTTGGCAGCGGTCTTCTTCGCCGCGGTCTTCTTCGCAGCCGTCTTCTTCGCAGCCGTCTTCTTGGCGGCGACCTTCTTGGCAGCCACCTTCTTCGCGGCCGTCTTCTTGGCAGCCGTCTTCTTGGAGGTCGTCTTCTTCGCCGCCACCTTGCGCGTGGTCGAGCGCTTGGCCGCGACCTTCTCGCCGCCGGCGGACGCCATGACCTCGCCATCGCTCGGCGCCAGCTCTTCGGCGCCTGCCGCAGCCACCGCCTCGTCGGATGAGGAACCCGTCGCGGGGATCTCGGCCGGTGCCGGGTCGGCCGGCGCGTCGATCGCGGCGCTCACCGGAGGCGATTCCGGCTCCGGCGCATCGCTTCGCGATGGCTCGATCGACGCGGCGTTCCGCCCGGCAGGCCGCTCGGTCGTCGACGGATCGACCGCCTCCTCGCGCCGCTGGTCGGAGGACTTGCCGCGACGACCCTTCTTGGGCGCCTCCTTGCGCGAGCCGCTGTCGACGATCGGCTCGGCCTCGGCCTCGCCCTTGTCCTTGTCCTTGTCCTTGTCCTTGGAACGACGCTTGCCCTTGTTGCGATCCTTCTCCCGGTGCTTGTCCTTGTCGCGGGATTTCTCCTTGCCACCTCCTTGATCCTTGGCCGACTCCTTGTCCTTGCCGCGTTGCACGCGCTCGGCCTTGCCGGACACCGCCGGGGTGTGCGAGACCTCGCCGAAATCGATCTTGCGCTCGTCCAGGTTGACGTTCTCGACGCTCACCACCATGGCGTCGCCCAGACGGTAGCGCTTGCCGGTTCGCTCGCCGACCAACGATTGCGCCGCGTTGTCATAGCGGTAGAAATCGTTGTCCAGGCTGGTCACGTGGATGAGCCCTTCCACGTGCACGCCATCGAGTTCGATGAACAGGCCGAACGAGGTCACCGCGGTCACCACACCGGGGAACTGCGACCCGATGCGTTCGAGCATGAACTCGCACTTCAGCCAGGCGAGCACATCGCGCGAGGCTTCCTCGGCGCGGCGCTCGGTGCTCGAGCAACTTTCGCCCAGCCCCTGCATCGCGGTCGGGGTGTAGCGGTAGTCGGTGGCCTTGGCCCGCGACAGGATGTGCTTGATGCCGCGGTGCACCAGCAAATCCGGGTAGCGCCGGATCGGCGAGGTGAAATGCGCGTACTGCTGCAGTGCCAGGCCGAAGTGCCCCTCGTTCTTCGGCTGGTACACCGCCTGCTGCATCGATCGCAGCATCACCGTCTGGATCACGTGCTTGTCCGGACGCTCCTCGATCAGGCGCGCCAGCGCACCGTAGTCCAGGCCGGTGGGCGAGTCGCCCCCGCCGAGCGACAGCCCCTGCAGGGCCAGGAAGGCGCGCAGATCCTCCAGCTTCTCGGGCTTGGGCTGCGCGTGCACCCGATACAGGGCCGGCACCTCGTGCCTCTCCAGCAAGGCCGCGGCGCAGATGTTCGCCAGGATCATGCATTCCTCGATGAGCTTGTGCGCATCGTTCCTGACCACCGGCACCAGCTCGCTGATCTTGCGGTTGTCGTCGAACACGATGCGCGTCTCGTTCGATTCGAACTCGAGCGCGCCGCGGCGCTTGCGGCTGCGCGCCAGCGCCGTGTAAAGCGCGTGCAGCTCGCGGATCATCGGCAGTACCGCCTGGTACTCGGTGGCCAGCGGCGAACCCGGCACGTTGAGCATCTCGTTGACCTGATCGTAGATCAGCCGCGCGTGCGAGCGCATCACCGCGTTGTGGAAACGGGCGCGACGCAACTGCCCCCGCGAATCGAGCGTCATCTCGCACAACATGCACAACCGATCCACGTTCGGGTTCAGCGAGCACAGGCCGTTGGACAGCACCTCGGGCAGCATCGGCACCACACGGCCGGGGAAGTACACCGACGTGCCACGCTTGATCGCCTCGTCGTCCAGCGCCGAGCCCGGCCGCACGTAGTGCGCCACATCGGCGATCGCCACCAGCAGGCGCCAGCCGCCGGCCTCGGTGCGCTCGCAGAAGACCGCATCGTCGAAGTCGCGCGCATCGGCGCCGTCGATGGTGACCAGCGGAAGATCGCGCACGTCCCGCCGCCCGCCGCCCTTGTCCGCCTCGTCGACCTCGGTGGAAAAGCCACCGGCCTGCTCCTGCACCGGGTCGGGCCATTCGGACGGGATGCCGTGGCTCCTGAGCGCCACGTCGATTTCCATGCCCGGCTGCAGGTGTTCCCCCAGCACCTCGACCACGCGGCCCACCGGCGGTTGGCGCACGGTGGGCTGCTCGACGATCTCGGCCACCACGATGTCGTGATCGACCGCTCCCTGCAGCGCATCCGGCTGGATCATCAGATCCTGGTGGATGCGCTTGTTGTCCGGAGAGACGAAGGCCACCCCGTGCTCGATGATCAACCGGCCGACCAACGACTGGTTGGCCCGCTCGACCACCTCGACGATGCGTCCTTCGCGACGCCCGCGCCGGTCGGTGCCGGTCACCGCGGCCACCACCCGATCGCCGTGCAGCACCTGACGCATCTGCTTGCCGTTCAGGAAGATGTCGTCCCCGCCCTCGTCGGGAACCAGGAAGCCGAAGCCGTCCTTGTGGGCGCTGACGCGCCCGGCGACCAGGGCGCTGGCATCCACCGGCACCAGACCTTGCTTGCGGTTTTCGATCAGCTGGCCATCGCGCAGCATGGCCATGACGCGGCGGCGCAGGGCCTCGCGCGCATCGTCGTCGCCCAGCTCGAGCACCTCGCCCAGGCGTGCCAGGTCCATCGGTGCCTTCTCGGCGCCGAGCGTGGCGAGGATGTGCTCGCGACTGGCGATCGGTGAATCGTAGCGAGCTTGCTCACGCTCGCGATGCGGATCCTGTCCGCGGCGCGAACGGTCGCGCTTGTCTGCACTCATGGTGGTCCGAAACGGGTGTGTGCGCGGAGGTTACTTGAAACCGCCGCAAGGAACGATCAATCGGTCGTTGACGGGCGCGAATGACTTGGGTATCTTTCGCGCTCGCTGTCACCCACAGCAGGGCTTGCTGCCCGCCGGTGAAGCGAGATGACACCTCTGCCGAGGTGGCGGAATTGGTAGACGCGCTGGCTTCAGGTGCCAGTGGGGGCAACCCCGTGGAGGTTCAAGTCCTCTTCTCGGCACCAGTGGGACCCGTGCCACGCACGCCTCCCGCTCATCGATCACTCACATTCCGAGCCATCGCGTCGAACTCGCGACGCGCCGACCCCGCCAGCCTGTCTCAGGCATCGGCCACGCCGCTTTCGGTCAACTCCACCTCCAGGCAGGCAGCCGGCATGCCACGTCGATCCGATGCAGCTCGCACATCGGCCAACACATCGCCGATCCGGAACTGACGGGGGACGAATCCCGCCCGAGCGTACTCCCGGCGCAGCAGCGCCCCGACCCCCCGGATGCGACCGCTCTGGACATCGATCTGCGGTTGGTATCGTCCGGAAATACCGCAGCGCCTGCACGATGCGCTCGACCACCGCTTCCGACCGCTGCACCCGATCGATCAGCACGGCGAACTCGTCACCGCCCAGGCGCGCGATCGCCATCGTCTCATCGAACGACAGTCGTGCGCGATCGGCTCGGCGTTGCCGCACAGGCTGGCGCCGATCAGCCGAAGGGACGCTGAAAGACGATGTTCTCGTCGCGCTCGGGGCCCGTCGATACCAGGTGGATCGGCGTCTCCACCAGCGACTCCAGGCGGGAGATGTAATCGCGCGCCTGGCCGGGCAGATCGCTCGCCTGGGTGACGCCGCGGGTCGAGCGCTGCCAGCCCGGCAAGGTCTCGTAGACCGGCACGCAACGCGCCCAGCCCTCGGCACCCAACGGCGGATGATCGACGGTCTCGCCGTCCAACTCGTAGCCGATGCAGATCGACAACTGCGCAAGCTCGTCCATCACGTCCAGCTTGGTCAGGCAGATGCCGCTCACGCCGTTGAGCAGGCAGGCCCGCCGCACCGCGACCGCGTCGAACCAGCCGCAGCGGCGCTGTCGGCCGGTGGTGGCGCCGAACTCGTGCCCGCGCTGACCGAGCAGTTCACCGACCTCGTCGAACAGCTCGGTCGGGAACGGACCCGCACCGACGCGCGTGGTATAGGCCTTGGTGATGCCCAGCACGTAGTCGATGGCGTTCGGGCCGCAGCCCGAACCGGACATGGCGGCACCCGACACGGTGTTGGACGAGGTGACGAAGGGGTAGGTGCCGTGATCGACGTCCAGCAGCGTGCCCTGTGCCCCCTCGAACAGAACATGTCGACCGGCCTTGCGGTAGGTCGCGATCAGGCCGGGCACATCCGCGACCATCGGCAGCAGCCGCCCTGCGAACTCGCGCGCCAGCGCGGAGATGCCGGCCACATCGACCGGCGGCAGGTCGTAGCGGGTGAGCGTGGCATCGTGGTGGCGCGCAACCGTCGAAAGCTTCGCATCGAAGGCGTCCAGGTCGTACAGGTCCTGAACGCGCAGTGCGCGACGGCCGACCTTGTCCTCGTAGGCCGGTCCGATGCCGCGACCGGTGGTGCCGATCGCATCGCGCCCGGCAGCCCGCTCGCGCGCCTGGTCCAGCGCCTCGTGGTACGGCAGGATCAACGGGCAGCCGCCACTGATCACCAACCGCTCGGCCACCGGCACGCCGCGTTCGGACAGGCTGTCCATCTCCTTGAACAGGGCCGGCGGAGACACGACGACGCCGTTGCCGATCACGCACCTCACCCCGTCGCGCAGGATGCCGCTGGGCACCAGGTGCAGCACGGTGGTCTGGTCGCCGATCACCAGCGTGTGCCCGGCGTTGTGACCGCCCTGGAAGCGGACCACCAGCTCGGCCTGGGCGGTGAGCAGGTCGACGATCTTGCCCTTCCCCTCGTCACCCCATTGGGTGCCGAGCACCAACACGCTATCGGACATGTCGCCTCTCTGAATGAAGTGCCGAGGGCCGAATCAGGACGCGATGCGCGCCCTGACCGCCCAGCCCGTGGCGGACCGTACCAGCTCACGCTCGATGTCGGCACCGTCGCCGTCGCAGGACAGGCCGAAGATCACGCATTCGCCCTGGGCGCGCAGTGCCCGCGCGGCTTCCCAGGCCCCATCGGCTTCCGGATCCGATAGCAGGATCGCCTGGCGCTCTGGCCGAGGGACCGGCTGGCACGCTGCCAGCCTGGCCAGCTCGCCACTGAATCCGGTCGCCGGGCGAGCCCTGCCGAACGCCTCGCCGATGGCATCGTAGCGCCCGCCGCGCGCCAGCGGATCGCCGGCGCCATCGTGCACCGCGAACAGCACGCCGGTGTGATACCGGTAGCCGCGCAGATCGCCCAGATCCACGTGCACCGCGACCTCGGGGTGGCTGCGCGCCAACCCCTCGACCATGGCGTCCAGGGTGTCCAGGGCCCGCACCGTGCGCGGACCACCGATGCCGAGCACCCGCCGCGCGGTATCGAGCACGGCCGGGGCACCCCGCAGCGTGGGCAGCGCTCCCAACGCCTGCATCGCCTCCCGATCGCAAGGCTCTCGGCAAGCATCGATGCACCGCTCCACATCCGGTGCGGATCCGCGCACCATCGCATCGTAGAGCGTCTGGCCATCGGACTCGTTGCAACCGGCCTGCTCGAGCAGCCCGGCGTAGACCCCGACGTGCCCGAGCGACAACGTCAAGGTGGACGCATCGATGCCGCACAGCAGCACCGACTCGAGCATCAACCGGCACATCTCCAGATCGCTCTGCAGACCGGCGTGACCGAACAGCTCGGCGCCGAACTGCAGCGGATTGCGGCTATCGCCGGCGGCATCGGTGCGCGCCTTGAGCACCGAACCGGTGTACAGCAGGCGCGTGGGCGCATCGCGCCCGAGCGCGTGCGCATCGATGCGGGCCACCTGCGGCGTCATGTCGGCGCGCACGCCCAGGGCCCGTCCGTCATCCTGATCGATCAGCTTGAAGGTCTGCAGATCGAGCACCTCGCCGGTGCCGGTCAGCAAGCTGTCCAGGTACTCGATCAACGGCGGCATGACCGGCTCGAAGCCCCAGGCGGCCCCCAGATCGATGAAGCGCCGTCGAAGGTGCTCCAGCCGCCGCGAATCGGCGGGCAACCCTTCGTCGACGCCGTCGGGCAGGCGCCAGCGATCGGTACCCAGATCCTTCACGCTCACCGACTCACCGCGCGATCATCAGCAACACGGCACCGCTCACCATCACGGCCAATCCGACACCCCGCAGCTGTCCGTCGGCCAGCGCCAGCATCTGCCTGGCCGCACGCTTCCAGCTCGCGGGAGCCGCGCACAGCAGCAACCCCTCGAACACCAGCACCAGGGCGATGGCCGCCACGACGTCGCTCCACACCGATCGGCTCGCGTCACGCGTTCGCGCGGGTCGACGTCACGCCCGCCCGCCTACTCGCTCGTGGAGCCGGACGACGAGGCGGAGGCGGTGCCTTCGACACCCGTCGGGCTGTTGAAGTAGCGGAAGAACTCCGAATCGGGCGACAGCAGCATCACGTCGTTGTTGCCGCTGAACGCGGTGCGGTAGGCACCCAGCGAGCGGTACAGGTTGTAGAACTCGCGATTCTGCGTGTACGCCTCGGCATAGACCCGTGCCGACTCCGCATCGCCCGATCCGCGCGTCTGCTCGGCCTCGGCGTAGGCGGTGGCCAGCGTCTCTTCGCGGATACGATCGGCGGCGGCACGGATGCGCTTGGCCTCCTCCTCCCCTTGCGAGCGGATCTCGCGGGCGATCTTCTCGCGGTTCACTTCCATGCGCTGATAGACCGACTCGCGAACATCCTCGGGCAGCTCGACCTTCTTGACGCGCATGTCGACGACCTCGATGCCCAGGCTGTCGGCCTGCCGGTCGACCGGATCGCGAATCGCATCGCGCAAGCTCGAACGGGCCGACGAGACGACCTCGCGGATCGTCAGCTTGCCGAACGCGTTACGCAGGCTTTCCCGGGCGAACTGGGCAAGTCGGTTGTTGGCGAACTCCTCGCTGCCACTGACCGCGGTGAAGAACTGCTCGGGGTTGTCCACGCGCCACTTGACGAACACGTCGACGATCACGTTCTTCTCCTCGTTGGTCAGCACCGGCTCGGGCGGCACGTCCAGCGTCAGGATGCGCTGGTCGAACTTGACCACGCGCTCCAGCAGCGGCACCTTGAAGTGCAGCCCCGGCTCGTAGTCCGAGCGGGTGATGTTGCCCAGGAACAGCTTGATCGCCTTCTCGCGCTCGTTGACCGTGAAGATGGCCGAACTGAGCACCAGCAGCGCGAGCGCGACGGCCAGCAGGACAAAGGGGTTGGTCAGGCGTTTCATTGCAGGGCTCCGCGTTCGCGGCTACGGCTGTCGGAGGAGCGCGAATCCTGTGTGGTCCGGCGCGGAAGATCGACGAAGCGTGGCTGATCGTTGGAAGCGCCGGACAGATCGCCATTGCCCGCCCGGGTGTTGTCGCGTTGCTCGATCAGCTTGTCGATCGGCAGGTACATCAGGCTGTTGCTGCCGCTGCCCCCCGACCCCGAATCCATCAGCACCTTGCTCGAGTTGCCGAGCACGGTCTCCATGGCCTCCAGGTACAGGCGCTCGCGGGTGACCTCCGGAGCCTTCTCGAATTCCTCCAGCAGCGACAGGAATCGGGCCGACTCACCGATGGCGGCCTGCTCCACGCGGGTCCGGTAGCCCTGCGCCTCCTCGATGACCCGCTGCGCGTCACCACGCGCCCGCGGGACCACCTCGTTCAGGTAGCCCTGAGCATCGTTGATGAAGCGTTCGCGATCCTCGCGCGCCTTGATCACGTCCGAGAACGCGGCCTGCACTTCGGCCGGCGGCTGGCCCTTCTCGAAGCTGACCTCGGTGATCTCGATGCCCACGTCGTAGGTGTTCAGCACCGCCTGCATGGCCGACTTGGTATCGGTCGGGATCAGTTCCCGTCCTTCGGTCAGCACCGATTCCAGATCGGTCTGTCCCACCACCTCGCGCAGCGCGCTCTCCATGACCTGGTTGAGCGTCTCGTCCGGGCCGAGCACGTTGAACAGGTAGTCCTCGGCGCTGCTGATGCGGTACTGGACCGCCACCTTGATGTCGGCCAGGTTCTCGTCCTGGGTCAAGATCAGCTGATCGGGCAGCGTGGTGGATCTCACCTGCTGCACATCGATCTTCTCGACCACCTGCACCGGATAGGGAATGCGCCAATGTGGACCGGCATTCGTGGTCTTGACGTGGCGCCCGAACTGGGTGACCACACCGGCCTCGGCCGGGTCGATGATGTAGATGCCGCTCACCAGCCACAGCCCGCCCAGGATGGCGGCGACCAGTCCGATGCCCTTGCCGGTCAGGTTGCCGCCGGGCAATCCACCCGACGATCGGCCGCCCGAGGACGAAGGTCGCCGTCCGCCGCCGCCGAACAGGCCGTCGAGCTTCTTGCGCACGTTCTTGAAGACCTCATCGAGGTCGGGAGGTCCGCCGCTGTTCTTGCGGTTGCCCCACGGGTCGTTGTCGTTGCCGCCGGGCTCATTCCAGGCCATGTTTTTTTGTGTTTGCTCCAAGGCCGGCTCGACGGAGCCGGCGATTGTATTCACCCGCCGCCAGGCACCGCAAGCGGGGACGGTTCGGGGTCGAGGTAGTCACTTATACGGTGTTCGGCAGCGATCCGTCCAAACTCGATCGCGTCCATCTCCAGGGACAGCCACGCCGAGCCGTCATCACACACCCGTTCTTCATGAACCGCATCCGCTGCGTAGAAACGTGAGCGCAGACGGCCCTGTTCGGGCAGCAGATGCAGCCAGCCGGCCGTGCGCCGACCCTGGACCCGCTCGGCGATGGCCGACGCCAGCGCCTCGATGCCGTTGCCGCGCAGCGCCGAGACCCGCACCGAGACCGGCTGCCCGGCATCGTCACGCTCGACACCGGGCTGCTGCCCGGAGGCATCGATCTTGTTGAACACCATCAACTGCGGCACCTCCTCGGCACCGATGCCGTCGAGCACCCGATCGACGTCGCTCTGCCGCTGGGCGCGCTCCTCGTCGGCATCATCGACCACGTGCAGCAGCAGGTCGGCCTCCAGCGTCTCGGTCAAGGTGGATCGGAAGGCATCGACCAGCTCGTGCGGCAGGTCGCGGATGAAACCCACCGTGTCGGCGAACACCACCGCGGTGCCGCCCGGCAGCATCACGCGTCGCAGCGTCGGGTCCAGCGTGGCGAACAGCTGATCGGCGGCGAAGATCGACGCATCGGTCAGCCGGTTGAACAACGTGGACTTGCCGGCGTTGGTGTACCCCACCAAGGCCACGGTGGGCACACCGGACTTGCCCCGCTGGCTGCGCCCCTGTTCGCGCTGGCGACGCACCTTTTCCAGGCGCTGCTTGAGCACCCGCACCCGTTCGCCGAGCAGCCGGCGGTCGGTCTCCAGCTGCGTCTCGCCCGGGCCACGCAGGCCGATGCCGCCCTTCTGACGCTCCAGGTGGGTCCAGCCTCGCACCAGTCGCGTCGACAGATGGGTCAGTTGCGCCAGTTCCACCTGCAGCTTGCCCTCGAAGGTGCGCGCCCGCTGCGCGAAGATGTCCAGGATCAGGCTGTTGCGGTCCAGTACCCGCACCCCGAGCTCGCGCTCCAGGTTGCGCTCCTGGCTGGGCGTCAGGCGCTGCCCGAACAGCACCACGTCGACCGGTTCCTCCTGTGCTGCGAACGCCAGCGACGCCTTGAGTTCCTCGATCTTGCCGGTGCCGATGAAGTGGCGAGCGGTGGCGCGCTGACGGCTGGCGGTAACCAGCTCGAGCACGTCGAGCCCGGCGGACCGGGCCAGCTCGACGAATTCGGCGCGGTCGGCCTCCAGGTCACCGGCGTTGCCGGCTCCCTGACGGACATCGATGTGGACGAGCAGCGCTCGGTGACCTGAATCGGGGCGTTCGAACAAGAGGCGTCAGAGCGTGGCTGGGACGTGCGGTGCGATCGTGATCACCGGGACGGGGCCGTCAATCGGCGGAATCGTCCGCCTCGCCGTTCAACGGCACCTTGACCGGACGACTGGGGACGACCGTCGAGATGGCGTGCTTGTAGACCATCTGGTTGACGGTATTCTTCAGCAGGACGACGAACTGATCGAAGGATTCGATCTGCCCCTGCAGCTTGATGCCGTTCACCAGGTAGATCGATACCGGTACACGCTCCTTGCGAAGCGCATTGAGAAACGGCTCCTGAAGGGATTGCCCTTTGGCCATGCGCTTCTTGCCCTGCGTGGGTTGACGGCTGCAGACCCCGAGGGCCAGAGGCGGCAGGAAGGCATCGGCGGGCGATCGATCTTCGGCCCATCGGAGCTTTCCAACGGCGAATTGTCGCCCCGTGCCCAAAGCGTGTCAACGCTCGCGTCATCCATGCAGCGGATTCAGCACTGATTCAGCGCCCATCGTCGACCGTTCTCCCCGGCCCGATCCGGGTCGTCGACCGAGTGTCGTGGTCATGATGCCAATCCGCCGAGCCGCCACGAATCGTCGCCACGCGCCTTGGCTGCTGTGCCTGGTCTGTCTGGTCTGCCTGGGCGCCATGCCGCCGAGCGCGATGTCCGCACCGACGACCGGCGAGGCCGAGGCTGCGGATGCGGCTGCGGCTGCGGCTGCGGCGCCGCAAGCGCCGTCGAGCGCAGCCCCGCTCGCCAGCCGCGTACCGTTTCGCGACGAGGCCTGGATCGACTCGATTCGCGTCTCCACCGGACCGGATCGCGACCGCGATGGCTTCGCCTCCGGCCTGGAAGTGAGCATCGATGCGGATACCGGCGGCGACGAGATCCAGGCCTTCGCCCGCCTGTCGCTGAGCGGCAGCGACGGCGTCGAGCGGATCCTGTACGACACCGGTTCGATCTGGCTGCGCGGCCGCAGCGCGCAGGATCGCCTGGAGGTGGAGCTGGACCTGCTCGATCGCTTCCCCGCCGATCGCTACGACCTGCTGATCGAACTTCGCGACGTGCGCCGCGATGCCTTGCTGGACGTGGTCGATCGAACCGTGTTCACCAACCTGGGCGGGATCGCGCTGGAGGACGCCCGGCGCGACGGGCGCATCGCCGACGACCCGCCTGCCGGGGGTCATCACGGCGGCCACGTCACCGACGGGCGCACCTCGTCCGGCTACGTGGCGGTGGACTATGCGGGCGCCGGTGGCCCCGTCGGCCTGCTGGGCCTGATCGGCCTGGCCGTGCTGCACCGACGTCGCGCCCTAACCGGCGGCCGGCCGGCCGGACGGGACCTGGACTGAACGCACGGAGCGTCGCTCTATACTGCCGGCGCGGCGTCGCGTCGCGCAACGACGAAAGGCACCCGTGACGGACCATCGCGCAACCCACCGCCGCTCCCTCGACGACCCCGACGGCTTCTGGCTGGAGGCGGCACGAGCGGCCGATTGGGATCGGGCGCCCACCCAGGGCATCGACACCGACGCCAGTCCGTTCGATCGCTGGTTCGGTGACGGACGCCTCAACGCCTGCCACAACGCGCTGGATCGCCACGTCGCGAACGGTCGGGCGCAGCAGGTGGCGATCGTGCACGACAGCCCGGTCACCGGCACCGTGCGCCGCATCACCTACGCCGAACTGCTCGACCAGACCGCCCGGTTCGCCGGAGCGCTGGCGGCCTGCGGGGTGTCCACCGGGGATCGGGTGATGATCTACATGCCGATGGTGCCCGAAGCGGTGGTGGCGATGTTGGCCTGCGCCCGGCTGGGTGCGGTGCACTCGGTGGTGTTCGGCGGCTTTGCCGCCCGGGAACTGGCAGCCCGCATCGACGATTGCACACCGACGTTGATCGTGGCCGCCTCGTGCGGCATCGAACCGACGCGAACCGTTGCCTATCACCCGCTGCTGTGCGAGGCGATCGACGCGGCGAACCATCGGGTGAGCAGCTGCATCGTACTGCAACGTCCGGCCCTGGAGGCGCAGCTGGTCGCCGGGCGCGACCACGATTGGCAGCAGGTCATCGCCTCGGCCGACCCTCACCCCTGCGTCAGCATGGCGAGCACCGACCCGCTCTACATCCTGTACACCTCCGGCACCACCGGCAAGCCGAAGGGGGTGGTGCGCGACACCGGCGGCACCGTGGTCTCGCTTGCCTGGAGCATGTCGGCCGTCTACGACGTGAACCCTGGAGACGTGTACTGGGCCGCCTCGGACATCGGCTGGGTGGTCGGTCACTCCTACATCGTGTATGGCCCGCTACTGCAAGGCTGCACCTCCATCCTGTACGAAGGAAAGCCGGTCGGCACGCCGGACGCCGCCGCCTTCTGGCGCGTGATCGAGCAGCACCGGGTCAAGGTGCTGTTCACCGCACCCACCGCCTTCCGGGTGATCAAGAAGGAGGATCCGACGGCGGAACTGGTGGCCGGTCACGACCTGTCGTCTCTGCAGTGCCTGTTCTTCGCCGGCGAGCGCTGCGACCCGGACACGCTGGAGTGGGCGGCCCGGGCGCTGGACGTGCCGGTGATCGATCACTGGTGGCAGACCGAGACCGGCTGGGCGATCGCCGCGAACTGCCGCGGCATACAGCCGCTGCCGATCAAGCCGGGTTCGCCGACGCTGCCGGTCCCCGGCTACGATGTTCGAGTGCTGGATGCGCACGGACAGCCGGCGCCGGAGGGCGATGTCGGCTCGATCGTGGTGCGCCTTCCCCTGCCGCCCGGCACCTTCACCACGCTGTGGAAGGCCGATGAGCGCTACGAGCAGGCCTACTTCAGTCGCTATCCCGGCTACTACGAGACCGGCGACGCCGGCTTCGTCGACGCGGAAGGCTACGTGTTCGTGATGGCACGGACCGACGATGTCATCAATGTCGCCGGCCACCGCCTGTCCACCGGCGCCATGGAGGAGGTGCTGGCCGGGCACCCCGATGTGGCCGAGTGCGCGGTGATGGGCGTGCACGATCCGCTCAAGGGCCAGTTGCCGGTCGGCCTGGTCATCCTGAACCGCGGGGTGGAACGATCGCTGGACGATATCCGCGCCGAACTGATCGCCCGGGTGCGGGACACGATCGGCCCGGTCGCCGCGTTTCGCTCGGTCGCGGTGGTCGATCGACTCCCCAAGACCCGCTCGGGCAAGATCCTGCGCGCCACGATGCGCGCGATCGCCGATGGTCGCGAGTGGACCATGCCGGCCACCATCGAGGACCCTGGCGTGCTGGACGAGATCAGCACCTCGCTGGCCGACCTGGGACTGGGCGATACGCGCTCGTGAGGGGGCGCCTCAACCATGTCGCCCTGGTGGTCGACGACCTGCAGCAGGCCCGCCGCAGCTGGGCGCGGACCCTCGACGTGACGGTGGGCACACCGCAGGCGTTGCCGGAACACGGCGTGACCGTCGCGTTCATCGATCTGCCCAACACCCGCCTGGAGCTGCTCGAACCGCTCGGCGACGGCTCGCCGGTCAGTCGCTTCCTGGAACGCCACCGCGGCGGCGGCCTCCACCACGTGTGCATCGAGGTCGACGACATCCGCGCCGAACGGGATCGTCTCATCGGCACCGGCTGCCGGGTGCTGGGGGATGGCACACCGCGCACCGGGGCGCACGGCAACCCGGTGCTGTTCCTGCACCCGAGCGATCTGCACGGCACGCTGCTGGAACTGGAGGAGGTGCGCACGGCGAGAGAGGAAGGGGGTGGATCCCAGCGCGATGGTTGCTTAGGCTCGGTGCTCGACCGATCAACCGAACCATCGCCATGACCGATCAGAACGCGACCGGTAACGCCGCGTCCGGCCCGCCCGTCGTTCCCGATGTCAGCGCCTTCTTCGACGACGCCTCGCACACCATCAGCTACGTGGTGCGCGATCCCACCAGCGCCGCCTGCGCGGTGATCGACCCGGTGCTGGATTTCGACTATGCGGCCGGGCGCATCGGCACCGTGCAGGCCGAACGCATCGCGGGCCACATCGAGGCGAACGCGCTGAGCCTTGCCTGGCTCATCGAGACCCATGTGCATGCCGACCATCTTTCGGCCGCCCCCTGGCTGCAGCAACGCCTGGGCGGGCGTATCGGCATCGGCAGCGGAATCACGGTGGTGCAGGACACCTTCGGCAAGGTGTTCAACGAGGGCACCGAGTTCCAGCGCGATGGATCCCAATTCGACGCGCTGTTCGAGGAGGGCGACCGGTACACGGTGGGCGCACTGGATGCCCGGGTGCTGCACACCCCGGGTCATACGCCGGCCTGCACCGTGCACCTGATCGGCGATGCCGCCTTCACCGGCGATACCCTGTTCATGCCGGACGGGGGGACCGCGCGCGCCGATTTTCCCGGCGGCGATGCCGGCCAGCTGTACGACTCCATCCAGCGCGTGCTGGCGCTGCCCGATGCGACCCGGTTGTTCATGTGCCACGACTACGGACCCAACGGACGTGAGATCCGCTGGCAGACCACGGTGGCCGAGGAGCGCGCGCACAACATCCACGTCGGCGACGGTGCCACGCGCGAGCAGTTCGTGCGCTTGCGCACCGAGCGCGATGCCACGCTGAAGATGCCCGGACTGATCATCCCGTCCTTGCAGGTGAACATGCGCGCCGGAGAATTCCCGCGCGACGAGCGAGGCAGCCCGACGCTGAAGGTGCCGCTGAACGGCCTGTAGCGACGCGGCCTGTAGCGACGCGGCCCGGCCCAGCCCGGCGCGATCCGGCGTGGTCCGATAGGCCCTCCCGGACCCGACCGGCTAGCCGGCGCTGTCCAGCGCATCGACCAGCAGGCCGAGCAGCGCCGGCGGACTGCAGGGCTTGTGCAGGACCGGCAGCCCGGTCTCGGCGATCTCCAGCAGGCTCTCGCGGGCCACGTCTCCGGTGATGATGATGGCCGGCACGTCGTGCCGCAGCCGTCGGCGTACCGCGGCGATGGCTTGCCCACCGGTCTCACCGGCCCGCAGCCGCCAGTCGGAGAGGATCACCTGCGGCGCCTCGCCGATCTCGTCCAGCAATTCGAGCGCCTCGGTCGCGGAGCCTGCCGATACCGTGATGCCGCCCCACGTGTCGATCAGCCCCTCCAGCGCCTCGCGCACGCTGGCCTCGTCATCGATGACCAGCACCAACCGGCCGTCCAGGGCCTGCAGCGGAGCGGGCGCCTCGCGAGGTTCACGGTCATCGACCTCCTCGGCGCGTCCCGGCGGCAGGTGCAGCACGAATCGGGTGCCCTGACCGAGCGCGGATTCCAGCTGCAGGTTCAGCTCCAGCAGACGCGCGATGCGCCGCACGATGGACAGGCCCAGCCCGATGCCCTGGGAACGATCGCGCTCCGGATTGCCCAGCTGCACGAACTCGTCGAAGATGCGCTCCTGATCCGGTTCCGGGATGCCCGGCCCGGTGTCGAACACCGTCAGCCGCACACCCTGCTCGGCGCGTTCGAAACGTAGCCCGACCCGCCCCGTCTGCGTGTACCGCACGGCATTGCCCAGCAGGTTGGCCAGCAACTGCTCCAGCAGGGTCGCATCGCTGCGCACCACCAGTGGAACGTCGTCGGTGCGCTCGATCACGAAGTCCAGGCCCTTGGTCTGCGCAAGCGGTTCGAACGAGGTGCGCAACCGCGTCACGGTGGCGGCCAGATCGATCGACTCGATGCGGGGCTGCAGGGTGCCCGCGCCCAGGCGTGACACGTCCAGGATCGCGTTGAACAGACCTTCCAACGCGCGTCCGGACTCGTCGATCTTGTCGATCAGCCGCCGGGCATCGGCGTCCACCGTACCGACCAGCCGCGATGACAGCGTCGCGGTGAACAGTCGCAGCGAGTGCAGCGGTTGACGCAAGTCGTGGCTGGCGGCACTCAGGAGCACCGACTTGGCCGCATTGGCACGCTCGGCCCGCAACCGCGCCGCATCGCTGTTGTGCTTTTCCTCGGTGAGGCTGTCCACCAGGTCGAGGTTGTCGAAGCGCAGCCGGATGCCCTCGAGCACGGCACCGGCGGTGGCCCGCGACGTGGTGAACGAAACGACCATGTAGAGCAGCACCAAGGCACCGATGGTGCGGTAGCCGGGTGCATCGAACGACAGGAAGGCGATCGCCACCGGCACCAGCATCGGAAACACGTACAGCGCGTACATCAGGCGAAGGTGCGAGATGAAGCCGGTGGCGCTCGCCACCAGACCGACCAGCACCATCACCACGGCCAGCGAGCCGACCACCGCATCAGGAGCGACGGCGTGGTACCCGAGCACGCCCCACATCGAGGCGTTGAAGAACGAGACGGCAACCAGCCAGCGGTGCCGGCTGACCGCATTGCCGCACTGATTCGGGACCCGCAGCATGCGCACGCGCCCGAGCCAGCGCAGGCCCGACACGCCGATCAGCAGGCCGAGCCACCACCACGGCCAGCTCGAGGCGATGTGCGCATCGACCACGGCCACCACCACCGCACCGGTCAGCACCGTGCCGCCGATGATGCCGGGCAAGTGCCCGGTCAGCAGATCGAGCTGGGCGACGAGTACATCGTCCGCGCGCCGCACGCAGGACGGTGCAGCGCCCGACGGTGCCCGGCTGGCGTCGGTACGTTCGTCGCGAGTGGTGTGCGCGGACGCAGCCATCGTTGCGCGGACCCGGGGGACGCGAAGGCCTCGGGTCAGGTCGATCAAGCGGGTGCGAACATCGTCCAGGAACTTCACGCCCCAGGATCGGCGGCGGCGGCCGCGGACGCAACCGCTGCGATCGGCACGTCGCACCGTGCTGCCTGGATACCAGGCCCGAACGCGTCGTCAGGGTGGGCGGGCCAGGCCGTCGACTCGATCGACGGCCTGGCCGGACTGGCCAGCCGCATCGTTCGGCTGGCCGCCTGCCTCAGATCTTCGCCTTGACCACCAGGTCGTTGCGCACTTCCACGACACCGTCGACCGACTCGGCTGCCTGGCCGGCGATCATCTTCTCCTCCTCGGTCTCCACGAACCCGCTCAGCTGGACCACGTTGCGAAAGCTCTCGACCTCGACATCCAGCAGCGTCTCCAGATCGCGCTGGGCCAATTCCGTCTTCACCTGAGCGACCAGCGCCTCGTTCTCGAGCAGCTCGCTGGTGCTCTGGTGTTCGGCCGTTCCTGCGCAGCCGGCGAGTACGAGTGCCGAGGCGGCGCACAGCGTGATGGCCCACGAGGCGCGGCGGGTGGTCGGTGCGATGGTGGTGACTTTCATGAACGGGACACTCTCGGGTGAGGTAAGTGAGGGAAGGACGCTATCGATCGCCGACGACCGGGTCCGAGCCAATGAAATTTCTGACTCGCCCTGGATGTTCAAGTGGTAGGGATTGCCAAGCGTGCTCCCCTATACTCACGCGTCCTTCCGAGCCGACCGACCGATGATCGCGTTTCTGGTGATGGCGACCGCCCTGGTGCTGGTCGCACTGGTGGTGCTGCTGCGCGGGGCGCTTGGTACCCGGGACGATCAGGGCATGGCAGCGGCCCTGCGCACCGAGAACATCGCGATTGCGCGCGAACAGCTCGCTGCGTTGGACCTCTCGAAGGACTCCGGGGCCATCGGCGAAGATGACTACGCCGAAGAGCGGCGACGCATCGAGACGACGCTCTCGCGCGAACTCGAGCACGATGGCAACGAACGCGAATCGCGTCCGGCGAACATGGCGCTGGTCGCGTTGATCGCGCTGTTCGTGCCGGCCAGCGCCGCCTGGCTCTATACGCAGATCGGCACGCCGGCCGCGATCATCGCCACCGCCGCCGCGCCGTCACCGACCCGGGACGCGGGCACGGGCTCGGCAGCCCCCGCACTGGCAGAGCTGATTCCGCGCCTGGAACAACGACTGGCCGAGCAGCCCGACGACGTCATGGGCTGGCGACTGCTCGGACGGACCTACATCGGCATGGAGCAGTTCGGCCGCGCCGTCCAGCCGCTGGAGCGCGCCATCGGGCTCGAGCCGGATCACGCGGGCACCCATGCGCAGTTGGCCGAAGCGTTGGCCATGCGGGCGGGAGGCGACCTGAGCGGCGCGGCGCTGGACTCGCTGGAACGTGCCCACGCGCTGGACCCGCGACACGAACAGACGCTGTGGCTGCTGGGCATCGCCCGTCAGCAGGCGAACCGCCATGCCGAGGCGATCGCGCTGCTGGAGTCGCTGCGCTCGATCGCCGGCGCGGCCGGTAACACGCAGGCCGTGATCACCATCGACGATTACCTGGCCACCTCGCGCGCCGCCCTGGCCGACGTGAGCGACGGGGTCGGCGAGGCGCCGGCTCGCTCGCCCATGTCGGTCGACGAGCCCGCGGCGTCCGGACCGGCGCAACAGCCGGTCGCGCAAGCTTCGCTGAGCATCAGTGTGTCGCTGGGCGAGGCCGCCCGGGCGGCGACGGACCCGGCGCAGACGGTATTCGTCTACGCCCGCGCCGCCGACGGCCCCCCCATGCCCCTGGCCGTGCAGCGGCTCAACGTGGCCGACCTGCCGCTCGTCGTGAGACTGGACGAGAGCATGGCCATGCTGCCGACCCTGTCGCTGGCAGGCTTTGCCGACGTGGTGGTGGGCGCACGCGTCTCCTCGACCGGACAGCCCACCCCGAGCAGCGGCGACTGGTCGATCGAGACCACCGCGGTGGTCGGTGAAGACGGTCGGGACGATGCCCCGCTGGAACTGACGATCCTGGAACAGTTGCCCTGATCGATGGGCCCCGTCCGATCGGACCCGAGCAATGGCGCCCGAGCGAGCGAAGCGTCCGGCAACCGGCGGCGTCAGCCGCGCAGGTCGTCGAAGAACTTCTTCACACCGCCCAGCCAACTGTGCGCCTGGGGCGAGTGGGTCTGCGCCTTGTCGCCCGAGATGCTGTCGTGGAACCGCATCAGCAGCTCGCGCTGATCGTTCGACAGATTGACCGGCGTCTCGACCCGGACCCGGCACAGCAGATCGCCCTGCGCACCGCCGCGCACCGGCTTGACGCCCTTGCCGCGCACCCGGAACAGCTTCTCGGTCTGGGTACCGGCCGGCACCTTGAGCTTGACCCGCCCATCCAGCGTCGGCACCTCCAGCTCACCGCCCACCGCGGCGGTGGCGAAGTTTATCGGCACCGTGCACAGCAGATCGGCGTTGTCGCGCTGGAAGATCTGATGCGGCTTGACGCGAATCGCCACGAACAGATCGCCGGCCGGACCGCCCGAATCGCTGGCTTCGCCCTCGCCCTGCAGGCGGATCTTGTCACCGGTATCCACCCCGGCCGGCACCTTGACCGACAGCTTCTTCTCCTTCTGCACGCGCCCCTGACCCAGGCACTTCGGGCACGGATCCGAGATCACCTTGCCCTTGCCGCGGCAGGTCGGACAGGCCTGCTGCACGCTGAAGAAGCCCTGCTGCATGCGCACCTGCCCGACACCGTTGCAGGTCTGACACTGTGAGGGCGAAGTGCCACGCTTGGCACCCGATCCATCGCAGACTTCGCAGGCAACCAGGTTCGGGATGCGGATCTCGGTGGAAACGCCACCGACCGCCTCTTCCAGCGTGATCTCCAGGTTGTACTGCAGGTCATCGCCGCGATACACCCGCTGGCCGGCACCGCCGCCGCGCCGGCCGCCGCCGAAGATGTCACCGAACACATCGCCGAAGATGTCGTTGATATCGGCACCGCCACCGCCGTAGCCCCCACCGCCGGGACCACCCTGCACACCGGCGTGCCCGAACTGGTCGTAGCGAGCGCGCTTCTCGTCGCTCTTCAGGATCTCGTAGGCCTCCTGGGCCTCCTTGAACTTCTCGTCGGCCTCGGCATCGTCCGGATTGCGGTCCGGGTGGTACTTCATCGCCAGGCGGCGATAGGCCTTTTTCATCTCGGCCGCCGACGCACCTTTCTCGACGCCGAGTACCTCGTAGTAGTCACGCTTCGACATGGGGGTGAAACTCTGCTTCCTTCACGAAAAAACCGGGGTGCCGGCCGACAGCCTGCGCGGGCTGCCGACCGGACACCCCGGTTGCGGGGACGACGAACGCGCCGGGATCAGGACGCCTTCTTGTTGTCTTCCTCGTCACGCACTTCCTCGAACTCGGCATCGACCGCATCGTCGCCGCCGTCATTGGCCGCCCCTTCGCTCTGCCCGCCGGCAGCTCCCTCGTCGGCATCCTTCGCCGCGTAGGCCCGCTCGGCCAGCTTCCCGGTGACCTCGCCCAGCGCTGCCGTCTTCGCATCGATCTCGTCGGCATCGTCGCCGGCGATCGCGGTGCGCAGCTCGGCGATCTTCGCCTCGACGTCGCTCTTCTCCTCGGCCGACACCTGATCGGCCAGATCGTTGAGCGACTTCTCGGTGCCGTGGATCAACTGCTCGGCCTGGTTGCGCTTGTCGATCAGGCCGCGCAGCTTGGCATCCTCGGCCGCATGATCTTCGGCGTCCTGGACCATGGCCGCGATCTCCTCGTCGGACAGGCCGGACGAGGCCTTGATGACGATCGACTGCTGCTTGCCGGTCGCCTTGTCCTTGGCGGACACGTTCATGATGCCGTTGGCGTCGATGTCGAACGTGACCTCGATCTGCGGCACGCCACGTGGTGCCGGCGGGATGTCGGCCAGGTCGAAGCGGCCCAGCGACTTGTTGGCACCGGCGATCTCGCGCTCGCCCTGCAGCACGTGCACGGTGACCGCTGTCTGGTTGTCGTCGGCGGTCGAGAACACCTGCTGGGCCTTGGTCGGGATGGTGGTGTTCTTGTCGATCAGCTTGGTCATCACCCCACCCAACGTCTCGATGCCGACCGACAGCGGCGTGACGTCCAGCAGCAGCACGTCCTTCACCTGACCGCCGAGCACGCCGCCCTGGATCGCGGCACCCACGGCGACCGCCTCGTCCGGGTTGACGTCCTTGCGCGGCTCCTTGCCGAAGAAGTCCTTGACCGTCTCCTGCACCTTGGGCATGCGCGTCTGGCCACCGACCATGATCACGTCCTGGATCTCGGAGGCGGACAGGCCAGCGTCCTTGAGTGCGGTCTTGCAAGGCTCGATGGTGCGAGCGACCAGATCCTCGACCAGCGACTCCAGCTTGGCGCGCGTGACCTTGATGTTCAGGTGCTTGGGGCCGGATGCGTCCGCGGTGATGTACGGCAGGTTCACGTCGGTCTGCTGCGTGCTTGACAGCTCGATCTTGGCCTTCTCGGCAGCCTCCTTCAGACGCTGCAGCGCGAGCGGATCGCTGTGCAGGTCGATGCCCGACTCCTTCTTGAACTGCTCGGACAGGTAGTCGATCAGGCGGTTGTCGAAGTCCTCGCCACCCAGGAAGGTGTCGCCGTTGGTGGACAGCACCTCGAACTGGTGCTCGCCATCGACTTCGGCGATCTCGATGATCGAGATGTCGAACGTGCCGCCACCCAGGTCGTACACCGCCACGGTCTTGTTGCCGCGCTGCTTGTCCATCCCGTAGGCGAGCGCCGCCGCGGTGGGCTCGTTGATGATGCGCTTGACGTCCAGGCCCGCGATGCGGCCGGCGTCCTTGGTCGCCTGGCGCTGCGAATCGTTGAAGTAGGCCGGAACGGTGATGACCGCTTCGGTCACCGTTTCGCCCAGGTACTCCTCGGCGGTGGCCTTCATCTTCTGCAGGATGCGCGCAGCGACTTCGGGAGGCGCCATGGCCTTGCCACCGGCTTCCACCCAGGCGTCTCCGTTATCCGCCTTGACGATCTTGTAGGGGACCAGCTCGATGTCCTTCTGGACCGCGTCCTCGTCGAAGCGGCGGCCGATCAGCCGCTTGACCGCGTACAGCGTGTTGGTCGGATTGGTGACCGCCTGGCGCTTGGCCGGCTGGCCCACGATGACTTCCCCATCGTCGGCGAACGCCACGATGGAGGGGGTGGTGCGATCGCCTTCCGCGTTTTCGATGACGCGCGGCTTGCCGCCTTCCATGACCGCGACACACGAGTTCGTCGTGCCGAGGTCGATACCGATGATGGTTCCCATTGTCCTGTCCTGTTGTGCGTGTTGTACGGCACCCTACTCGAGGCGTGCCGCATGATTGTGTCGAAAAACGTGAGGGGCGGAGCCGGGCTTTTCAAGCGCGCGGAACGTTTCACCGGCGCGACTGTCGCCGCCCGAAGCGACGTCGCGCGACCTACCGGGCGTTGCTACTTGGCGACCATCACCAGCGCGGGCCGGACCAGGCGCTCGTTGAGCGTGTAGCCCTTCTGCATCACGCTGACGACGGTGTTGGGCGCGTACCCTTCCACCGGTTGCATGCTCATCGCCTGGTGGAACTCGGGGTTGAACTTCTCGCCCACCGGATCGATGGCGACGATGTTGTGCTTCTCGAGCGCCGAGGCGAGCATCTTCAGCGTCAAGTCCGCCCCCTCGCGCAGGCTGTCCGGCGTGGCGCCCTCCTCGGATGCCGCGGCCAGGCCCATCTCCAGGCTGTCGCGCACCGGCAGCAGGTCACCCACGATGCCCTCGAGCGCGAACTTGCGGGCGTTGGTGACATCGCGCTGCGCCCGCTTGCGCTGGTTCTCCATGTCGGCCTGCAGGCGCAGCAGCCTGTCCCAGTTATCGTCCGCCCGCGCTTCGGCCTGGCTCAGGCGCTCGTGCAGATCGCTGGTGTCCGGCTCGCCGCCGGTGCCCTCGTCGGACGCTTCGTCGGCGGACGCTTCGTCGGCGGCGCCGGCGCCAGCCGGCTCATCGCCACCATCCGCGTCGGCGTCGAGCGGACGCTCGCCCACGGCCCGATCGTTCGATGCCGACGCGTCGGCATCGGTCCGATCCGGCTCGATCACCTGCCCGGTGGCCGCGTCGATCACCACCTCGGAACGCTCCTCGGTTGCGCTGTCGCCGGTGCGCGGCGGTGTGTGTGCGCCTGTGTTCATGCCGTCCTCGTGTCACAACGAAATGCGACGCCCGCCGGAGAGAGCGCCCAACGATCGCGAAGGTGGGGGTCAGCCGCGCCGATTCAAGGCGGCACCCAGCAATCGGGAGGTGACGTCGACGGCCGAGATCACGTCGGCGTAGGCCATGCGCTTGGGCCCGATCACCGCCAGCACCCCGAGCGCGCGACCGTCGGTCTCGTAGGGCGCGGTGATCAGCGAACAATCCCCCAGCGGGTCGTAGCCGGATTCGCGCCCGATGAAGATCTGCACCCCCTCGGCGCCGGCACAGCGCTCGAGCAGCGAATAGATGTCGCGCTTCTGCTGGAACGCCTCGAACAGCTCGCGCAGCTTCTGCATGTCGGCGAAGTCGGCATGCATCATCAGGTTGGTCTCGCCGGCCACCACCATGCAGTCGTCCGCCTCGCGTGCCCGTCCCTCGCCATCGTCGAACACCTTGCCGGCCAGATCGATCATCAGCTTCATGCTGCTGCTCATGTCGGCACGCGCGCGCTCCAGATCGGCCTTGAGCCGCGCGCGCACCTCACCGAGCGGACGCCCGAGAAACTCCTCGTTCAACAGCCGGCCGAACTGTGCCAGCTCGTCCTTGGTGTAGTCGCGCTCGACCGGGATGATGCGATTCTGGACCTCGTCGTCATCGATGATGATCACCGCCAGGACCCGCTGGTCGGACAGCGGCAGGAACTCCACGTGCCGCATGGGCTTGTCGTCGCGGCGCGGTACCGTGACCATGCCGGCCATGTGGGTGAAGCCGGACAGGTAGGTGGTGGCCAGCTTGACCAGCGCGCCGTCGCTGAGCGAGGGGTCCAGCAGCGCGCGCAGCCCCTTGACCGTCTCGTCGTCCGGTGGCGTCAGTTCGAGCAGACGGTCCACGAACAGCCGCAACGCGGCCGAGGTGGGCACCCGGCCGGCGGAGGTGTGCGGCGAGCGCAGCAAGCCCATCGCCTCCAGATCGCCCATTACGTTGCGCACCGAGGCGGCACTGATGTCGATGCCCGGCAAGCGGGACACGGTGCGCGAGCCGACCGGCGCGCCGCACTGCAGGTACTCGTTCACGAGCACCTTCAGGATGTGCTGCTCGCGCGCCGACATGTCGGCCGGCGGTGCCGTTCGTGCCTGGTTGTCGGACATCGATTCAGGATTCACGCGTAACGCGGGGGACGACCGCTCGGTTGTTCTTCCACACAGTAAACTAGAGCGCCCAGCGCCTGCGATCAAGACCACCGATGCCGAGGAAGACCACCCGCGCCGTCGTCATCCGGCCCGCCGGGACGCTCGGCGACACCGATCGCGGCGTCACGATCGGCGGCGCGGCACCGATCGTGGTGCAATCGATGACCAACACCGACACCGTCGACGTGGTGCGCACCGCCGCCCAGGTGGCGGACCTGGCGCGCGCCGGCTCGGAACTGGTTCGCATCACGGTCAACAACGAGGCGGCGGCGAACGCGGTACCCGAGATCCGCGACCGGCTGCTGGCCATGGATCTGGACGTTCCGCTGGTCGGCGACTTCCACTTCAACGGCCACAAGCTGCTGGCCGCGGTGCCGGCCTGTGCCGAGGCACTGGCCAAGTACCGCATCAATCCGGGCAACGTCGGCCGGGGCGCCAAGCGCGACAGCCAGTTCGCCGAGATGATCGAGATCGCGGCGCGCAACGACAAGCCGGTGCGCATCGGTGCCAACTGGGGCAGCCTGGACCAGGAGCTGCTGGCACGGCTGCTCGACGATAACGCCGCCCTTCCCGATCCGAAGCCGCTGGCCAGCATCAACCGCGAGGCGGTCATCACCTCGGCGCTGGACAGCGCCGCCCGCGCGGTCGAGCTCGGCCTGGGCGCGGACCGCATCATCATCTCCTGCAAGATGAGCCGGGTCCAGGACCTGATCGCGGTGTATCGCACGCTGGCCGAGCGCACCGATCATGCGCTGCACCTGGGCCTGACCGAGGCGGGCATGGGCTCGAAGGGCATCGTGGCCTCGACCGCCGCCCTGGCGGTGCTGCTGCAGCAGGGCATCGGCGACACCATCCGCATCTCGCTGACCCCGGAACCCGGTGGGGATCGCACCCGCGAGGTCATCGTCGGTCAGGAGATCCTGCAGACCATGGGCCTGCGCTCGTTCACCCCGATGGTCACCGCCTGCCCCGGCTGCGGACGCACCAGCAGCACCTATTTCCAGGAGCTGGCCGATCGCATCCAGAGCTACCTGCGCGACAGCATGCCCGGCTGGAAGGATCGCTACGCCGGCGTCGAGGATCTCACCGTCGCGGTCATGGGCTGCGTGGTCAACGGTCCGGGCGAGTCCAAGCACGCCGACATCGGCATCAGCCTGCCCGGCACCGGCGAGACACCGGTCGCGCCGGTCTACATCGACGGTGAAAAGGCCATGACACTGAAGGGCGACGGCATCGCCGAGGCGTTCCAGGGCGTGGTCGAGCGCTACGTCGACCAGCGCTACGGCAACGCCGCCGACGTCAACGCCGCTCCTCGCGCCGACGTCTGAGTCGGCACGTGTCGATCCGAGGCGCCACCGCCCACCCGACCTCGTGAGCCGTGCGCCCCGTGCGACCCGTGCGCAGGTCTTGCCGGAACCGCATACCGCACGGTCGGCCGACGACCCAGCCACGAGGTCGACGAGCCCGGACGGCATGGACGCGCTCGTCACGATCGTGGGCGCCGGACTGGCCGGCGGCTGGCTGGCCCACGAGCTGGTGGCGCGCGGGCGTCGGGTGCGGCTGCTGGAACGCGGCAGCGATGTCGCTGCCGGGGCATCGGGCAACGCCGCCGGCATCATCAAGCCGGTCGTCTCGCGTCAGCCTTCGCGGCCGGAGGCGTTCTACCGGGCAGCGTTCGCACACCTTCGCGACCGACTGGCCGATCCTCGGTTGTCCGGCGCCTGCGGCCTGCAACGCAGCGGTGCGCTGCAGTTGGTCAGGAAACCCTTTCCACATCGGCCCGGTGCCGAGTCGATCGATGCGCAAGAGGCGAGCCGCCGGGCCGGGTTGCCCCTGCCCGCTCCCGCCCTGTCGTTCGACGAGGGTGCCTGGCTGAATCCATCGGCGCTGTGCCACGCCTTGATCGAGCCACTCCGGTACGAGCCGCTGGGGTGCGAGTCACCCGGCGGCGAGCCACCGGGTCGGGACCGATCAGGGTTCGAGCTCGTGCTCGGCGCGACGCTGGTCGGCATCGCACCGCTCGCGCCGGGCGTGAGCGGCTGGACGCTGACGCTTGACGATGGCTCGACGCGGCACACCGACCAGGTGGTCCTGGCCAACGGGCCGGCCGCCGCCGCGCTGCCGGCCTGCGCCCATCTGCCGATCACCGCGGCTCGCGGCCAGATGGACCGTTTCGCGCGAGGCGATCTACCGCTGCCGCGCACCGTGGTGACCGGGCGCAGCTGGCTGATCCCGGATGGCGATGCGCTCTGGGCCGGCGCCACCTACACGCGCGAGGATGCGCACGATGGACTGCGCGCCGCCGATACCGCGCACAACCGCGCGGCGCTGGAGGCGCTGGCCGGCGGACGCGCAGGCACCGCGCTCGGCGGTTGCGCCGGCGTGCGCGCCACGATGCCGGATCGCCTGCCGTGCGTCGGCCCGATCGTGAATCCCGGCGCCGAGCCACCCCGCGATGCGGGACTGTCGGTGCTGACCGGTCTGGGCTCGCGCGGCATCGTCACGAGCGCCTTCTGCGCCCGTCTGCTGGCCGACTACCTCTGCGGTGATGCCTCCGGACTGGGCGCCTGGCACGATCTGCTCGACCCGCAGCGCTTCGTCAAGGGCACACACTGACGGTTGGCGCCAAGCGTAACCGACGCCGGTACGCCGGACTGGACTTGCACGAACCGTCAGTGAAGCGGCTGCACCAGCACCCAGGGCGCGACCACCACGCAGCGGAACGACGGCTCGCTGGCGACCCAACCCCGGGCATCGTCATCGCTGGCCCGCGCGAGCTGTCCCGCCTCGATCAACCGGCGGATCGCGCCCGCATCGTCCGCCGCCATGGAGGCGGCCACCTCGAGCAGGTCGCTGGCAGGTGACGCCACGACCACCACACCGCGTGCGAAATGCCGCGCCAGCTCTTCCCAGCTCAGGATTCCCCAGGATTGCTCCAGCGCATCGTCCGTCTGCGCATCGTTCGTGTGCACATCGGCCGGCGGGGAATCGCCCGGTTCGCCGAGCCCGGACGGCCCGTCGGTGGCGTTCACGACGAATCGGCGGTCCGCCGATCGGTCAATTCGTGCGCTTCATGTCGGCGATGAACTGCCCGGAACGCTCGATGGACTGGTTCATCTGCGCGATCAGACGATCGATATCGCCTTCCAACGTGGTGAAGGTGCCGCGCAGCGACCCGACTGCCTGCGCATTCAGGTTGTGCTTGAGAAACAGCACGTTGTCCAGCAATCGGCCAAGCACCGGCTGCATGCTCTGCTCGGCCACCTTCATCGTGGCCAGCATGTCGGCGTAGCGGGACTGCGTCTCCTTGAGTCGGGTCTCGCTGCCGCGGCGCAGCGAATCGTCGGTGTACTGCCGGATTTCGTCCTTCCACTCGTCGAACAGGTCATCGGCGACATCCTCCACGTCGTCGATGCGCTCGCGAACCTCCTCGGCCGCCGCCTCGGCGTCCTCGTATTCGTCATTGAGCCGATCGTAGGCCTTCTTCAGCCCGGTCTCCTTGACGTTGACCACCGTGCCGAACTGTTCGAGCGCATCGCGGAACTGCTCGCGCGCCTGTTCCTGGGATTCCCGCGCCTTGCCGACATCCGCCACCAGGATGTCGCTCTTGTAGATGTCGAACTTCTCCTTGAAACCGTACTCGACGGTCGAGCATCCGCCCAGCACGAGCAGCAGCGGCCACAGGGCCAGGCGGGTTCGGCATGCACGCAGGATCACGGCGACGGGTCTCAGTTGTACAGCGCGGGCGCGCCGACCTCTTCGTGCAACTGGTTGGCAACGCTTTCGTCGATGCCCAACCCCTTGCCCAGCGCATCCAGATAGCGGGCTTCGGCCTGGTTGTCCAGGTTGATGGCCAGCAACGAGATCAGGTAGACCTGCTGCTCCATGCCGCGCGGCACGCTGCGCACGAACCCGTCCACGTCCAGCGGCGCGGACATCTCGCGACGCATGAAGGCCGCTTCCTCGGCATCCAGCTCCCCGAGCCGGCCGACGATGTTCTCCTGCTCCTGGGCATCGACGGTACCGTCGGCCTTGGCCGCGTTGACCATCGCGCGGATCAGCAGCTCGGCCTGCCGGCTCTGTTCCGGGTCGGCGGCAGGCGCCTGCGCGGCAGCACCATCCGGACGCTGCTGGCCCATGGCGGCACCCAACAGGCTGCCCAGTCCACCGCCACTGGAGGCGGTACCACCGAGCATGCCGCTCAGCAGTCCGCCGATGCCACCCGCACCGCCGGCCGAGGCGCCACCGCCACCCAGCTGTCCGAGCAGACCGCCCAGGCTGGCGCCGGCGGCACCGCCCCCGCTGCCACCACCGGCAAGCCCTGCCAGCAGACCGCCCAATCCGCCCGCGCCGCCAGCGGCCGAGCCGCCGCCGCCGAGCGCACCGCCCAACAGGGAGCCGAGCAGGTTCCCGCCGCCCTGACCGCCCTTCATGGCGTTGGAGAGCAACATCTTGCCGAGCATGCCGACCAGGTTCATGGCGTCAGAGTCCGTGCGAAAGAGAGAGCGGCGGATGGTAGCACCGGGGGTGATAGGCTCCGGCAGGTCTACCATCGCCTGTCGATAATGCATGGACACCGTTCGCAACGCGATCCGGACGATCCCCGATTTCCCCAAGCCGGGCATCCAGTTTCGCGACGTCACCACGCTGTTCAGCGATGCCCGCGCGTTCCGGACCGCCATCGACCTGATGCTGCACCCCTGGGCCGGTACCCGGGTGGACAAGGTGGTGGGGCTGGAGGCCCGCGGCTTCATCCTGGGCGGCGCGGTGGCGCATCAGCTCTCGGTGGGTTTCGTGCCGATCCGCAAGGCCGGCAAGCTGCCCGGGCCGCGCCTGTCGGAGGCCTACACCCTGGAGTACGGCGAGGCGACGATGGAGCTGCACGAGGGCGCGATCGAGAAGGGTGAGCGGGTGTTGCTGCTGGACGATCTGATCGCCACCGGCGGCACCTGCGAGGCGGGCGTGTCGCTGATCCGGCGCCAGGGCGGCGTGATCGTGGGCGCCGGTTTCATCATCGATCTGCCGGCGCTGGGCGGGCGCCAGCGTATCGAGGCGCTCGATGTGGACGTTCACGTGCTGTGCGAGTTCGACGGAGACTGAGCGTCAGCGCCGCGACGTCGCCGGCGTGACCGCCAGGCCGAGTGCTGCCTCCGCCGACTCGGTAGCCGCTTGCCGGCGGGCGCGTTCGATCACCCGGCGCACCGCCCGAACGGTGGCCCGTTCGCGCTCGTCGACCGGCCCCGCCCGCGGATCGCCGAGCGTGATCAGTGGTCGGAGACGCTCCAGCGTGCGCGGACCGATCCCCTTGACCGCCAGCAGGTCGTCCACCGCCAGGAAGGGCCCTTGGGCCACGCGGTAGGCCACGATGGCAGCCGCCTTGACGGCACCGATGCCCGGCAGCCCGGCGGCGAGCGTCGCCGCATCGGCCCGGTTGATGTCCAGCCGGGTCGCGCCGTCGGTACCGCTGTCCGGGGCGCCGGACGCGACCGGCATTCCCGTTCCGACCAGCAGCAGGAGGCCGACCACGAACGTTCGGCAGCCCGGTCGCCACCTGGGCCACCGACGCCTGCGAGCCGGCAGGGCGGATACCGGGCGCGCTCCTTCACGGGGCGCGCGCCGATCGGCGGGCAGGCGGTGGTCCAGCGGTGCGGCGACATCCATGTCGGACTCCGGGGTAGCGGCAACTGCGCGCCACCCTCGTTCAACCACATCGAGCGGTCAAGCGTGATGGGCCGCCTACTGTACGCAAGCTCAGCAGCAAGGTTTTCCTAGTCGGCGCGCAGGCGGGTGTCCAGCTCGTCCACCACCAGCGCCCAGGCGCCATCGCGCGCGATGGCCTCGCGCAGGAAGCCGGCCTGCGCATCGGACCACAGGGCGGCATCGGCCAGCTCGGTCGACGACGGGATCGGCTCGGCAGCCGCCACGAACGCTTCGATATCGTCGTCGGTGGACGCCAGGCCGAGCTGCTCGAACAACGTGTTCAGATCGGGTAAGACGGTATCGGACATGAGGCTCTCCAGCGACGGGTGTCGGCCCGCCTTTGTAGCGCCGTGGCCACGGAACACGATTCCCGCCCGCTCGGCTTGTAAAATGACGTTGCGCAGTCTCGCGCCAGCCACCGCCGAACCCTCCCGATGTGGTCACTTGCGTACGTGTTCGGTGTGCTGGCGCTGGTGGGGGTCACCTTCGTGCCGATGAGCAATCTGCGGCATTGGCTGGTCAGGGGCAACGACTTCCCTCGCCTGCAGTACAGCGCCGCCCTGGTGCTGATGCTGCTCATCTCGGTTTCGTGGCAGGGCTCGCCGGGCGCGCCATCCGCGCTGTGGATGCTGCCGCTGGTGGCCGCCCTGGGCTATCAGCTCTACTGGATCTGGCCGTATTGCACGGCCCACCGCCACGAGGTCCGTGCCGCCACGTCCGCCGAGATCGCCGATCGCCCGTCGCTGAGCGTGCTCACCAGCAACGTGCTGATGGACAATCGGCGCAGCGAGGCGCTGATCGAGCGGGTGCTGGCGTTGCGTCCCGACCTGCTGGTCACCCTGGAGTCGGACGCCTGGTGGCAGGAGCGCCTGGACGCCGCGCTGCACGAATGGCCGCACCGTGTGGCCTGCCCGCTGGACAACCGCTACGGCATCCATCTGTACTCTCGTCTGCCGTTGGGCGAGGCCCATGTGGACTACCTGGTCGATGACGAGATCCCGTCGATCTCGGCGCGCTTCACCCTGAGCGGTCAGTCGATCCGCTTTCACGCCATTCATCCCACCCCGCCGGCACCGGGCGAGAACGATGATTCCACCGATCGGGACATCGAGTTGCTGACGCTGGCCGACGCGCTGCACGACTCGAACGAGCGCATCGTCGTCACCGGCGACCTGAACGATGTGGCCTGGTCGAGAACCACCCGCTTGTTCCGTCAGCGCAGCCGCCTGCTGGATCCGCGGGTGGGGCGCGGCATGTTCAACACTTTCCACGCCGACTGGTGGTGCCTGCGCTGGCCGCTCGACCACGTGTTCCTGTCCGGGCATTTCGTGGTGGTGTCGATGCACCGGCTGGGCAACATCGGCTCGGACCACTTCCCGGTGTTCGTGGAGCTTCGCCTGCTGAGCCAGGAGGAGCAGTCCTCGCACCTGGACCATGACCTGGACAGCGATCTGGAAGAGGGCACTCGCCGAAGCGCCTCGGCTCGCTCCGTGAGCGAACCGACGGTTCGGACCCGCAACCCCGATCACCGGACCGGCATCGCCCGTTCAGCGGTACCGGCCACGTGAGCGATCCTACCGACCGAGCGCCGGGCCCGCCGGATCCCGAAGCGGCGCCCTCCATCACGCAGGCGCTGAACGATCGCTGGCAGGCCGAGGCGGCTCGATGGACCACCATCGTCGAGATCGCGCTGACCGAAACGCGACTGGCCGGCAGCAGCGCACTTGCCTTGCTCGGTATCGCGCTGGCCGGTGCCGTGCTGGCGCCGGTGTGCTGGCTGCTGCTGATGGCGCTCGTCACGCTGGGTCTGGTGGGCCTGGGAATGGGCATGGCCATGGCCCTGTCGCTGGTGTTGCTGGCGCACCTGCTCGGCGCAGCGGTGCTGGTGTGGCTGGCGCGCCGGCTGATGGGCAACCTGCGGTTCGGGCACACCCTGGACGCCCTGGGACGCACCCGCCGACGTGCCGAGCCGTCGGGCACGGCCGCCGAGGCGCCCGAGGAACCGGCTGCCGGCAGAACCTTACCCCCTATCGAGGCCGACGCCGCTCACCCGGTTCCGCGTCACCCTCCGGCCTGATCTTCCACCGCGCCGCGTCCGGGACGCTGCAACTTCTGCAAGCCTTGCCGGGTTGTTCGCAATCGGCCAGCGCTCGCGACATGCTTCGCCACCCCCCCCCTGTTCAACGGATCCCCATGGCCAACGCTTCCGACCGCACCCGATCGATCCAGGATGACGGCGCAGCCGTCACCACACCGACGCGTGATCGCGTGGCGGTCATCGACGAGCATCTGGCCAGCGGCATCGAACGCGCCAGCGACAGCGCCCAGAATGCGGTGACGGCGGTCGAGGAGCGCAGCCGCGCCGCCATCGAGACCGCGCGCCGTACCGCCGACGAGGCGCGGCGTACCCTGGAGCGCCTGGAACGCGAAGCCAGCGGTCAGGTCGAGAAGACCGGCGATGACGTGGCGGCGCTGATTCGCGAAAAGCCGATGCAGGCGGCCGGCGTCGCCTTCGCCGCCGGCGTGCTGACCACGCTGCTGCTGCGCCGCTGACCGAGCGCCCCGCCGCACCGCCGGCATGGCATCGGCAACGCACCGCGAACTGGCGCGCCTGCGCGTGCAGCTGGCCCTCGACCGGCTGCGCGTGCAGCGCAGCGCCGACGCCCTGTCGGCCAGCGCGCGGCGGACGCTGAGTCATCCAGCCTCCCTGCTGGTGCCCTACGCCGCCGGTGCGCTGAGCGCGGCGGGGCTGGGCGCTGGCCCCGATACGACCCGGCGCCCGCAGGCGAAGGCCGGCACGGGCTCGCGAACGGCGCGACGGTCACGCGCCGCGCCGGTGGTCAGGAGCTTTCGGCTGGCCCGCACCGCGCTGCGGGCCTGGTCGCGCACCGCGGTGGCGCGCGAGCTGCTCGCACCCCTCGTGCGCGCCCTGATGGAAGGACGTCGGTGAGCGAGGACGTCGCCGTCAGGCGCCGCTGGCCGGTAACCCCGACAACGTCGATGGCGCGGTCGGCGGAACGCGTCGGCCGTCATCGGCATCCAGCGGGCGCCAGCTCGCGCTGCGGATCACCAGCAGGATGGCCAGCTGGGTACCGAAGATCAGGGAACCGAACCACAGGTGCAGCGGCTGCGCGAAGATCGGCAGGTGCAGCCGGTCCATGCTCATGCCGACCGCGATGGTGCCCAGCATGAGACCCACCAGCGCCACGTTCAGGGCGCGCAGCACGCCCGAGCGGTTGGTCGACAGCACGCTCCAGGCGATCCAGGCGGTCAGTGCCAGCAGCGGGGCCGCCAGCCACTTGTGCACCGAGAAGCTCATCGGCAGGCTGCCGATCCACAGGTGCCGCTCCACCTCGACGGCAGCGCGGGACAGGTGATCGACCGCCTCGCGCACCTGGGTGCCGATCACCAACTGCGCGATCCCGAGCGCCATGGCGGCGTACAGGGCGACAATGATGCCGCGTGGCAAGGCACGAATCGCTTCGGCATCGATGCGCGGACGCACCGCCACCACGGCGGCGGCGATCACCAGCCCGACGATCACCTGGGCGAGCAGCATGTGCACCGTGATCATGCCCGGTTCCAGGTTGCTGGCCACCACGCGCGAGCCTAGCCAACCCTGCACGCCCACCAGCACGAACGCCAGCAACGACAGTGGGAACAGACCGCAGACCCGCCGGCGCAATGGCACCGAGGCGATCAACGTCACCAGGATCGTGAATCCGGTGAACACGCCCAGCAGACGGTTCAGGTACTCGGTCCAGGTCTTGACCACGTTGAACGTGGTGTCGGCGTAGCCCCGATCCGCGTAGACGCTCTGATAATCGGCCGGCAGCTGCGCGGCATCGGTCGGCGGAATCCACTGCCCGAAGCAGGTCGGCCAGTCCGGACACCCCATGCCCGCGCCGGTGGCGCGAACCACGCCGCCGACCAGGATCAGTGCGTAGATGGTCGCGACGGTGGCCAGCGCGAAGAAGGTGAATCGCCGGATGGCGTGGTCGCTCGACATCATGCTACGGATGATAAGGGCCTGTGAAAGAGTAAAGGGTGCCGGGGCTTGCGGTCTTGCATCCGTTACGCCGCGCGCGGGCGCGCGGTTCTGCCCGTACGCGTAGCGATCTCTCAACCGATCGAACCGAGCTGCAAGCCGATCGTGTACGCCGACACGCAACCGCACAGGTTGAGCAGCACGTTGATCACCGCCGTCACGGCGCTGTGCTGCCGATAGTGGCGAGCGGTCTGCCAGGCGAAGCTCGAGAAGGTGGTGAACCCTCCGCAGAAGCCGATCAACAGGCTGCCGGACACCGCGTCCGGCGCGGTGTTCAGCACCGCACTCACCACACCGAGCAAGGCGCTGCCCAGCAGGTTGACCAGCAGCGTGGCGCGTGCCTGCCCGGAACCTGCACCGATCAGCTCACCGACCGCATGGCGGGCGCAGGCCCCGACACCGCCGCCCAGCGCCAGCGTCAACGTCAGCAGCGAATCGCTCATCGATCCCGCTCCGCGGGATCGCCCGTCTTGTCGGCTGGCGTGCCGGCCTCCTTGTCGGCCGAGGCACTGTCCCAGTGGCCGCCCATCAGGCGCGCGCCCAGCGCCACGGCCGCCAGACCGAGCAGGATCTCGATCGCCACCGCACCGACGGCGGCCAACGTACCGGTCTCGGTGAGCCGAGCGTGTGTCAGGCCGGCGAACAGCGAGAAGGTCGACAGGCCGCCGCAGAACCCCACCGCCGCGAACGGCAGCCACGCCTGCACCGGCCGCGCTCGTTTCGCGTACAGCGCACCGATCGCCAGGCAGGCGATCAGGTTCACCGTCAGGCTGGTGCCGCTGGACCAGACCGCCGGCGCCGCGTGCGTCGTATCGCCCGTCAGCACGTCGCGCAGCAACGAGCCGAGCGTGCCACCGACCAGGACGGCTCCGTACTCACGCGCGTGGTTCATGCGACTCCTGCGTTCCGGTCGACGAGCCCTCCCAGCGTAGGGGCATTCCGGAGATCCGGGTGAGGCGCGTTCTCGGGTACGGGAACCAACGCCGCACGGCGGGGACTCATCACATGATGCCTACCTTGCCCACCCGCCGCCGCGCGGCCGTCCTGACCTGGCTGGTCACCCTGTCGCTCGGCGTGCAGCTGGCCGAGGCCGAGTGCCAGATCGATGCGCAGTTTCCCGATGCCACGCTCGACGATTGGCAGCAACGCGAGTTCGAGGGCCGTACCGACTACGCCTTGCAGCACCAGGACGGCAAGCCCGTGCTGGTCGCCACCGCCGATGGCACCGCCTCGGTGCTGTACCGCGAACGCGAACTGGACGTGACCCGGCAACCGATGCTGCAATGGAGCTGGTCGGTGGACGATGTCTACGACGACATCCAGGAGATGACGCGTGCCGGTGATGACTTCCCGGCCCGGCTGTACATCGTCGTGCGCAACGGCTTCCTGCCCTGGGACACGCTGGCGCTGAACTACGTCTGGGGCTCGCAGGTCGAATCCGGCACTGCCTGGACCAGCCCCTACACGGACAAGGCGCACATGATCGCGGTCCGGGCCGGCCGGGACCGGGCCGGCGACTGGGTGTGCGAGTCGCGCGATGTGGTCGCCGACTTCCAGGCAGCGTTCGGGGTCACGATCGATCGCATCGATGGCTACGCCATCATGGTGGACGGCGACAATGGCGATCGGCGCGCTCGAGCCCGCTTCGGGGACATCGCCTTTCGGGCGCGCGATCCGGTCAGCGACTAAGCTCTCTCACAGAGCCTACGCTCTGCTGAACGCGGTCATCGATCGAACCGAATGTCGGGCTCCTCCTCCTCGCTGCGCCGGCTGAAGCGCCTGCCGCTGGTCAGCGCCATCGATCCGGTGCGTTGGGAGGCGCTCGCCCCGCACGTGGGCATCATCACGCTACGCGCCGGCGAGATCCTGTTCCGCGCCGACACCTCGTCGCAGACCCTGTTCCTGGTGATCGAGGGCGAACTGGGCCTGGACATGCCGTTGCCGGGCTCGCCGGTCGGTCTTCGCCTGCAGACGCGCGGCGCCGGCGCCACGGCCGGCGACTTCGCCCTGCTCAATGCCAGCCGGCATCTGGTGGACGCGGTGGCGATCGCGCCGACCAGCGTGGCCACGCTGCCGAGCACGGCGCTCGAACTGCTGACCGACCTCGAGCCTGCCATCTTGGCGCACGTGTACGACACCGCCGCCGAGCTGTCGCGCCGGGTCACGCTGGCAAGGCTGTTCCTCGACCTGTTCGGCGACCTGCCTGCCCGCACCATGCAGAGCTTGCTGGTGGCGACCCGGGTCCTGCCCTATCGCTGCGGTGAGGTGGTGTTCCGGGTCGGTGACACGCCGGACGGGCTGCACTTCGTGGTGTCCGGTCGCGTGGTGGTGGAGCGCGACGATGCCTCGGGCGCGCGCCACCGACTGGCCGAACTGCGCGCACCGGCCACGGTCGGCGAGCTGGCCCTGCTGTCGGACGGGGTGCGCAGCGCCGATGTGATCGCGGCGCGCGAATCGACGTTGGGCCTGCTGCCACTCGATGCCTTCCAGGCACTGGTGATGCCCGACGCCCGTCTGCTCGGCTCGCTGGCCCGCCTGCTGGTCCGCCGGCAGCTGGACGCCGGCCAGGACACGAACCAGCGCGCCACCACCGATCGCACCTTCGCGATCCTGCCGCTGCAGGACGGGGGCATGCCGCCACGTCTGCTGCGCCAGCTCAAGCGCGCGTTGCGCGAGCACGGTTCGACGATGGTGCTGGACGCGGCAGGCTTCGACGTGCTCTACGGCAAGCCCGACACTGCCCAGACCCCCGCGGGCGACCTGTTCGATTCGGCCGTGACCGAGTGGCTGGACGACAAGGAGGCGCGCACCCAGGCGATGCTCTACATCGGCAGCCCGCGCTGGGACGCCTGGACGCAGCGCATCGTCAACCGCGCCGATCGCATCCTGCTGGTCGCCCACGCAGGCAGCGAAGACGCCTCGCCGCGCGTTGTCGAACGCCGCCTGGCCGAGACGTTCAAGGACACGCGCTGGACACCCCGACGCGATCTGCTGCTGCTGCACGCCTCGACCACCGTCCGGCCGGCCGGCACCGCGCGTTGGCTGTCCCCGCGTAGCCTGGACGACTTCCACCACCTGCGCCTCGACGATCGGCGGCATGTCGATCGCCTGGCGCGCCGCCTGACCGGCCGCGCCCGCGGGCTGGTGTTCTCGGGTGGCGGTGCACGCGGCTACGCGCATCTGGGCGTGCAGCGCCTGATCGAGGAGCGCCAGGTCACGATCGACTGCATCGGCGGCTCGAGCATGGGCGCGTTGCTGGGTGCCGCCATGGCGATGGGTCGTGACCATGCCTCGGTCATGGCGCTGTCGTCGCGCTTCGCCAGTCGCCGCGCCCTGTTCGACTACACCCTGCCGATCGTGTCGCTGATGGCGTCCGCCAAGCTGTCGCGCTTCTGCCGCGAGGTCTACGGCCAGACCCGCATCGAGGACATGTGGACGCCGTTCTTCGCGGTGTCCTCCAACCTGGCCAACGGGCAGGCCGTGGTGCACGATCGCGGGCTGCTGTGGCAGGTGGTGCGCAGCAGCATCTCGTTGCCCGGCCTGTTCTCACCGGTGCCCAGCGGGGAAGGCGACCTGCTGATCGATGGTGCGGTGCTCGACAGCTTTCCGGTGCACACCATGCTGGAACGGCTGGGCGGGCGTGGCGAGCTGGTGGGTGTCAACGTCAGTCGGGTGCCCGAACGCTTCGAGCGCTTCGGGTTCGGCAGCTCGTTGTCCGGCTGGCGCGTGCTGTGGTCGCGGATGTCGCCGTTCACGCACCGGATCGACGTTCCGCGGCTGGCGGAGACGCTGCTGCGCGCCACCGACATCAAGGACCTGGAGCGCCTGGGCGAACGTCGCGAACGGCTGGACGTGCTGATCGAGCCGGACGTCTCGCACTGGTCATTGCTGGACTTCAAGCACTTCGCCGCGATCAGCGAGATCGGCTACCTGGAGGCGCGACGGGTGTTCGACCAGCACCCGCGGCTGGCAGCGCATCACACAAGCGACACGCCTGCCTGATCCGCAGCGGCTCGGCTGCGACCTGGTTCGAAGGCTGCGCCACGCAGGCGTCAAGTTCGCCCCGCAGGCGCCACTAGCCTTGGGCATGAGCGTTGCCATCCTGCCCCTGCCCGCACCGAACGAAGACATCGCCCCAGGAGACGCCGGCGCCGAACAGGTCGTACCCATGGGGCCGCAGCCTCGGCGCGTCACGCGCGTGCTGCTGGTGGATGACGATGTCGCCTATCGCCTGCTGTGCCAACGCTACCTCAGGCGTGACCCGAAGAACGACTATCGGGTGCGCACCGCCAGCACCGCCGACGAGGCCGCCGAGCTGGACCTGGCCGGCTACGATTGCGTGGTGGTGGACTATTTCCTGCCGGACGGCACCGGCACCGAGTTGATCGAGCGCTGGCGCTCGAGCGGGCAGACGGACATGCCGCCTGTGGTGGTGATGTCGGCGGGCGGCGGCGAACGGGCCGCCATCGATGCGGTGCGCACGCACGCCATCGACTACCTGGCCAAGGCCGACATGACCCCCGGTTCGCTGCAGCGCTGCGTCGGCAACGCCACCGAGAAGGGCGACCTGCGGCGCGAAGTTCGGGCCCGACAGACCGAGCTGGCTCGCGCGCACGCGGCGCTGGAAAAGCGCGCGATCGAGATTCAGCGCTTCTATCACACCGTCTCGCACGAGATGAAGACGCCCCTGACCGCCACGCGCGAGTTCGTCTCGCTGGTGAACGATGGCGTTGCCGGGCCGGTCACCGACCAGCAACGGGAATTGCTGCGCTACGCGCTGGACAGCTGCGACCAGATGACGCGTCAGTTTCACGATCTGATCGACATGACGCGCCTGGACACCGGCAAGCTGCGGCTGGAGCCTGTGCCGCTCGCGCTCGAGCCGCTGATCGAACGCTGCATCGCGATGGTCGGCGGCCAGGCGTCGCAGAAGGCGATCACGCTCGACACCCATTGGCAGGACTCGCCGCCCTGGGTACTGGCGGACGCCGGACGCATCGTCCAGGTCATCACCAACCTGCTCGGCAACGCCATCAAGTTCACACCCCGGCACGGCCAGGTGCGGGTGCGGGTGCGCCTGCGCCCCGACAACCGCCGTGACGCCGGCCGGGTGGAGATCTGTGTCGTCGACAACGGCTGCGGCATTGCCAAGCAAAGCCGACCGTACGTGTTCGAACGGCTGTACCAGACCTCTCGCGACCGCCACGTCGACAAGGACAATGCCGACGGCCTGGGACTGGGCCTGGGCCTGAGCATCTCCCGAGAGATCGTGCGCGCACACGGTGGCGAATTGCGGGTCTATAGCCGGCTCGGGGCCGGAAGCACGTTCCAGTTCACCCTGCCCCGCGCTGAAGGCGACGCCGCGGGGGCCGATACCCCGCAAGTAACCGAGGTTCCGAAGAGAACACGACCATGAACAGCTTGCTATTGGTAGAGGACGACCCGAAGATTTCGCTCGCGTTGCGCATCCGGCTTGAGCACGAGGGCTACACGGTGCACCACGCACCGGATGCGGTGTCGGCGATGGGCGAGGCGCTGCGCCACAAGCCCGATGCCATCGTCCTGGACATCAACCTGCCCGGTGGCGACGGGTTCCTGGTCGCCGAACGGCTTCGCTCGAATCCGGCCACCGCCGATTGCCCGTTGGTCTTCATCACCGCCAGCAAGCTACCCGGGCTGGCCGATCGGGCCCGCGCGGTCGGCGCGGAAACGCTGATCGAGAAGCCGTTCTCGGCGGTGCAACTGACCGATGCTCTCGATCGCGCGATTTCCAGTGCGCATCGTCAAGTTGCCTGAGGTCGCCGTGTCCCGTTCGCCGCAAACGAGCGTGCTGGATCGAACGAGCCCGGGCGCCGCCGTGACCCGAGCCGAGCTGGCGCGACTGCAGCACGACCTGGATGGCCCGCTGGCCGTCTTCGATGGCTTCCTGGGGGAGCTGAACGAGGCGGTGGAGGAGTTGGCGCAACTGCCCGCGCCGATCGATGCGCAGACCTTGAGCCGTCTGCTCGAAGATGACTTTCGGCCCTGCCTGAGCTGCCTGGTCACCGCCCTCGATCGCCTGCGCGCCACGGTGGGCGAGCTGGATCGAGACGATGTGGATCACGTAGCCGCGTGAGCGATCGGCCGAGCGGCGATACCTCCGAGCTGGCCGAGAAGCGGGCGGCGTTCGCGCCGCGCTCCGGATGCGGCCGGTGAGCCGTCGAGACAGCGACGCGGACCTGGTACTCGTCGATGACGACACGCTGGTGCACCTGTTCGTCCAACGACGCCTGCGCGGCACCGGACTGCAGTTGATCGCCTTCACGGAGGCCAGCAAGGCACTCGCCTGGCTGCAGGCGCATCGCCCGCGATTGCTGATGCTGGACCATCGCATGCCGGCGATGAGCGGGCTGGAACTGCTGGAGGCGCTGGGCGGGGCGCAGGCGGCGGCCGAGCGTATCGTCCTGTGCAGTGCCGCGTACCGCACCGCCGAATTCGCTCACCTGGACGATTGCCACGGCGTGACGGTCCTGGACAAGGCAGCACTGCTCGACCGTGGTCGCTTCCTGGACCTTCTGGGGCTGCAAGCCTCGCCCGATCGGGAACCGATGCCGGCAACCGATGATCAGATGGCGCGAGAGAGCAGATCCTTGAGCCGCGGATCGTCATCTACCAGCCCGAACGCGGTGTAGCCCGCCGAGTTGGCCAGCGCGGTGCTGGCACCGGCGGCCAGCAACGCCCCCAGCAGATCGTGGTGCTGCGCCAGTATGGCGTGGTGCAAGGCGGTGTTGCCGCTGTCGTCGACGTGATCGATGTCGATGCCCTGGTTGCGCAGCAGACGCGAAACGACCTCCGGATGGCCGTTCTCCACCGCGCGCAGCAGGGGCGTGAAGCCATCGATGTCGACCGGATCCGGATCGGCGCCGTTGGCCAGCAGCCAATCGACCATCGGTTCGAAGCCGCGTGCCGCGGCGATCGTCAGCGCGGTCCAGCCATTGCTTCCGACATCGTCCAGCAGGCCCCCGTGCTGGTGCAGCCAGCACGCCACCTCGAGCTGCTCGCCGAACGCGGTGAACATCATCGCCGTAAACCCGGTGGACATGCGCGCACCGACCACCGCCCCGCCCTGCACCAATGCCTGGGCCAGCGGCAGGTCGTCGGCCATGGCCGCGACCATCAACGCCGACTTGCCGTTCTCGGTGACTCGGTCGGCCAGTCCCATCTGGGGATGATCGGCGAGCAACGCGCCCAGCTCCACGGTGTCGTCGTGCACGATGGCCCGAAGCCAACGGATGCGCAGGGCGTCCACCGTGGCCAGGCCGCGCGAACCGTTGGATCCGCTGTCGCGCTGGTCGGTGGCGGCGGCCATCTGCACCGTGGCGGGGCGTCGGTCGGCCCCTCCGTGCGCGCTGACCACCAGCGAGGCGAGCAACGCCGCGATCGGGGAGGACGGATTGACACCCCGCCGCCCGGACGCACCCCCGTCGGTATCGACCAGGTGCAGGGCACGGTACTGCTCAGGCCCGACCTCCTTCATGACTGACGTGTTCCCGACATGGCGCGCCCGATACTGGCACATGTGAACCGGACACGGTTGCCTGCCGCGCCAACCGGTCAGGAAGCGGTGTCACGTCTTCGCCGATGGGCATCGGCGAAGGCCTCGTCGGGCTCGTAGCGACCCGTCATGCGAATCACCGCATCGCGCCGCACCGCCTCGTCGAGCAGCGCCCGGAGCCCGGCGCGATGCGTCGCGGGCAGCGGCACACGCTGCTGCCACAGCAAGCGGCAGTATTCATCGCCGATGAACAACGACAGCTCGGGCTCGGCCATCAGCAGCTCCAGCGTCTGGAAGTGACCGCTGGCATGTCCGGTCAGGAACAGCAGCGAGGCGCTCAACGATTGCCCGGGCGTGCGGATATCGACGTCCAGTTCGAACACGGTACCGTGTTCGTGCTCGTGCAGATCGGCCTCGAACTGCACCGCGAACGGCCCACCCGGCAACCGGCGAGCGCCGTCCGGGCCGGTCCGCACGCAGGCTGCCTCGGGCGGTGCGACCACGAACAGGCCGGCGCACCAGCGATCCCGATCGATCTGCACCGGCACGCAGGTCGCCGTGACGGCGGCCTCGTGCATGGCCACCACGACATCGTCCGGAAAGCGAGCCGCGGACGCCGCCGGCCGGTCGATCGCGCTCAGTTGGCCGGTTCCACTCGCGGATGCGTGCCGGGCACGCCGTCCGAGGGTGGCAGCACCTTGCCGCGGCTGGCCATCCGCTCGTACCACAGGTCATGGTGCTGACGGGCCCACTCCTCGGACACGTAACCGGTGGACATGCCCTCGAACGCCCCTTCGGTACCGGCGGTGCCGATGTAGATGTGACCCAGCGCCACGGCGGTCCACAGCATGGCGACGATGGCGTGAATGACGTGCGCCTGCTGCATCTCGGCGCGGCCGATGCCTTCGAACGCCGTGATCACGGCGGGCGGCAGCAGGTGCGCGTAGGACGGTCCGACCAGCAGGACGCCGGTAACCACCACGGCGCCGCCACCGACAACCAGCATCCAGAACCACAGCTTCTCGCCGGCATTGAACCGTCCGGCCGAGGGGTGGGAATCCTTGGAGAACATGCCGCCACCGGCCTTGAGCCACGCCAGGTCCACCTTGTTGGGGATGTTGGACCAGACCCACAGCACGATCATCAGCACGATGCACACCGAGAACAGCGGCCCGACGATGTTGTGCACCTGGATCGATGCCTGGGCCCAGGCGGCGAACCCGGCCTTGCCCAGCAGCGGGATCAGCAGCTCACGCCCGATCAGCATCGACAGGCCGGTGACCGCCAGCGCGATGAAGGTCACCGCCGTGACCCAGTGCAACAGCCGGTTGAACCAGCTCCAGCGCGGTACGCGCCGCCCGGACAGCGGGCGATCGAGCTTGGCCTGGCCGAAGATCACGTGGTAGAGCACCAGGATCACCGCCATGGCAACGATCGCCCATGGCACCAGCGAGGCGATCGGGCCCTCCCTGAACTGCTGCCAGGACGAGGCCGAGCGCTGCACCAGCACCCCGGTCTCCTGGCCCTTCACGGTGGTGACACCGGTCGCGCCCTCGCCGACCGCTCGCCAGTAGTTGGACCGCGGATTCTCGCCACCGGTGATGCCGCCGGTGATCACCGCCTGGGCCTGCGCCTCCTGCCCCAGCCAATGCAGCCCGTAGCTGCCCAGCGGCAAGGCGAACGCCAGCGCCAGGGTCAGCACGATGCTGTACAGGCCGATGCGCCGGCGCCGCGCCGGATCCTTCCTGGTCGTACGGCCCGCGTCGGGCCGCTCGCGCTTTGCTGTGCTCATGATCGTGTCCGGGTCGATGGTCGCGGCTCAGCGCGACTGGATGAGGTCGAAGCGCTCCTGCAGGGCCGGCGCACGCGTCTCGACCGGCTGGTCGATCAGCGAGTCGTCGGCGCCGTCGTAGCCGCGCTCGGCATGCTCGCCCGGCACCACCCAGTCCAGGCACCCGGCCAGCAGCAACGGCAGGCCGGCGATCGCCACCAGGCGCGCCCCGCGAAGCGCCGCCCCCGCGGCCGACATCCCGGGCAGCGAAGGGCGGATCACGCCGCTCACACCTGGTCGTACGCGGTTTCCCAACCCCAGGTCTGCGGCCGACCGCCGCGGCGCAGCACGCGCTCGCGATAGATGTCGGCCACCTGATCGCCGTCGCCGGCGATCAGCGCCTTGGTCGAGCACATCTCGGCGCACAGCGGCAGCTTGCCTTCGGCGATGCGGTTGCGGCCGTACTTCTCGTACTCCGCATCGGTCAGATCGTCTTCCGGACCACCGGCGCAGAAGGTGCACTTGTCCATCTTGCCGCGCGCCCCGAACGCGCTCTGCTGCGGATACTGCGGCGCCCCGAACGGGCAGGCGTAGAAGCAGTAGCCGCAACCGATGCACAGGTCCTTGTCGTGCAGCACGATGCCGTCGCCGGTGGTGTAGAAGCAGTCGACCGGACAGACCGCCTGACACGGTGCGTCGCTGCAGTGCATGCAGGCCACCGAGATCGACTTCTCCCCCGGTTGCCCGTCGTCGAGCGTGACCACGCGGCGGCGGTTCACGCCCCACGGCACCTCGTGCTCGTTCTTGCAGGCGGTGACGCAGCCGTTGCACTCGATGCAGCGCTCGGCGTCGCAGAGGAATTTCATTCGGGCCATGGTGTTCTCCTCCTGTTTGCCGGCGATCAGGCCGCGGTGATCTTGCAGAGCGAGCACTTGCTCTCCTGCATCTGCGTGACCGAGTCGTAGCCGTAGGTCATGACGGTGTTGTCCGATTCGCCGCGCACGTAGGGTGCGGAGCCCTCGGGGTACTTGTCGAGCAGGTCCTGTCCCTGGAAGACACCGCCGAAGTGGAACGGGGTGAAGACCACGCCGCGCGCGACCCTGTCGGTGATCATCGCCTGCACGTTGATGCGCCCGCCTTCCGGGCCTTCGAGCCACACGCGCTGCTGGTCGCTGATGCCGATGTCGTTGGCATCGGCGGGGTTGATCTCGACGAACATCTCCTGCTGAAGTTCCGCCAGCCAGGGATTCGAGCGTGTCTCCTCGCCACCGCCCTCGTACTCGACCAGGCGGCCCGATGTGTGGATCAGCGGGTAGTCCTTGGAGTAGTCGTCGGCCTGGATCGAGGCGTAACGAGTCGGCAGGCGGTAGTGGCTCTTGCGGTCCTCGTAGGTCGGGTAGTCGTCCACGAGATCGCGTCGCGAGGTGTACAGCGGCTCGCGGTGCACCGGTACCGGATCGGGGAAGGTCCAGACCACCGCCCGCGCCTTGGCGTTGCCGAACGGGGCGCAGCCGTGCGCGATGGCGACCCGCTGGATGCCGCCGGACAGGTCGGTCTTCCAGTTCTTGCCCTCGGCCGCGGACTGCTCCTCGGCGGTGAGGTCGTCCCACCAGCCGAGCTGCTTGAGCATGTCGGCGGTGAACTCGGGATAGCCGTCCTCGATCTCGGCGCCGGCCGAGAAGCTGTCCTCGGCGAGCAGGTTGACGCCATCGCGCTCGACGCCGAAGCGCGCACGAAAGTTCAGACCGCCCTCGGCGACCGGCTTGCTGGTGTCGTAGAGATTCGGTGTGCCGGGGTGGTTCATTTCCGGCGTGCCCCAGCACGGCCATGGCATGCCGTAGTACTGCCCATCGAGAGGACCGCCCTTGGCTTGCAGCGTGGTCGTGTCGAAGGTGTGACGGTGCTCCATGTGCGCCTTGATGCGCTCGGGGCTCTGGCCGGTGTAACCGACCGTCCACATGCCGGCGTTGAATTCGCGCGTGATGTCTTCCACGACCGGCTCGCCGTTCACGATCTCGATGTTCTTGAACAGCTCGTCGCCGAAGCCGAGCTTGTAGGCGAAGTCGTGCAGGATCACGTGATCCGGCTTCGACTCGAACAGCGGCTCGATGATCCGATCGCGCCACTGGATGGAGCGGTTCGATGCGGTGACCGAACCGCTGGTCTCGAACTGCGTGCAGGCCGGCAGCAGGTACACCCCGTCCTGGCGATCCGGCAGCACCGCCGAGTGCGTGGGATACGGATCGATCACGACCATCAGGTCGAGCTTCTCCATCGCCCCCTTCATCTCGGGACCGCGGGTCTGGGAGTTCGGCGCGTGACCATCGAGCACCATGACGCGGATGTTGTCGTTCTGCGCGATGTTGTCGGGGTCTTCCAGCACGCCGTCGATCCAGCGCGATACGGGCATGCCGGCGGTGTTCATCGGCGGTGTGCGCTTGTCGTCCGGGCCCTCGTAGGCAGTCTGGTCGAAACGCGACTTGACCCACTCGTACTCCAGGTCCCAGACCTTGCTCCAGTGCTTCCAGGATCCCTCGGCCAGGCCGTAGTAGCCCGGCAGGGTGTGCGACAGCACGCCCAGATCGGTCGCGCCCTGCACGTTGCAGTGGCCACGGAAGATGTTCGCACCGCCGCCCGACACGCCGATGTTGCCGAGCGCGAGCTGCAGCACGCAGTAGGCGCGGGTGTTGTTGTTGCCGATGGTGTGCTGGGTGCCGCCCATGCACCAGACGATGGTGCCGGGCCGGTTCTCCGCCATGGTCTGTGCGGCCTGCTTCAGCTGCGCACCCGGGATGCCGGTGACCCGCTCGGTCTCCTCGGGCGTCCACTTGGCCACTTCGGCGCGGATGTCGTCCATGCCGTAGACGCGTTGGCGGATGTACTGCTCGTCTTCCCAGCCATTGTCGAAGATATGCCAGAGGATGCCCCAGACCAACGGCACGTCGGTGCCGGGGCGCATGCCGATGTACTGGTCCGCGTGGGCCGCGGTACGCGTGAAGCGCGGATCGACCACGATCAGCTTGGAACCGTTCTCCTTCGCCTTGAGCACGTGCTGCATGGCCACGGGATGCGCCTCGGCGGCGTTGGAGCCGATGAAGAACATCGCGCGCGAGTTCTGCATGTCGTTGTAGGAGTTCGTCATCGCGCCGTAACCCCAGGTGTTCGCCACGCCGGCCACCGTGGTCGAGTGGCAGATGCGCGCCTGGTGATCGACGTTGTTGGTGCCCCACAAGGCGGCGAACTTCCTGAACAGGTAGGCCTGCTCGTTGCTGTGCTTGGCAGAACCCAGCCAGTAGACCGAATCGGGCCCGGACTCTTCGCGCACCTTGAGCATGGTGTCGCCGATCTCATCGATGGCCTGCTCCCAGGACACCCGCGTCCATTGGCCGCCGACCAGCTTCATCGGGTACTTCAGGCGACGCTCGCCGTGACCGTGCTCGCGCAGCGCGGCGCCCTTGGCGCAGTGCGCGCCCAGGTTGATCGGCGACTTGTAGTCGGGCTCCTGACCGGTCCAGACCCCGTTCTGCACCTCGGCGACCACGCCGCAGCCCACCGAGCAGTGGGTGCACACCGAGTGCACCGTGGTGGTCTCCACGCCGGCCTTGACATGGGTGGTCTCGGCGGCGCGCACCTTCTTGACCATGCCGGCGCCACCGGCGGCCAGCAACGCGGCACCACCGGCACCCAGCCCCGAGTTGCGCAGGAAGGTACGACGGTCGATCGCACTGCCGAGCAGGCCGGCCGGGGCGGAACCGGTCGCGGTGCCGTGCCCTGCCGACTGGCCGGGCTCGCGTCGGGTGAGTTTCATCGGGTGTCTCCTGGGGTGATCCGGCCGGCAGGCCGGGTCGGTCGATCGGAAAGGGCTGGGCGTTCGCGCGGTGCGCGGCCTCAGAAGCGCGCCTTGGCGTAGTACTCGCGCACGTGATCGGTCAGCCGGTAGCCGGCATCGCCTGCCGGCTCGTCGGCCACCACGGTTGCCTCGGGATCGGCGGCCTGCGCCACCGCGCCGGCACCGCTCGCGCCGGCGGCGACCGCCACCGCGGCCCCTTGCAGCCATCCGCGTCGCTTGGCGTCGATGAACGCCGGCCGGGACGGTGTCTGCGACTGCGTCTCGGCGGGCTTGCCTGCTCGGTTCTGGCTCATGCGCTCTCGCTCCTGGTGATCTGTCGGACGTAATGTCGTGAACCATAACGGAGCAATGCCCGGACCGGAAGCAGGGTCTTTGCGATCCGTCCGAGTCCGTCAAAGTCCCTGCTCGGCGCGTGGTCGACGCCGGCGCGGACAGCGGCTGGTCAAATTGTCGCACCCGGTTGTCCGGATCGCGACGATCCGCCACGTTCACCGGTGGCGTCGAACCGAGCCTGTGGAGCCTCTGCACAATTCGGCACCCCCCTGCCGAATTGTGCAGAGGCTCCCTAGTCCGGCATGTCCAGCAAGGCGGCCTCGAAGGTCAGCACGGCTTCGCCGAAAAAGCCGACGGAGCGGTAGAAACCGGCGCGTTCGGCGCTCTGCATATCCTGGAAGAAGCGCGGCATCCAGGCGGACAGATGGTCCTTGAAGAAGCTGCGTTGCTCGGTCAGGGGCACATCCTCGCCGGCGCGGATCAGGATCGCCATGGTCTCGGCCAGCGCCGCGGCATGGTCCTCCGACTCGGCCACCCCGGCCTCGCGCTCGATGCCCAGCCGGGCCAGGTCGCGACGCAGCAGCGCCAGCGGCTTCTCCATCAGGAACCCGGTCAGGTACCAGCTGCCGAACGGCACCAGTTCGCCGCGACCCAGGCCGATGAACAGCGCGAAGTACTCGTCCGCCACCGCGCGCTCGTCGGTCTGCCCCGCGGCACGCCGCAGCAGTTCCCACCCCATCGCGATGGGGCCTTCGCCGGTGTCTATGTCGCGCAAGGCGCGCAGGGTGTCGAGCAGCGCCTCATCGGGCGCCGAGCGCAGCACCTGCGCCAGGAACGCCCAGGTGCCGGCACGGGCCGCCTGCATCTCGTCGGCCAGGAAGGCTTCCTCGCTGCGCACCTGCAGCACGCTGCGCGAGGCGGGTGCCTCGCTCACGGCGTCGGGCGAGCTGTCGGGATCGCGGCTCATCGCTTCTCTCCGGGCTTCTCTCCGGGCTTCTCTCCGGATCGCGAAGTGGCCCCGCGGTGCACGTCCGGGCCATTCGGCTCGTTCTCGAACAGGTCCTTGACGCGGCAGTCCTCGCACAGGCGCAACCGGTTCATGGCGATTGGATCGCGGAACATCCAATGGTCGGCAAGCTTGGCGGTCATGGTATCGATCAGCCCGCGGGTGGCGAAGGCCTTGTGGCAGCGCAGGCAGTGGAACGGCTCCTCCTCGTGCAGCGTGACGGTGCGGCGAGCCTCCACGCTGTCCCACACGTAGCGGGCATCTCGCGTGATCGCCTGCTCGGGGCAGGCCTGCTCGCACAACCCGCACTGCACGCAGTTGGCCTCGATCATGCGCAGCGCCGGTGTGTCCTGCCCGTCCAGCAACGCACCCGCCGGGCAGGTCGACACGCAGGCCATGCACAACGTGCATGCGTCGGTATCCACACGTATCCGACCGAACGGCGCATCGGCCGGCAACGCCGTCACCGCCGCGCCGGGCGGATGCCGTTCGGCCAGCGCGTCCAGGGCCGCGCGGATGGTGCCACGCTTGTCGTCCTGCACCGCGAAGGCAGCACCCGGCCGAGCCACGAGCGCCTCCGGGGCCGGCTCGGTCAGCACGCCGGCCAGCTCCGCCAGCGCTACGCAGCGCGTGACGGGCAACGATGCCACCGCCACGTCGAGGCCCGCCAGCAAGCGGTGCAGCAGCGTGAACTGTCCTTCCAGCGTCTGCCTGCCGGGATCCTCGGCCGGCGCATCGCCGACCAACAGGATGCGAGCGATGCCGCCGGCCAACAGGGTCAGCCAGTAGTCCAGACCGAAGGCGGTCACCTCCTCGACGAGCAGATCGAGCACGCTGTCCGGCAACACCAAGGCCTGGATGTCCGCCTGATCCGCCTCGACGTGCAGCAGCAGCGTGTCGATCGGCGGGCCGACGGCCAGCTGGCGGGTACGCTGCACCGCCTCCGGCAAGGTGGGGTAGGCGTAGCGCATGGCACCGGTGGGACAGGCGGTCGCACAGGTACCACAACCCTGGCACAAGTACGGATCCACCACTACGCCCTCGCCCGCGGACTCGATGGCACCGGCGCTGCACACGTCCAGGCAGCGCGAGCAGCCGCTCAGCGAGGAACGGCTGTGAGCGCAGATGTCCGGTCGATATTGAAAGTAGCGCGGCTTGTCGAACTCGCCGACCAGCTCGTCCAACGAGTCCAGCGCCGCCTGCTGCGCGGCCGGCTCGGTGCCCGGCGGCAGGTGCACGTAGCCCAGGGGCGGCAGCCGTTGCGCGAACGCCGGTTCGGGCACCAGGTCGACCACCAGATCGAAACGTCCGCTTTCACGCCAGGTGGCGACCGCCAGGTCCAACTCGGCGTCGGACGGGCCGGCGATGGCGGTGAAATCGCCCAAGTGACCGTCGAGGCGCAAGGCATCCCCGCCGAACACGGCCACGCCGGTCTCCAGCAGCCGCTTGTCGATGTGCCGGGCGCCGGGTGTCGGCACGAACACGCTGCAGGACAGTGAAGGCAGGCTCGCCACTGTCGCCAAGGCCGCCTGCAGCTCACCGATCACCAGGCAGGCGCCGGCCGAGCGGTAGGTCACGCTGCTGGTGGCCTCGCCCACGGGCACGACGCTCGCGGCCGGATCGCGAACGAAGGACAGGGAGATCGGTTCGCTCATGCCGGGGGCCGCTTCGTGAAAGGGGATACGGACGCCGGTTCACCGTCACGGGCGGTGACCGACGGATCGTGATCGATCGATCGCGCAACGACCGGGGCCCGGTCGCGCCGATCGTGGGAGGCGCCATCGGCCTCCTCGTCGGGATCGCCCCCGCCCTGCGTATCGGGTGCGCCGTCGGTCGCCTCGTCGCACAGCGGGTCGCCGGACGCGCGCTGCCCCTTGTCCTCGGGTCCCTTGCACGCCTCGTCCGGCGTGTCACCCATGGCCGCGTCGGCATCCGGATCCTGCAAGACGTCGTCGGCCAGTGCCTCGGCCTCGGCGCGTTCGCGCACCAACCGCTCGCGACGGGCGGTGTGGAACTTCATGTCGGCGGTGACGATGTCGCCCAGCGGTTCGAAGGCGGTGAAGTCGCCGTCGTAGTCGTTCAACCCGTCACGCACGTTGAAGGCGGCACCGGAGAACACCCGACGCAAGGCCGCCTTGCGAAGCGCCGCCGACACGCCGTCGCCGAGGAAGCCGGACAGGTCGCTGCGCTCGTCCAGCGACTCCAGCGGCGGCATGTCGGCATCGGTGGGGACAGGCGCGCGCGCCGGGAGATTCGGCTCGAGATTCGGCTCGAGATTCGGCTCGAGATTCGGCTCGAGATTCGGCTCGAGATTCGGCTCGAGGCCCGGCTCGGGGTACCGCTCGGGGAATCGGGCGGTTGCCGGCGCGGGCTCGTCGTCCGCAAGCGATGCCTGCGGCGGCGCTTCGCGCTCGTGGGCGTGTTCGCCGTCCGCGCCTCGCTTGCGCGAGGACCACCGGTGCAGGAACGTCGGCTGCGCATCCGGATCGACCGGCGGGCTCATGCGCCGGAGCGCGGCTTGCCGCGCCCTCCCTCGCCGTCGACCCACCGCTTGCGCCGCCGCTTCTCGAACGGCTTGGGGCGATAGTGAGTGAGCACGAAGTCCTCCATGTAGCGATACAGCTCCGGGGTGATGTCGGTCGACAACACCAGTTCGTCGGTCTCGGCGAAGCCGATGGCCTGGTCGTAGTCGATCGTCACCACCACCGGCTCGATGCCGGGACCGGCCTCGCTGTCGTCGCCGACGCCGCGCTCGCGACACACCACGTACACCAGCGGTCGGTCACCGATCAGGGCGTGCCAGTATCGCTCGCAGGCGTCCTTGTACAGGGTCACCCGGTATCCGCTCCAGGCGAACTCCCGCCCGCGCTCGGTCTCGCGCAGCGGCTGGGCATCGATGTGCTCGGTCAGGGCCTCGCCGACCAGTACGCTGGACAGGTACCACGAGGGTGCCGACCAGAAGCGCTTGACGATCTCGCGTCGCTCCAGCACCACCACCACCGGCAGGTGAAGACGGATCCGGGCGGTGGGGGCGGGTTCGGTCACACACGCTTCGACGTGAGAGGCGGGCGGGATCGCGCGCCGATATCGTATGGAAGCACACGAACACCGGTCGCACAGCCGCCTGACTGAGACAAATTGACCCAATTTGATCCGTATCGCCCCACTCCGTCGGCGCATCGACGGTGACGTGCCGGTCTCGTGACACCAGACTCGGGACATCCCGATGATGCAGCGCCACATGAACGCGACCTCGCACCGTGCCTTGCCGGCATCCGCCGCCGCCGCAGCCGCCACCACCGCCGCCAGCTCCGATGGCGGACGCTTCCCGACCCTGACCGATCACGGATTGGAGCCCGCGCACGGCATCGAGGCCGTCAACGAATTCGGCGAGACGGTCGCGGTGCACATTCCGGGCGAGCTGCCGCTGACCATCCGGGTCGATGGGCGCGAGGTGGTCACGCTGATGACGCTGGGCACGCGGCCCGAAGCGTTGACGCTGGGTTACATCCGCAACCAGAAGCTGATCGAGGACCTGGACGCGATCGAGTCGGTCACGGTCGACTGGGACAACGAGGTGGTGGACGTGATCACCCGGGCCCGGACCGGCATCGCCGACTGGCAGGAGAAGATGAAGCGGCGCATCGTCACCAGCGGCTGCGGCCAGGGCACGATCTTCAGCTGCACCGTGGACAAGCTCTACGAGGTGCAGCTGACGCCGATGTCGCTGCGCCAGTCGGCCATCTACGAACTGATCGGCAACGTCGGTCGATTGAATGACGTGTACCGGGTGTCCGGCGCGGTGCACGGCTGCGGCCTGTGCACCGCGACCGAATCGCTGATGCACATCGAGGACGTGGGTCGGCACAACGCCGCCGACGCGATCGCCGGGCGCATGTGGCTGGACGGCATCGATGGGGCCGACAAGATCTTCTACACCACCGGCAGGCTGACCTCCGAGATCGTCATGAAGACCGCCTTCATGGGCATCCCGGTGCTGCTGTCGCGCTCGGGAGTGACCCAGATGGGGCTGGAGCTGGCACGCGAGATCGGCATGACGATGATCGCCCGGGCCAAGGGGCGCCACTTCCTGGTCTACCACGGCGCCGAGCACGTCACCTTCGACGCCATACCCGCCCAGCGCAAGGTGCCACCACTGACCAAGGGGGGACGGGACCTGGACTAGCCCGTGCACGCCACCTCGGAGTTGTCGCTGGATGTGTCGGGCGATGCGATGCGCAGTGCCTCGCCGTTCCTGTCGGTGCCGGAGCTTGCCGGACTGCTGCACCTGAACGAGAAGAAGATCTACCAGCTGGCCGGCGACGGCGTGCTGCCGGGCACCAAGATCACCGGCAAGTGGCTGTTCCCGCGGGCCCTGGTCGAGCGGTGGCTGACCGAGAACAGCCACGGTGGCGTGCTCGCCGATCGGCTGCTGATCGCCGGCAGCGACGATCAGTTGCTGCACCGCGTGTGCAGCGCCCTGGCGGTGGACTGGCAGAGAAGCGCGTTGCTGGCCTACTGTCCAGCCGGAACCCGGCACGGCCTGGACATGCTGGACGCCGGGCGCGTGGACGCCTGCTTCATCAACTGGGGCGCCAGCGAATCGCACGCCCGTCGACACATGGCGCTGCTGCGTGGCTACCGCAATCACGCCAGCTGGACGGTGGTGCGCTGCTTCGAGCGCACGCAGGGGTTCGTGCTCGGTGCGGCCGCCGCGCGTCGCCATGCCAAGGCTCCTGCGGAGCCTGCGCAACGCGTGGCCGCGCTGCTCGAGGACAGGACACTGCGCTGGGCGCTGCGCGAGGAGCAGACCGGGACCGGACGGACGCTGGCCGACGCCTGCGCCGAGCACGATGTGCCGCTGGGCTCGCTCAACGTGATCGAGCGCTGCCACAGCGAGCGCAGCGCCGCCGCGCTGGTCAATACCGGCCTGGCCGACATCACGCCCGGGGTGCAGAGCGTGGCCGGCGAGTACCGGCTCGATTTCATCGCGGTGGCGGACGTGTCCATCGACCTGGTGCTCGAACGTCGCACCTTCTTTCGCCGCCTGGTCCAGCAGCTGCTCGAGCGCCTGGGGGAGGAGGCGACGTTGCAGCACGCCGCCCAACTGGGCGGCTATCGGGTCATGGATCGGCAGCGGGTCATGGACGGCTGATGCGTCGCGCGGCCGGGCGATTCGACAACGACGGCGTGATCGCGCTAGCGTACTGATAACTGGCTCACCTTTTTCGCACCCAGATGCTCGCCTTTTCCGGTTCGATCTGCCTGGCGTGCCCTGCGCCGATGAACGACCCCGATCAGCATCGGCCGGCTTCCGCATCGCCGGCCGGCCTCGATGCCTTGGTGAAGGCGGCCGCGCTGGCGTGCCGCATGCCGCTTGCGCTGGTCTCGGTGATGGAGGGCGAGCGGCACCGCCTCGTGGTCGGTACGGGCTTCGCCGATGGGCTCGAGCTGTGCCACGGCAGTTCGTTTGCACGATGCACGCTGGACCACCGCCAGATCGTCGAGGTGCACGACCTGGAGGCGACGCCCGGGATCGTCGATCGACCGAGCTGGGGCGCCGGTCCGGTGCGCTTCTACGCCGGCCACCCCATGCGCTCGAGCGATGGATCGCACCTCGGCACATTGAGTCTGCTCGATCACCGGCCGCGGCAGCTGTGCTCCGAGCAACGCGACATCCTGGACTGCCTGAGCCAGGCCGCCGCGCAGCTGCTCGAGGCACCCCGCGCGATGGCTTCATCGCCCCCCGCCGATCGGCACGGCGAGCCGAGCGAGCAGCTGGCCGGGCAGCATGAATGCCTGCGCGTCACCTTGCAGGCCATCGGCGAGGCGGTCATCACCACCGACGCCCACGGTCGGGTGACCTGGATGAATCCGGTCGCCGAGCGCCTGACCGGCCACCGGCTGACCGAGGCCTGCGATCGGCAGGTATCGGGCATCTTCCGCATCGTCAGCGAGGGGTCCGGCCTGCCGATCGCCGATCCGGTCTCCCGCTGCCTGTCCGGTCAGCGGGTGGTGCGCCGCGACGAGCGACCGATCCTGATCGCCCGCCGGGCCGACGAGCACATCATCGAGGAGACCGTGGCACCGATCCTGGATCGCCATGGCGCCACCCAGGGGGCGATCCTGGTGTTCCGCGACGTCACCGAGCAGCATCGCCTGGCACGCGCCGTGAACCACCGCGCCTGCCACGACGCGCTGACCGGGTTGCTGAATCGCGCCGCGTTCGAGCGCCTGCTCGCGCGCTCGTTGCAGGCGATGAATCGGCAACGGCACGGGTGCTCGCTGATGTTCATCGACCTGGACCGGTTCAAGCTGGTCAACGATGCCTGCGGCCATGCCGCCGGTGACCGGCTGCTGACCCAGATGAGCCGATTGCTGAGCGAGATCGTGGGCGATGGCAACGCATTGGCCCGCCTGGGCGGCGACGAGTTCGGCGTGCTGATCGAGCATCCCGATCCCGATCGTGCGCTGCGCATCGCCCAGCGCATCTGCGAGCGCATGGAAGGCTTTCGCTTCATCGATGGACAGCGACGCCATCGCATCGGCACCAGCATCGGCCTGGTGCCGTTCGACGCGCGCTGGAACGATGTCTCTGCCGCGATGCAGAGCGCCGATGCGTCCTGTCACGCGGCCAAGCAGGATGGCCGCAACCGGGTGCACGTCTGGTCCAGCACCGATCCCGGCGTGCGCGAACGACGTCGCGACATGCGCTGGGCGGCACGGGTGGCCGAGGCGTTGGACCAGGAACGCTTCGTCCTGCACCTGCAACGCATCCTGCCGCTGGCGCCGGACGATGACGGGGTGTACGCCGAGATCCTGATCCGCCTGCAGAACGCGAACGGTAGCCTGGTCCTGCCGGCCAGCTTCCTGCCGGCCGCCGAGCGCTACGGCTTCTCGGCCCGCATCGATCGCTGGGTGCTGCGGCAAGTGATCGACACGCTGCTCCTGCGAGCCGAGCGCAGCGACGCCCTGCGTCTGTTCGTGAACCTGTCAGGGCGCTCGATCGAAGATCGCCGGTTTCAGCAGGACGCCATCGCGATGCTGGCCGCGGCCGGTCCGGCGGTCTGCAGCCGGCTGTGCCTGGAGGTGACCGAGACCGCCGCGATCGCCGATGTCGCCAACGCCGCCACCTTCATCGAGCGCATGCAGGCGCTGGGCGTGCGAGCGGCACTGGACGATTTCGGCGCAGGCGCCGCCTCGTACGGCTACCTCAGATCCCTGCCGGTGGACACGCTGAAGATCGATGGTCAGTTCGTCTCCGGACTGGTGCACGATCCCCTGAACGAGGCGGCGGTGCAGGGGTTCGTCCGGGTGGCCGGCGTGATGCGGCTGACGACCGTTGCCGAGGGGGTGGACAGCGCCGAGACCCTGCAGCGGGTGCGGGCCCTGGGTGCGGACTTCGCCCAGGGCTATCACCTGCACCGCCCCGAGCCGTTCACGGCGGCCACGCTGGATGCGGCCCGGGTCAGCGTCCCGGGGTGACCAACCGGACCACGTTGCCACTCACGCTCAGTTCGATGTCCGCGTCGGGCTGATCGACGAGCGAGTCGCCCGGGGTGCCCGAGTCGGTATCGATGTCGGTCCGGGCACCGATCGAGGAGGCGGCGATGGGGGCCACCAGCGGATCCGGTTCGCCGACGTCCACCACCCGAACGCTTGCCTCCAGGTCCTCGGAGCGAACCACCGCCGCATCGTAGGCGCGCAGCACCTGCTCGCGCCGCAATTGCAGGGACGAAAGCTTGGCGGTGGTGGCCAGTCCGATCTCTTCACGAATCTCCTGCCGACGCAGCGCAGCCTTGCGGTAGGCCTGGAAGGTGCTCTCGTCGCGGGCCGATCCCTCGGGGGCATCCTTGCGGTACAGCGTGGTGAATCCCAGCTCGGGCAACCGACCGCTGAACAGCGACTCGATCAGCGCGCCATCGTCGAGCAGCCCGTGCAGCACCCGTTCACCGAACCACTCCTTGCTGACGTTGCGATCGTTGAACAGCTGGATCAGCAGGGCTCGCTCATTCTCGGACAGCCCGTACTCGCGCGCCAGGATCGCCAGGTTCTGGGTGGCGTACAGGTCCTGCCACGTCAGCATGGTCTCGATCAGGGCGCGCCCGGCCTTCAGGCGCACCACGTTCACATGGTGCGGCCGATCCGCGTAGCGCGGGTCGTCGCGGCTGTGACGCAACTCGATCACCAGACGCTCCACCAGCGGCCGCACGATCGCCCCGCGCACCCGCTCGGCCCAGTAGATGCGAGCGCCCGAGTGGCGCCAGTGCCCGCTCATCAGCTCCGGGTCGCGGATGCCCTCCTCCAGCGACACCACGGTGTCCAGCAGCTTGATGACGATGCCTGCCAGCGTGTACGGCACCTCGGCCTCGGTCGGCTTCAGGCGCATCTTGGTGAAGCGATCGGTGTCGAACTGGTCCTGCGGGCTGAGCAGGTGCGGCTGCTTCAGCGTCAGGCGCGCCTTCAGCGCACCGGCGCTGGCCACCGAGGAGTCGGTCAGCTCGGACACCATGGCGGCGATCGGCCCGCCGAAGCGGAACTGGATGCGTCGCAGCGAATGGCCGAAGCCTGTGACCCTTTCGCCGCCGTCCTCGACCACGTCGTGCAGCATGGCCACGGTGACCACCAGCGGCTCCAGCGCTCGACCCAGCACGCGCTCGGCCAGTTCGGCGATCCGGAAGGCGTGCGCGCTCATGCTCGACAGCGACTTGCGGCGCCCGCGCTCGAGCGAGCGCATCATCTCCAGGCTTGCAATGTGTACCGTCTCGATCGAGTTGGGCGCCTCGGCGGCGACGAAATACTCCATCACCGGCAGGTTCATGTGCACCTCGTGGGTGGCCTTGCCACGTCGCCCGGACAATCGATCGCGCTTGCTCGGATCCTCGAGCACGTCCTTGACCGCCATCAGCAACGTGTTGCGCAGCGGCTCGCGCAGCGCGTAATGATCGCATCCGGTGTAGGCGAAGGCGGCGACCGCACGGGCGTGGTCACGCGCCAGCCACTGCCGCTCGGGGAAGTCGTCGCTGCAATCGATGCCGGCCGCGGTGAGTTCCTCGCAGTGCGCCGGATCCAGGAAGCTGATGACACGATCGCCGGCGGCGCGCGCGCTCAGGCGCAGGCGACTGGCCATGATGGCGGCCACCGCGGTGGCGATCGCCGGGTTGCGCGGTTCGGCAGGCTTCAGGTTCTTCTCGAAGGCGGCATCGAACCAGCGGATGGTGTCGGACAGCTCGCGCGTCAGCGAGGCGATCCGGTCGCCGAACCAGGTCAGCACGTAGGCATCGTCGACGATCTCGTGATCCACCGGCGTGATGCCACTGAACCGGTTGGGCTTGCCGATCGCGTCCTGCAGCATGGCCGCCACGATCAGGTCGTGGCTGATGCCCGGGTGCCCGCGCCCGTGCATGCCGTACAGCTTCACCCCCAACAGGATGTTGGCCACCAGCACCGCCTCGTGGATGATCGGCTCCAGCTTGGGCAGGCGATTGGAGTTGATCATCCGACCGGCCGCCAGCGAGGCGATGTCCAGCTCGTCCGGTTGCAGCGTTTCCGGGTCGATGTCGCGGTCCCCGAACAGCTCGGCCGCCAGCAGGTCGCGCCCGCGCGGGGTGCGGAACAGCGCCTTGGGCAACGAGGCCAACGGCACCTGGCGCTCGACTTCGCTGGCGATCCAGCGGCGGCTGATCGATCCGGCCAGCACACGCTCCTGGTCGGAGGTGCCGGCCAGCACGCCATAGGCTCTCACGAGCTTGACGATGTCGGTCAGGGGATAGGGACGAGGCACGGCGGGGGCGGTCGGTCGGGTCTACACCCGGAGACTAGTGCCTAACGGACAGGATGAAACGGTCCGAAGCCCGTCGCTGGCCGATTTGACGATCCGTCACGTTCTATTCGCCCGCCGGTGAGTACGCCGGTAGGCGGTCGCCGCGTGCACGCGGCAGCACCAGCGTGAAGCGAGCGCCCTCGCCGTGCTGCGACGCCACCTCGATGCGTCCGCCCGCGCGGTGCACGATGCCGTGGCTGACCGACAGGCCCAACCCGGATCCGCCACGCTTGCCGGCGGTGAAGAACGGGTCGAACAGCCGCGGCAGGTGCTCGGGCGCGATGCCCGGACCGTTGTCCTCGATGTCCAGCAGCACCAGGTCGCCGGCCGGTCGGCTGCGCAGGCTCAGCGTGGGGTGACGCCGGCGCTCGTTATCGCCGGCTTCCAGCGCGTTCTGCAACAGGTTCACCAGCACCTGAAGGCACTCCTGCGGATCGATCGCCACGTGCGCATGTTCGGCGTGCTCCTCGACGAGGCTGACGTTGCGCGCCAGCAGCTCGTGCTGCACCAGCGCCAGCGCATCGGCCACCAGCGAGGCCAGCGTGGCGCTGATGCGCCCGCCGGGCGGCGGCGGCTGCGCCCCTACCGACTCGGTGCGCGACCAGGCCAGCAGCCGATCGGTGATCGAGCGGATGCGAAAGACCTGATCCATGATCAGCTCGATCTCGACGCTCACGCCATCACGCGCGTCCCCGATCTCCTCGACCAGGATGTCCAGGTTGCCCAGGATCACCGCGGTCGGATTGTTGATCTCGTGCGCCACCCCCGCGGTGAGCTCGCCCAGTGCTGCCAGCCGTTCGGCGGTGGCCAGCTGTTCGCGCGTGCGACGCAGCAGGTCGAGCGACTCCTGCAACCGCACGTTGCGCTCCTGCAGCGCCTCGGTACGCTCGGTGACCTTGTGCTCCAGGCTGCGCGCATCGTCCTCGATGCGTAGCCGCTGCGCCTCCAGCGCATCGAGCATCCCGTCGAACTGACCGGCCAGCTCGCGCAGCTCGTCGGCCGCCTCCAGCTCGCCGATCCGGCGGTGCTCGCCGCTCGAGGTGGCGCGCGCCACCTGGGCCATGCGCTCGACCGGCTGGAAGATGGCACGCGCGCCCAGCGTGGCGGCTACCGCGGCCAGCAGGCAACCGGCCAGCGAGAGGATGGCCAGCGCGGCGATCGCGCGCAGCAGGTCGCTGCGAAAGGGCCTTTCCGAGAACCCCACGTACAGCATGCCGATGCGCTCGCCCGCCGGATCCAGGATCGGCTCGTACGCGGACATGTACCAGGCGTTGACCACGAAGGCGCGATCGATCCAGCGCTGTCCACCGCCGAGCACGTGGTCGCGTACCTCGGCCGACACCCGCGTGCCCAGGGCGCGTCGATCCTGGCGGGTCGGGACGTTGGTGGCGACGCGCACATCGTCCAGGAACAGGGTCACGGTGCCCCGCGATCCGTCGGGCAACCGACCCGGTCCGTACACCAGGTCGCGAATGGCATCCACGAACAGCAATCGCCGATTGAGCAGCACGCCGCCGTCCAGCCACGCCACCGTGCGTCCGCGCTCGTCGAGCACCGGCTGCAACGCGCGCACCAGCAACGCACGATCCTCGAGCGCGCCGGCCACCGCGCGTTCGTCCGGCGCGGCGCGTGGCGTGTCGACCAGCGCGATCTCGACCGAGGTGGCGTCCAGTTCGCCGACCCAGGCGGCGCGCGGCACGCGTTCGATGCCGACGCTGCCCGCCGCGCGACCGGCCCGCGTCTCGCCGACGCCCAGGCGCATCTGCCGCCACAACGGATTGCCCGGTTCGCGCATCGGCTCCCACACACCGTTGCGCAGTCGGGCCGTGGCATCGGCGTCGTACAGGGCCAGCCGGTCGAAGCCGCCCAGTCGCCGCGTGGTGGCGATGACGTCGGCCACCCGGGAAACCTCGTCCGCCTTCAAGGCCTGCAGCAGCGCCGCATCGGCAGCGGCACCGGCCAGCCGGCTCAGCGTATCGCTCTGCAGACGTTGGAACACATCGCGCGCCACGCTCAGATCGGTGGTGACCATGGCACGCAACTGCCGGTAGGTGATGTCCACCGACCAGCGCGTGCCCAGCAGGATCACCGTCATGGCCAGCAGCACCAGCGGCACCAGCACCAGCGCCAGCAACCGGAAGCGCAGCGTGCGGATGCGACGCGACAGCGCACCGAGGGTGCCCGCCGCCAGCGACATCAACCGACGTCGTCCGGGGTAGCGGCATCGGCCTGATCCCACTGCTGTTGCTTGCGCTCCAGCGTCTTGCGCGACACGCCCAGCACGCGCGCCGCGGCCGACTTGTTGTTGCCGGTGCTCGCCAGCACGGCGCGCATGTGCGAACGCTCGACCGCATCGAGCGGCCAGTCGAGCGGGAAGCCCGCACCGGCATCGGCACTCGGCCCCTGCTCGGCCGCGTTCTCCCGGCAGCTGTCCGGCGGCAGTCGGCCGTGCAGCAGCACCCGCTCGATGGTGTTGCGCAGTTCGCGCACGTTGCCCGGCCAATGCCAGTCGCGCAGTCGCTCGTGATCGGCATGCATCAGCGTCACCGGGGCCAGTTTCAGTCGCGCCGACAGCTCCTGCATGAAGTGATCGACCAGCGACACCAGATCGTCCGCGCGCTCGCGCAACGGCGGCACCCGGATCGGCAGCACGTTCAATCGGAACCACAGATCCTCCCGGAACCGCCCTTCACGCACCATGGTCGCAAGATCCCGGTTGGTGGCCGCGATGACCCGCACGTCCACGCGCACCTCCCGCTCCGCACCGACCGGTCGCACCATGCGCTCCTCGAGCACGCGCAGCAACTTGGCCTGCAGGCTCAGCGGCAGCTCGCCGATCTCGTCCAGGAACAAGGTGCCGCGCTCGGCGTGCGCGATCAGGCCCGGGCGCGACTGCTGCGCTCCGGAGAAGGCACCGCGCACGTGACCGAACAGCTCGCTTTCGAACAGCTCGGCCGGCACGCTGCCGCAGTTCAGGGCCACGAACTCGCCGGGTCGACGATCCAGCGCATGCACGGTGCGTGCGATCAGTTCCTTGCCGGTACCGGTCTCGCCATGGATCAGCACGGTGCTCGGCGTGGGGGCGACCCGCTGCGCCAGCTGCAACGTTTCGCGAATGGCCGCACCCTGACCGATGATGCCGTTTTCGGCGGCGGTTCGCGACAGCGCCAACCCGCGCAGGGCGTCGGGTGCGACCGGCTGGTGACGCTCCAGCGATCGGCGCAGTGCCTGCAGCATCGCCTCGGTGCGAAACGGCTTGATCACGAAGTCGCCGGCACCGTGCCGCAGTGCCTGGATCGACATGTCCATGTCGGCGTAGGCCGTCATGTAGATCACCGGCGTGCGCACGCCGCGTTCGCGCAGGCGCGACAACCAATCCAGGCCGGACAGTCCGGGCAGTCGGATGTCGACCAGCAGGATGTCGAAGTGATAGCGAAGGCGCAGCGCTTCGGCCTCCTCGGCCGAGGCGGCCACCTCGACCAGCGCGCACCGGGTCTGCAGGGCGCGCTTGAGAAAGTTGCACATGCCGGGCTCGTCGTCCACGACCAGCACCGCCGCCTGCGACAGTGCGCGCTCGAACGCCAACTCGGTGGCATCGGCATCGGCATCGGCATCGAGCGCGGTGCGAGCATCGGACGAGCCGGACAGGAGGGGCGCGGACATCCGTTCGACCTTAGGGCCTGAGCGCGCGCCGGGTCAAGATCCCGGTCCCTGCGAAGCGGCCACCGGCGTCTTGTCCGGGTAGTCGCACAACGAGGCGATCGAGCAGTCGGCGCAGCGCGGCTTGCGAGCCAGGCAGGTGTAGCGCCCGTGCAGGATCAGCCAGTGATGCGCGTCCTGCAGGAAGTCGCGCGGCACATGCCGCAGCAGTGATCGCTCGACCGCCTCGGGGGTCTTGCCGCGCGCCAGCCCGGTCCGGTTGGAGACCCTGAACACGTGCGTGTCGACCGCCAGCGTGGGCTGGCCGAAGGCGATGTTCAGCACCACGTTGGCGGTCTTGCGTCCCACCCCCGGCAGCTTCTCGAGCGCCGTCCGGGTCTCGGGCACCTCGCCACCGTGCTCGTCCACCAGTTGCGCGCAGGTGCGGATGATGTTCTTCGCCTTGGCATTGAACAGGCCGATGGTCCGAATCCGCTGGCGCACGCCTTCCTCGCCCAGCCCCAGCATCGCCTGCGGCGTGCGCGCGATCGGAAACAGCTGGCGGGTGGCCCGGTTGACCCCCACATCGGTGGCCTGGGCCGACAGGATCACCGCGATCAGCAGCTCGAACGGACTGCCGTATTCCAACTCGGGCTGCGGGTCGGGCCGTTCGGCCGCCAGGCGTTCGAATAGCTGCCGGCGCTTGTCGGCATTCACGACCGGGCGATCGTCACACGCTGGAGTCGGGCGCGCCGAGCTCCAGCTCGCCAGCGACCTCGTCGGGGTCGACGTCGTGGGCCAGCAGTGCCTCGCGCACCAGCGCGATGTCCGCCAGGGTGCGCGGCACCCGGCCGGGAAAATCGTAGTCGTTCACGTCGAGCGCCTGCGGCAGGTAGGTGTAGGCCACCTTCAGGGCGTGCAGCACGTCATCGTCGGCGGATGCGCCAGCAGGCGCCTCGGAGGATGTGTCGCTCACGATGGCTCGCCGACCGGCACCCGGCGCAGGTGGCGATCGGGCCGGACCACGCGGTAGCTCCCGGCCATCAGTAGTGCCTCAGCTGACCGATCAGCACGCCCTGGAAGCTGACCCGCGAGGCGGCGTAGCGCAGCGGCTCCATCGTGGCGTTTTCGGGAACGAGTTCGACCAGGCCGTCGCGCTCGCCGCCCAACCGCTTGAGCGTGGCCTCCTGGCCATCGATCAGCGCCACGACGATATCGCCCGGACGAGCGGTCTGCTGCTTTCTGAGGATGACGGTGTCGCCGTCGAGGATGCCGGCATCCATCATCGAATCGCCGCTGACACGCAGCGCGTAACGTTCGGGGCCGGCGAACAGGCCGGACAGGTCCAGGAAGCGCTGGTCCTCGATCGCCTCGATCGGCAAGCCGGCCGCAATGCGGCCGAGCAGCGGAATGCGAGGATCGACCGAATCCGCCGGTTCCGCCGGATCCCCCGGGGTGGCATCGCCGCCACCCGACGGCGGCGACAACATCATCGGGGTATCAACGTTGCCGCTCGGCAGCGCCCGCGCCCCGCTGGGCGCGATCCGTGCAGGCGAGCAGGACCGATCCATCGAACGGGCAGCGTCATCGCCGCGCTCGGGCAGCGTCGACCCGGGACGCAACTCGACGGGTGGCGAGACATCGTCGCGCCGGCGTAGCGGCAGGCGATGCACGTTCGAGGGCCGTCCCGGCATCGGCAGCCCGACGATGCGCAGCCCGCGCCAGCCGTTACCATGCCGTTCCAGCCGACCCTTGGCGATCAGAGACTGTACGTAGCGATGCACCGTTCCCTTCGACTTGAGCCGCAGATCGGTGGCCAGCTCGGCGATGGTCGGTGCGACCCCTTCGGCGCGCACGTGCCGCTCGATGGCGGCGAGCACGCGCGCCTCCAGATGGGTGAGTGGGGCCGCTTCGCTCATCGAACGTTCTCCAAAGGTTCTCCCGAGGATAGAGAACCCCGGGCCAAAGTACAACGGCCCCCCGCCCGGTGCGTGCACCCGGTCAACATGCAGGTCCTGCGCGCGTGAGCGCCGCACGAAGCGAATCCATCCCCGCCGATCCGTTCGGCGCACTGGTACCGGCGGGCGCCCCCGACATCGCCGTCGATCGGGCCCACCGGGAAACCTGTCAGCCCGACTCGCCACCGTTCATCGCGGCCGGCAGAGCGGGCCTGAGCGTGCGCATCCTGGAACTGGTCCGTGCCGAGGGCCGCCTGTTGGCCCAGCTCGCCGCCAGCGGCTCGGCGCATCCGTCGGCACCGCCCCAGCGCTCGGACGAGCCGTCGGCCGACCTGCCGACCGGAACCTTGGCCGGCACCTCGGCCGGCACCTCGATCGGGCCCTTGCCGGGGGCCGAGCTGTTCGTGCAGCGCGGCACGCTGACCCTGGACGGCGACGTGCTGCACGCCGGTACCTGGCTGCGCCAGCCGCTGCACGGGCCGGTGGCCTGCGCTCACGCCGGGCTGTCGGCCGATGCGCTGGTGCTGGTCTCGATCGGCCAGATCGCCCCCGACGACGCCGAGCAGCGTCGCCACGACACCGCCGATTCCGAGGCCTGGATGGCCGGGCCGAACGAGGGCATCGAGGTCCTGCCGCTGCACGGCCAGGGCAACGCCAACGTGATGCTGATGCGCTGGAGCGGCACGGTGGCGTTCCGGCCCACGCTCGACCCGGTCGGTGACGAGGTCTTCGTGCTCAGCGGCGAGCTGCACGACAGCCACGGCAGCTTCGGCGCCGGCAGCTGGATCCGCAATCCGGTGCCCGCCTGGCAGTCATGGGCCGGCACCCCCGGTACGCTGGTCTGCTACAAGAGCGGGCACTTCACCGCGGTACCCGATGACGACTTCCTGCGCGCCACCTGCTGAACCCGAGTTCGACCTGACATCGCCCTCCGGGCTGTCGGCCCTGGCCGATGCGATCCGGTACTGGGGCACCGAGCTCGGCCTGTCGGCGATCGGCATCACCGACACCGACCTGGGCGAGCACGAGACGCGCCTGCTGAACTGGCTGGACGCCGGAATGCACGGGCAGATGAGCTGGATGGCACGCCACGGCACCCGTCGCAGCCGGCCGGCGGATCTGATTCCCGGCACGGTGCGCATCGTGTCGGTCAGGCTGGACTACTTCCCGCCTCGGGCGCGAGCGCCGCTCGAGGTGCTGCACGACCCGACGCTTGGCTACGTGTCCCGCTATGCGCTGGGCCGCGACTACCACAAGGTGCTCAGGCAACGCCTGCAGCGGCTGGCCACGCGCATCGAGCGGGCCATCGGCCCGTTCGGCTACCGAGCCTTCGTGGACAGCGCTCCGGTGCTGGAGAAGGCCATCGCCCAGAAGGCGGGCCTGGGCTGGATCGGCAAGCACACCAACCTGATCAGCGAGCGGGCCGGCAGCTGGTTCTTCCTGGGCGAGCTGTACACCGACCTGCCGCTGCCGGTGGACCCGCCCCGTGTGCAGGAACACTGCGGCAGCTGCACCGCGTGCCTGCCGGCCTGCCCGACCGGCGCGATCGTGGCACCGTGGCAGCTGGACGCGCGGCGCTGCATCAGCTACCACACGATCGAGCTGCCGGGCCCGATCCCCGTCGAGTTCCGGCGCGCGATGGGCAACCGGATCTACGGCTGCGACGATTGCCAGCTGGCCTGCCCGTTCGACAAGTTCACCGCCGCCACCCGCGAGGACGACTTCAACCCCCGGCACGCGCTGGACGCCGCCTCGCTGGTCGAGCTGTTCGGCTGGAGCGAGTCGCAGTTCGAGCGACGCCTGGAAGGCTCGCCGATCCGGCGCATCGGCCACGAACGCTGGTTGCGCAACATCGCCGTGGCGCTGGGCAACGCACCGTCATCGCCGGCGGTGATCGATGCGCTGCAACGTCGACGTTCTCACCCGTCCGCGCTAGTGCTCGAGCACGTGGCGTGGGCGCTGGCCGAGCACGCGCAACGTGGCGAGGCGTAGCGCCGCCGTTCGGATCATGCGGTCGGCAGCTTCAGCGACTTCTGCCAGAACAGTGCATGTCCGGTACCGTCGTCCAGCGAGTAGCCGCTGAACCCGGCTCGCTCGTAGACCGCTCGCGCCAAGCGATTGCCCTCGAGCACCTCCAACGTGACCTTGCACGCGCCGCGTGCACGCGCTTGATCCTCGACCGCCTGCAGCAGTCCTCGCCCGACGCCCTGGCCGCGAGCCGAGGCCACCACCGACAGATCGTGAATGTTGACCAGCGGCTCGGCGGCGAACGTGGAGACGCTGGTAAAGCAGTTCGCCAGCCCTACCGCCTCGCGGTCCGTCCCGCGCCCCTCACGCTCGGCCACGATCGAAAAGGCGTTGGCGGTCTCGGCCAGGACGCCGGCCAATCGCTGCCGCGTGCGCTCCGGCAACGGCGCACCACCGCCCATGGGGTCCCGGGCATAGTCGTCCAGCAGCTGCACCAACGTGTGCGCATCCTGCGTGTCGCGATAGTCGAGCTGGCGATAGTGGATCACCGATCGATGTCCGGCGCTTCATCGGTGACCACCTGTCCGGTGGCCCGCCGCCAGATGATCGCCCCCGACAGGCCGATGCCCAGGAACACGCTCACCAGAATCAACGCCAGCCACTCCAGCGAGGCCCGGTTGTCGGTACGCACCCACCCTTCCTGCAGCGACAGGTACACCAGGGCGGCGAACAGCACCGCGATGATGATCGCGCCGAGCCCGCCGAGCGCCTTCCAGGCGGCGATCAGCAACGCCACGTTGGCCAGCAATGTGATGATCGCCACCAGCACCACCCAGGCATCGAACGGGTTATCGTGGTGGAACACCCAATGACCGATCGAGCTGCCGGTCGGGTTGTAGGTGGCGAACACGATCGTGGCCGAGACCAGCAGGCGCGTGATCAGCACACCGGGGGACGATCCTTTCAGGGCGGCGAGCATGAGGGTCCGGACGGTTGCAAAACCACCAGTCTAGACCCTCGGGGGCCGGTGCGAGACGCCGGACAGCGGGGGCTTGCTACCCCTTGCCGGCATTCTGCGCATTCAGGCGGCGCAGCTCGGCCAGCCGCTCGCCGATGCGGATCTCCAGCCCGCGCTCGACCGGTTCGTAGAAGCGTTGCCGGCCGGTCTGCGACGGAAAGTAGTCCGCTCCGGCGGCAAAGCCGTTGAGCTCGTCGTGCGCGTAGCGATAGCCGTCACCGTGACCCAGCTCCTTCATCAGCTTGGTGGGCGCATTGCGCAGGTGCATCGGCACCGGCTGCGAACCGTGCCCCTTCACGAACGCCCGCGCTTGCTTGTAGGCGGTGTAGATCGCGTTGCTCTTGGGTGCGCAGGCCAGGTAGACGGCCGCATGCGCCAGCGCCAGCTCGCCTTCGGGCGTGCCCAGGCGCTCGAACGCCTGCCAGGCGTACAAGGCAAGCTCGGCCCCGCGCGGGTCGGCATTGCCGACATCCTCGGAGGCGAAGCGCAGGATGCGCCGGGCGATGTACAGCGGATCGCAGCCGCCGTCGAGCATGCGGCACAGCCAGTACAGCGCCGCATCCGGATCCGAGCCGCGCATCGACTTGTGCAACGCGGAGATCTGGTCGTAGAACGCATCGCCACCCTTGTCGAAGCGTCGCAGCGAGTCCCGCGTCACCTCCTCCAGCACCGCCTCGTCGATGATGCGTCGACCCTGCTCCTCGCGGGCGCAGCTGGCGGCCAGCTCCAGCAACACCAGCGCGTGCCGCGCATCGCCATCGGCGGTGGCGGCCAGGGCATCACGGTGGGGCTCGCTCATGACGATGCCCTCCTCGCCCAGTCCGCGCTCGGTGTCGTCCAGCGCCCGGTCGATGATGGCGCGCAGATCGCTCGCCTCCAGCGAGCGCAGCACGTACACCCGCACCCGTGACAGCAGCGCGTCGTTCAGCTCGAAGCTCGGGTTCTCGGTGGTCGCGCCGACGAAGTACAGCGTGCCGTCTTCGATGTGCGGCAGGAAGGCATCCTGCTGCGCCTTGTTGAAGCGGTGCACCTCGTCCACGAACAGCACGCTGCGCTGCCCGCTGGCGGTGAGCCGCTCGCGCGCCTCGGCCACCCGCTCGCGAATCTCCTTGACCCCGGCCAGCACCGCGCTGATGCTCATGAACGCCGCGTCGCAATGCGTGGCGATCATGCGCGCCAGCGTGGTCTTGCCGGTGCCCGGCGGCCCCCAGAAGACCATCGAATGCAGCCGATCGCGCTGCAAGGCCTGGCGCAACGTGGAGTCCGGGCCGAGCAGGTGCTGCTGGCCTTGGAATTCGTCCAGGTGGCGCGGGCGCAGGCGGTCGGCGAGCGGTCGCAGGGCAAGGTCGCCGTCGGAATCCGGCGCACGATCGACGTCGCGATCCACGCCGGGCACCGGTTCGCGCGCCGGTTCGGGGGCGGGCCCGAACAGATCGTTCGAGGTCGTCATCGCCGAGTTCCGGTGCGGTACGCCGCCCGCTCGAACGGTGCCCGGAAACCGATGCGCTCCAGGTCGGCATGGATCGCCCGCATCAGTGCCTGATCCCCGACCGCCCGTGCCGAGTCGAACAGCAGCTGGAACAGCACATCGCGCTGCGCGTGGCTGCCACCGAAGCGCCACAGTTCGCCGCGCAACGGCTGCGCATCGGCGACCACCTGGGCATGATGACCCGCCCGATGCGCCCGGATCGCCCGCAGCATGCCCGAGGCACCGCGGTAGGCATCGGGCAACGTGTCGGCAGCGCGCTGCTGCTCGGCCTCGGCGCCTGAGGAGCAGCTCGGGCCAACGCTGCCGGCCACCGCCGGATCGGTCGAGCCTGCCAATGCCTCGACCGCATCGATCAGCCGCGCCAGCCGCTGTCGCTGCCCGGTGGCGGCCAGCACCATGGCCACGTGCAGGGTGGTGAACGGGCTGGACAGGTCGTCCCAGCTGGCATCGATCGCCGTCGCCAGCGATTGCCAGCGATCGCCGACGTCCACGCCGGCGATCTCCAGGCGCAGCAGGTGCGACGCCGCGTTCTGCACGTCCAGGTAGAAGTCGGGCACCGCGCGCTGGAACGGCAGCGCATCGTTGCGCAGCCAGTCGTCGTGCAGGGCCAGCGCCGCGTCCGACTCGCCCAGCTCCACGTGGCACAGGCATCGGTGCCACCACAGGTGAAAGCGCATCGGCCCGCCCGCGTCCCAACCGGCGTGCAACCCGTCCAGCCAGCGCACGCCGCCGGCGCTGTCACCGCGCATCTCCAGCACGTGCGATACCGCGTGCGCGCCCCACAGGTTGGCCGGATCGCGCGCGATCGCCTCGCGGCCCAGGCGCTCGGCGGCATCGAGCTCGCCGGCCTCCTCCAGATCGAAGGCGCGCAGCGCCAGCCAGTCGGGGTAACCGTCCACCCCCTCGTGCCACGCCGAGTCCGCCGCCGCCGACAGGCGCGCCGAGCGTGGCATGTCGCCGGTCCAGAACAGCTCGCCCTGCGCCAGCACCGCGGCCAGCAGATCGGTCGGGTGTTCGCACAGGATGGCCTCGTAGCGCGCCACCATGGCCCCGGGCCGGCGCGCGATCGCCTGCTCCAGCGCCTCGACGTACAGGCGTTCGCGTGAGGTTGCGGCATGACGAGACGAGCCGATCGCCGCCAACGCTTGGCTGGCGGCTGGCAGGGCCGCCGCCTTGCGCGCCCCGCAAGCCATCAACCCTGCCAGCGCCTGCGCCATCACGCACGCCGGATCGGCCACCACCGCCGCCTCGATCGTGGGCATCATCGCCGCCCGACGTCCGACCAGGTGGCCGATGGCCTCGTCCACCGCCGAGGCGGCGGTGGACGAGTCGGTGGTGATCGCGTGAGCGCGACTGTCCTGATACATGGTTGCCCCCCTATTCGGCGGTTCGCTCGGCAGCAGGCAGGCCAGCCGCCGCTCGATGCGCCCGGCGAACACCCGCTGCTCGTCCACCCGGACCCGCTCACCGCCCGCTCACCGTCCTGTCACCGCACTACTCGTCCGCGCCGATCACGTCCACACCGGGCGGCACCTCGAAGATGAACGTGCCGGCGTCCGGCTCGACGCCTGCGTCGAACTCCTCGAAGCGGATCTGGGTGGCCTGATCGAAGCTGTCGCGCAACTCCAACGCCGCAAGATCGGCCCCGGCGAAGCCGATGAACACCGCCTCGAAGTCGGCATCCTGCTGCACCGGGGTGAGCTCCAGCCAGGACACGCCTTCGGAGTCGCCCAGCTCGGCGATGCCGAACGCGCTGTCCAGCGGCTCGTCGCCCATCAGCACCACCAACGGGGTGCCAGCGACGCGTTCGTCGATGCGGTTCACCGTCACCTGCTCCAGGTCCGGATCGTAGAGCCAGACTCGCTCACCGTCGGACACCAGCGTCTGACCGGCCTCCTGCCCATCGGGGGCGTCGTACTCCCAGCGAAAACGCGCCGGGCGTTGCAGCACCACCCGCCCGCTCTGGCTCTGCAGTTCCTCGCCGGTGCCGTCGTACAGGGTCTGCTCGAAGCGGGCCGAGAAACCGTCCACCTCCTGCATGAAAGCGTCCAGGGCGGCCCGGTCGGCGTGCGCGGAACCGGTCGCGGCCAACAGGCCGATCAGCAGAGTTCGTTTCATGCGTCGGAGTGTGGCACGCGATGGCTGAACGATCGTTGAACAGCGACGAGCGGATCGCTTATGGTGCGCCGGCGCCCTGGAGCCTGCCGATGACCCTGCCCCCCGATTCGGGCCTGTACGCGATGATGTTCGTGGCCGGCTGCGCGGTGCCGACCATGGCGGCGATCAACGCCGCGCTGGGCGCTCGACTGGCCAGCCCGGTGGCGGCGGTGCTGGTGCTGTGCTGCATCGCCGCGCTGGCGTCGACGTTGATACTGATCGCGCTGAACCTGGGAGCGGGTCAGCGGCCCTCGCCGGCAGGCGGCCTGGGCGAGCTACCCGCCTGGCAGCTGCTCGGCGGTGCCCTGTTCGTGGTGTACATCCTGTCAGCCACCATCGCGGTGCCGCGCATCGGTCTGGGCAACGCGATCTTCATGGTGCTGATCGGCCAGCTGGTCACCGCCGCCGTCATCGATCACTTCGGGCTGCTGGGCGCCCCGGTGGCGCCCATCTCCTGGCGACGCGCCGCGGGACTTGCGATCATGGTGGTCGGGGTGGCGCTGGCTCGACGTGACGTGGTGCCCGCTACCGGCGGCTGAGCGCGGGCGCGAACGCCGGGACGAGCAACGGCGCCGGCGTCACGGCAGGTGCCGGCGCAGCCTTTGTCGACACGATGGAATCCTGCGCCGCGGCGTGCGAGATCCGCGCGCTCAACAGCACGAACAGGCTCAGGAAACAGGCGGTGGCGATCGCCAGGCGCGGTGAGGGCATGGGAGCTTCTCGGAACGGAAAAGGGGCGGAAAGTGGGGCTGCGCGGGGCGCGAATCGGGCTCAGACCGGGGGCGGCGCCAGCACTTCGCGCTTGCCGTTGACGTCGGGCGTGACCACGCCGGCCATCTCCATCTCCTCGATCATGCGCGCGGCGCGGTTGTAGCCGATCTTCAACTTCCGCTGCACGAACGAGATCGAGGCGCGGCGGCTTTCGGTGACCACGTTGACCGCTTGATCATAGAGCGCATCCTGCTCGCCGCCGCCGCCACTGTCCTCGCCGCCGGAGATGCCTGGGATCACGCCCTGGTTCTCCTGCAGGATCGCTTCGATGTACTGCGGCTCGCCGGTCGACTTGATGTGCGCCACCACCGCCAGCACCTCATGGTCGTCCACGAACGCACCGTGCACGCGCTGGGTGATGGAGGCGCCCGGCGGCTGGTAGAGCATGTCGCCGTGGCCGAGCAGCGTCTCGGCGCCGCCCTGGTCGATGATGGTGCGCGAGTCGATCTTGGTGGACACCTGGAAGGCGATGCGGGTCGGCACGTTGGCCTTGATCAGGCCGGTGATCACGTCGACCGAGGGGCGCTGGGTGGCCAGGATCAGGTGGATGCCGGCGGCCCGCGCCTTCTGCGCGATGCGCGCGATCAGCTCCTCGGCCTTCTTGCCGACCTGCATCATCATGTCGGCGAACTCGTCCACCACCACCACGATCAGCGGCAGCGGCTCCAGGATCGGCGGAGGACCTGTCGGGTTCAGCGACAGCTCGGCCTCCCACAGCGGATCGGTCAGCGGATCGCCGGCCTCCTCGGCATCCCGGATCTTCTTGTTGTAGCCGGCGATGTTGCGCACCTTCAAGGCGGCCATCACGGTGTAGCGACGCTCCATCTCGCCCACGCACCAGCGCAGCGCGTTGGCCGCCTCGGCCATGTCGGTGACCACCGGCGTCAACAGGTGCGGGATGCCGTCGTAGACGTTCAGCTCCAACATCTTCGGGTCGATCAGGATCAGCCGCACATCGCGCGCGGTGGCCTTGTAGAGCAGGCTGATCAGCATCGCGTTGACCGCCACCGACTTGCCCGACCCGGTGGTGCCGGCCACCAGCAGGTGCGGCATCTTGCCCAGGTCGGCGGTGACCGGGTGGCCGGAGATGTCCTTGCCCAGCGCCATCGTCAACGGCGACTTCTGCGCCGAGTACTGCTCGCTCATCAGCATCTCGGACAACTGCACCATCTCGCGGTGCTGGTTGGGCACCTCGATGCCGATGGTGCTCTTGCCGCGGATGACCTCGACCACGCGCACCGAGGTGAGCGACAGCGAACGGGCGATGTCCTGCGACAGGCCGGTGACCCGACTGGCCTTGATGCCGGGTGCCAGCTGCATCTCGAAGCGGGTGATGACCGGTCCCGGCTGCACCGCCACCACCTGCACCTCGATCTTGAACTCGGCCAGCTTCTCTTCCAGCAGCAGCGACAGTGCGCGAAGCTCTTCTTCGCTGAAGCCCTTGGTGACCGGCGCGGGCGCGTCCAGCAGCGCCATCGGCGGCAGGTCGGTATCGGGCACGTCCAGGTACAGCTTGGCCTGACGCTCCTCGTTGTGGGCCCGCTCGCGGATGGCGATGCGCTTCTTGCGCATCTCTTCGGAATCGGGGGCCGGAGCGGTACGCGCGGCGACCGGTGACGGGGTCGGCGCGGCCTCCCCCAGCTCGATGTCGAGGGCCTCGGCCTCCTGGGCCATGGCCAGCCTGGCGGCCACCGCTTCGCCCAACGCCTCGTCGGTCGAATGATCGGTCGAGGCGTGCGCTGCAGCCTCGGGCGCGATTCCGGGCGTGACCCCAGGCGCGCCTCCGGGCTCGACGGCGGCGCGCGGCTCCTTCTTGCCGGACGCCGCCTTGCGACGCTTGGGCTTGACCGGGGCCTCGTCGGCGGCGTCCGCTTCGATCGACGGCGCCGGGCGCATCAACGGATCGGCGGCCTGGAACGAGGCGGCCAGCGATTCGGCCCGCGCGTCGCGCCGAGCGGCATCCGATCCGGTGCGCGCCGCCAGCTCGTCCCCGTCGCTGCCCTCGGCCAGGCGGCGCAGCGTGCCGCCGGCCGAGCCGGCACCTTCGAACAGCGAGGCGAACAGCCCGCGCCGTGCCTGCGGCCGGTCCGCATCGATGGACAGGCTCGGCGACAGGCCCGCCAGCGCCTCGGTGGCACCGGGCACCGCATCGGCGTAGCGGGCGCGGCGCGCCTCGTCGGCCTGGCGCTGGCGCGCCCGCTCGTCGCGCTGCGCGGTGCGCCCGTCCACCAAACCGGTGAGCCGATCGATGCCGCGCATCATGGCCGCCCCGATCGATTCGACCAGCTGCAGCCAGGAGGTGCCGAACGCCAGCGTCATCGAGGAGAAGAACAGCGCCAGCAACAGCAGCGTGGTGCCCAGGTGGTGCAGGTAGGCGACCAGACGCCAGGCCACCGCGGTGCCCAGGATGCCGCCACCGAAGGTGCCACGCGGCAAGGATCCGTCCGGCACGCTGAAATGCAGGTCGGCCAGGCCGCTGGCCGCTGCCAGCATCAGCATCACGCCGATGATGCGGATGAACACGAACGGCCGGTAGACGTTCGGCGTCCGGCGCCGATCGCGGAGCAGCAACCAGGCGCTGATGCCCAGGATCATCGGGATCAGGTAGGCCATGAAGCCGAACAGGTACAGCGCCACGTCGGCGAACCAGGCGCCGGCGCGGCCCACGCTGTTGCGCACCGCGTCGCCTGCGCCGGTATCCGACCAGCCCGGATCGTCGATGTGGAATCCGGCCAGCGCCAGGAAGGTCAGCAAGGCGGCGAAGCCGCAGGCGATCGCACCGACCTCGCGCAGCAGGCGGGCCATCTGGCCGATGGCCAGCGTGTTGGCCAGCGTGGCGGTGGCCAGCGTGCGGTTGGAGGCGGCACGCGTTGCGCTTGCGCTGCTGGCGCTGGCCCCGCGACGCGACGCACTGGCCTTCTTCGAGGTGATGCGCGAGGCACCCTTGCGTGCGCCGCTCTTCTTCTTGGTCGTCGCCTTGGAGCGGGCGCCCTTGCCGGACGGGGCCGCGGCGGCGGGTCGTTTGCGGGTAGCCTGTGCCAAAAACGCGTTCCTGGAAGCGTCGGGGGGCCCTGTCGCAGCTCCCGTCGTAGAATCGGCAAGTGTAGACGCTCACCACGGACCCTTCCATGCCAGCCCCTTCGACCGACGCCCCTGCGGGCGCCCCTGCAGGCGCCCCCGCCGACACCCCTGCGGGCGCCCCTGCCGACGAGCGACACGCCCGGCTGTTGATCCTGGGATCGGGTCCTGCCGGCTACACCGCCGCGGTGTACGCGGCGCGCGCCAACCTCTCGCCGCGCCTGATCGCCGGCATGCAGCCCGGCGGTCAGCTGACCACCACCACCGATGTCGACAACTGGCCGGCCGACGCGATGGGCGTGCAGGGTCCCGAGCTGATGGAACGCTTTCGCCAGCACGCCGAGCGCTTCGAGACCGATCTGGTGTCGGACCACATCGAGTCGGTCGACCTGTCCCGGCGTCCGTTCCACCTGCGCGGCGGCAGCGACACCTACACCTGCGATGCGCTGGTCATCGCCACCGGCGCCAGCGCCATGTACCTGGGGCTGCCGTCCGAGCAGGCGTTCATGGGCCGCGGCGTCTCGGCCTGCGCCACCTGCGACGGCTTCTTCTACCGCAACAAGCCGGTGGCGGTGATCGGCGGCGGCAACACCGCGGTCGAGGAGGCGCTGTACCTGTCCAACATCGCCAGCCACGTCACGCTGGTGCACCGCCGCGACAGCCTGCGCGCCGAGAAGATCCTGCAGGATCGATTGTTCGAGCGCGAGCGTGAAGGCCGCGTGCGCATCGTGTGGAACCACGTGCTGGACGAGGTGCTCGGCGATCAGGCCGGCGTCACCGGCCTGCGCCTGCAGCACGTCACCGACGAGGCCGGCAGCGAGAAGATCGAGGTGCACGGCGTGTTCATCGCCATCGGGCACCGACCCAACACCGAGCTGTTCGCCGATCAGCTGGACATGGCCAACGGCTACATCCGCGTCAAGAGCGGCTCCGACGGCGAGGCCACCGCCACCAGCGTGCCGGGCGTGTTCGCCTGCGGCGACGTGATGGACCACGTCTATCGCCAGGCGATCACCTCGGCCGGCACCGGCTGCATGGCGGCGCTGGACGCCGAGCGCTGGCTGGAGGCGCAAGCCACCGGGCAGCCGGACCTGAAGACGGTCACCGATGCGCAGGCGGATCCTGCCAACGACGATCTGGCAAGGCGCGCCGCCGTATAGAACGCATGCGCGACGACATCGACGTTCCCACCCTGCAGATCGAGATCCGCGACAGCCTGTCCGAGGTGCCCGCGTCGGCTTGGGATGCGCTGGACACGACGGGCAACCCGTTCGTGCGCCACGCCTTCCTGCACGCGCTCGAGTCCACCGGCTGCCTGGGCGCCAGCACCGGCTGGCACCCGCGCTACCTGCTGCTGTGGGCCGGTGGGGACGATACCGAGGACGACGCACGCGAGCTGGTCGGGGCCGTGCCGGCCTACGTCAAGACCAACAGCTACGGGGAATTCGTGTTCGATTGGGCCTGGGCCGACGCCTTCCAGCGCCATGGCCACGACTATTACCCCAAGCTGGTGGCCGCCGTTCCGTTCACGCCGGCCACCGGCCCTCGCCTGCTGGTGCGCGCCGACCAGCCCACCGCCCAGACGCGACGGTTGATGGCCGGCGCGTTGCGCCAATTCGCCGAGTCCGAGGACTATTCCAGCGTGCACTACCTGTTCCTGAGCGAAGAGGAGCAGACCCAGCTGACGGCATCCGGCGCCACCGATCCGGACGACGATGCGCCGCACCTGGCGCGCCTGGACTGCCAGTACCACTGGCGGAACGGCGGTTACACCTGCTTCGCCGAGTTTCTCGCCCAATGCACCTCCAAGCGACGCAAGACGCTCAAGCGGGAGCGGCGCTACGTCAGCGATGCCGGCCTGAGGCTGGAACGCCGGCGCGGCGACACCTTGAGCGAGGCCGAATGGGCCACCGTGCACGGTTTCTACAGCGCCACCTTCGATCGCAAGTGGGGCAACCCGTCCCTGAGCGCTGCGTTCTTCCGGCGCATGGGCAGCCATTTCGGCGAGCACACGCTGATCGTGTTCGCCTACGACCCGAACGATGACACCCCGGACGAGCCGGTGGCCTGCTCGGTGATGTTCCAGGGTGGCGACACCCTGTACGGGCGCTACTGGGGTTGCCGGCGCGACTACAACGCCTTGCACTTCGAGACCTGCTACTACCAGGGCATCGAGCATTGCATCGAGCACGGCATCGCGCGCTTCGAGCCCGGTGCGCAGGGCGAGCACAAGATCACGCGCGGCTTCGAACCGACGCTGACCCGCTCGGCCCACTGGATCTTCCACGACGGCTTTCGCGACGCGGTCGCCAGGTTCCTGGACGAGGAGCGCCCGCACATGCAGCAACGCTGCGCCGGCCTGACCGAGCTGCTACCTTTCAAGGCCGAGATCAAGCCGGCCTGAGTCATCGCCTACGCCATGCCCATTCCGTTCCTGGCATCCGATGACGATGACACGCCGTTTCCGGATGTGTCCACCGCGCTGATCGAACCGAACGGCCTGCTGATGGCCGGCGGCAACCTCGGTGCCGCCCGCCTGGTGCGCGCCTATCGCGCCGGCGTGTTCCCCTGGTTCGAGGACGGCGAGCCGATCCTGTGGTGGTCGCCGAATCCGCGCTGCGTGATCTGGCCCGGCGACATCAAGGTATCGCGCAGCCTGCGCAAGACGATTCGCGCCAACCGCTACGAGATCACCGAGAACTTCGCCTTTCGCGAAGTGATGAGGCAGTGCGGCGCACCGCGCGCCGGCTCCAACGGCACTTGGGTGACCGACGGCATGATCGAGGCCTATTGCGTGCTCAACGCACTGGGCGTGGCCCGTTCGCTGGAGGTCTGGGAAGGGCACCGTCTGGTCGGCGGCCTGTACGGCATCTCGCTGGGCCGCGTGTTCATCGGCGAATCGATGTTCTCGCGCGCCAGCGATGCCTCCAAGGTGGCGCTGGTGCACCTGGCGCAGTGCCGTCGCTATCGGATGATCGATTGCCAGCTGGAGACCGCGCACCTGCGCTCGATGGGGGCGGTGAACATCGAGCGGGCCCACTACACCGGTCTTCTGGACGAGTTCACCGACCGGGCCGACGAGCGCTGCCTGGCGATGATCGCAACTCGGCCGGCGTTGGCCGCACCGGATCAGCGGCGCACCGGATAGATCAAGCCCGATCACCGCTGGCTACGAAACCGGCATGTCTCCACCTCAGAACAGAGCGAGGCTAGCGAACTTGATTAATGAGCTAACGCAGAAGGCAATCACGCCAGCCCACAACATCAGGTGGTCTCTGCGATGCCAACGCACGAGGTCCTGCCTGGCCCGCTTAGTGAACAAGTCACGAACTGAATTGAGATCTTGGCTACGAGGCTGAGACTGTTCGAGCATCTCGACCGAGCGCTGAAGCCGACTGAAACGAAGTGCCGGTATGCCTAAGCATAAGCCGGCGATGATGTCAAGAACAGCGCTAGACCAACGAGCCAGCGATACGATCTGCTGGCTGAACATTGCGACGCTGCCTTCCTCCAAGCGTGAACGCCTCAGATGGTGGGCACGATGACAGTGACGCGGGTGTTCGATGGAAGAACCATCTTCATACGTCCCACACCTACGCCTACCGGCCTGACGGGGGAAGAAAATCTGCGGACGCGGTCAAAAGGCGTGGTCGCTACGACGGTCACCGATAGCGCCTTGAAGGGCTGACGTGCCGTCCGTGTCGGCATCTCTCGATTTCCTATGCTCTTCAGCAGGCAGGCGAGATCGTTGCGGTCTACCCGACGGGTAGCACCAACTTGGTTGCCGTCGATGGCAGGCCCGATCGACTGCCTACCTTCTTGTGCGTCGCTACTATCGCGGCGCTCCTTTGCGGTCGGCTCCGACAAAGGCGACAGAGTGACGTCCAGTCGCATGCCTAGTGCAGCAGCTACGCGGTTGAGGATCTCAACCCCAGCTCCGCGGACCATCGAACCACCTTCTAGCCGGCTGATCTCCGATTGTGTCAAGCCTGCAAGTTCGGCAAGCTCCGACTGGTTGAGGTCAGCCGCTTTACGATGTTCGCGGATAAGACGTCCTACCTCGATGATCGCCTCTCTTGCACGATAGCCCTTCGCAAAGCCAACCGTACGGCCTCGCACGGACTTGAGATGGTCGAGGGACAGTGCGTCAGACGGGACCGGACGACTTACCTGGTCCAGGTGATTCATCTTGTGGGATCTCCGGTAGATGGCGTCAGAGGATAGTACCGAAGCTTATCGGAAGAAACCGATATCGGCAGAGCAAGCCGTTGGTCGAGAAAAATTTTGTGTCCGCCCGAGCGCTGCGTCACACTCTCCAACTGGTCATGCCGCAGCGCTGTGCGAGCCAGGCCACGTCAGCAAACGTTTCTCTGCCAATTCGGCACGGATCTGCCTATGGACAAGAGCGTGTGAGCTACGAGGTCTTTTCCCACCCTCTTGTCAAAAGCGATGTCGAGAGTCTGCCGAACATTTCCCAGTTCAACGAACCATGGGGGGACCTCTACCGCGAGATCGAGCGTCTTGAGACGGAGGGCGCTGACGTACTCGTCGGCGGCAGCAGAGTTCCCAACGAGGATGGCATGTACCTACATCAGATCATTCGCGACCCGCTGGTAGCGTTCATCTGCAGCGACAATCGCCAAACGTTCTACCTAGTAGCCGTCGCCTCGCCTGGATCAGAACAGGAGTGGGGTACCGCAAAGGTTGAAGCCGTAGCCCGACTGCAGAAGTGGCTTGCCTTGTCGTCGGACTGAACAGAGCCCACTCGTCCGCAGGCTCATCGGAACTTGCGAGGCCCTGATCCGTTGGGTCCATGTTCTCCAGCTTCCAGGCGCGAAAAGAGTTCTCAACCGTCCAGCGCGCCCAGGATCGCCGCCTTCACCGATTCCAGGTCCGAGGAGACGGTGCGGATCGGGTCGTGGCCGGCGATCGCGGTCTCCGGATCCTTCAGGCCGTGCCCGGTCAGCGTGCAGGTGATCAGGCTGCCCGACGGGATGCGCCCACGGCGCACATCGCGCAGCGCCCCGCACAGCGACACCGCCGAGGCCGGTTCGCAGAACACGCCCTCACCGGTGGCAAGCAGTGCCTGGGTGGCCAGCAGCTCCTCGTCGGTGACCTCGTCGAACCAGCCACCGGACTCCTCGACCGCCGCTTCGGCCAGCTTCCAGCTCTGCGGGTTGCCGATGCGGATGGCGGTGGCCAGCGTCTCGGGCTGCTCGACCGGCTGGCCGCGCAGGAACGGCGCGGCGCCCGCGGCCTGGTAGCCGACCATGACCGGACGCCGGTCCGTCATCGGCGCGTGCAGGTAGGGGCATTCGCCGTTGCACAGCGTGCAGCTGGCGGTGTTGCGCCCGGCCGCCTCGCAGTAGCCGATCCAATAGCCGGAGATGTTGCCGGCGTTGCCGACCGGAATGCAGTGGTAGTCCGGCGCCCGACCCAAGGCTTCGACGATCTCGAACGCACCGGTCTTCTGGCCCTGCAGGCGGTAGGGGTTGACCGAGTTGACCAGCTCCACCGGCGTGTTGCCGCCGGCGATCTGCTTGACCAGGCGCATGCCATCGTCGAAGTTGCCCTTGATCTGCAGCACGATCGCGCCGTGCGCGATCGCCTGGGCCAGCTTGCCCATCGCGATCTTGCCCTCGGGGATCAACACGAAGGCCTTCATGCCGGCGCGCGCCGCGTAGGCCGCCGCCGCCGCCGATGTGTTGCCGGTGGAGGCGCAGACGATCGCCTGCGCGCCCTTCTGGGCCGCCTTGCTGACCGCCATGGTCATGCCGCGATCCTTGAACGAACCGGTCGGGTTCAGCCCCTCGTACTTGACCAGGATCTCGACCTCGGTGCCGTGCTCGCTGGCCAGCTCGCGCGGCAGGTTGACCAGCTTGATCAACGGCGTGTCGCCCTCGCACAGACTGATCACGGGGGTATCGTCATCGACCGGCAGGCGGTCGCGGTAGCGTTCGATCAGGCCTTGGTAATGCATGGGTGGGTATCGTGTGGAAGGAGGTCGGACGGCACCGCGCGGCACCGACAGAGGTTCAGCCGAGCGTCTCGACGCGCATCACCACCACCCGGGCGGTCACCGCATCCAGCGCCTGCAGCTGGTCCACCGCCTCGCGCAGCGTGCGCTCGCGCACTTCGCGGGTCAGCAAGATGATCGGCACGGTCACCGGCCCATCGCCGTTGGCTCCGGGCTCCTTCTGCAGGATGGCCTCGATGCTGATCTCGGCGGCACCGAAGATGCCGGCCACGGCGGCCATCACGCCCGGCCGATCCTCGGCCTCCAACCGCAGGTAGAACGGGGATCGGAAATCGTGAGAGGCCAGCGCGCCCAGCGGCTCGTTGCCGGGCGCCGGTGCGCTGATCGGCGACAGCGGCATCCGCTCTGCGCTGCGCGCGATGTCGATCAGGTCGGCCACCACCGCGGAACCTGTCGGCCCGGAACCGGCGCCGGCACCGTAGTACAGCGTGGAGCCGACGGCATCGCCGTGCACCACGATGGCGTTCATCACCCCATCGACGCTGGCCAGCAGTCGCCCGGCCGGAATCAGCGTCGGGTGCACGCGCAGCTCCAGCCCGTCGGGGCGACGCCGCGCCACGCCCAGATGCTTGATGCGGTATCCGAGCTCGGCGGCGAAGGCCACGTCGGCGCGTTCGATGCCCGAGATGCCCTCGGTGACGACCCCGTCGAACTCGAGCGGGGTACCGAACGCGATCGAGGCCAGGATCGCCAGCTTGTGCGCCGCATCGATACCCTCGACATCGAACGTCGGATCGGCCTCGGCGTACCCCAGCGCCTGGGCCTCGGCCAGCACGTCGGCGAACTCGCGACCGTGACCGGCCATCTCGGACAGGATGAAGTTGCCGGTGCCGTTGATGATGCCGGCCAACCACTCGATGCGGTTGCCGGCCAACCCCTCGGCCAGCGCCTTGACGATCGGGATGCCGCCGGCGATCGCCGCTTCGAAGCGCAGCGATACCCCGTGCTGGCGCGCCAGGGCGAACAGTTGCTCGCCGTGATTGGCAATCATCGCCTTGTTGGCCGTGACGATGTGCTTGCCGCCTTCCAGCGCCTGCCGGGTCCAGTCCAGCGCCGGCTGCTCGCCGCCCGCCAGCTCGCACACCACATCGATCGACGGATCGTCCAGCAACGCTTGCGCATCGGTCAAGATGTCGAACAGGTGGCCGTTGTCGGCGCACCAGCGCCGAGCCCGATCGGCATCACGGACCACCGCGGCCCGGATGCGCAGCGCGCGCCCGGCACGCCGTTCGATGTCGACGGCGCCGTTGCCGAGGATGTCGGCCACGCCGCGGCCGACCGTGCCGAGACCGACCAGGCCGATGTTGAGGGGGGTCAAGCGAGCGCCTCGTGACGAATGCGCCGCCCGGGATCGGCGACGTCAGCAGCGCCGTATGATACGGCAATGAAGATGCAACTCGAGAGCGCCGAGGTGCGGCTGATCAGTGCCTACGGGCCCGGCCTGCTGGCGGTGGACGGTACCGACTATCGCTCCAACCTGCTGATCACGCGGACCCGCGTGATCGAACGCTGGTTCGACGGCGAGGCGGACGCGTTGCGAGCGGAGCATTTCGAGCCGCTGTTCGAGGCGGTCGATGGGGAGGAGCGCCCGGAGATCCTGCTGCTGGGCACCGGCGCCAACCACGTGTTCGGGCCGATGCGGCTGGTGCCGCAGCTGGCCGAGCGCGGCATCGCCCTGGAGGTCATGAGCACGCGGGCGGCCTGCCGCACCTACAGCGTGCTGGTCAACGAGTCGCGGCCGGTGGCCGCGGCGCTGCTGCAGATCCAGGGCTGATCGCAGCGGCGGCCCGCTCGGGCCGCCCGTCGCTGTCCGGCCCCGCCCTATCCTGCCCGTCGCGGCCGGGACCTTCCCGGCCCTGCCCAATGGGGGCTCTGGCCGCTCGATCAGGCGGTGAACAGCGAATCGGCCGAGTAGCCGCTGCCTTCGAGCGTGCGGCGCAGGCGCTTGAGCGCCTCCATCTGGATCTGGCGCACGCGCTCGCGGGTGACGCCCAGCTCGCGACCGACTTCCTCCAGGGTGTTCTTCTCGTGGCCATTCAGCCCGAAGCGACGCTCCAGCACCGCGCGCTGCTTGTCCTCGAGCGAACCCAGCCAGGCGTCGATGTTGCCGTTGACCCGCTCGTCCTGAAGCGCCTCGGACGGATCGACGTTGTTCTCGTCCGGAATGATGTCCAGCAACGAGCGCTCGCCGTCCTTGCCGACCGCCACATCGACCGAGCTGACGCGGTCGCGCAGCCCCATCAGTCGCTGCACGTCGGCCAGCGGCTTTTCGGTGACCATCGCGATGTCCTCGCAGGTCGGCTCGCGGTCCATCGTCTGCTGCAGCCGCCGCTCGGCCTTGATGTACACATTCATTTCCTTGACGACGTGGATCGGCAAGCGAATGGTGCGGGTCTGGTTCATCAAGCCGCGCTCGATGGTCTGGCGGATCCACCACGTGGCGTAGGTGGAGAAGCGGAATCCGCGCTCGGGGTCGAATTTCTCGACCGAGTGGATCAGGCCCAGGTTGCCCTCCTCGATCAGGTCGAGCAGCGCCAGGCCGCGATTCATGTAGCGGCGGGCGATCTTGACCACCAGGCGCAGGTTGCACTCGATCATCTTGGCGCGCGACTTCTCGCAGCCCTTCTGCGCCAGGCGGGTGTAGTGCTTTTCCTCGTCGGCGGTCAGCAGCGTGGAGTGCTCGATCTCCTTGAGGTACATGCGGGTGGCGTCCATCTCGCGACGCGACGCGTCACGCAGTTGGCTCTTGGGCAGCTTGACACCATCGTCCACCGCCCGTTCGACCGGACGGCTGCGATAGCCGGTGTTCAGTGATTGATTCCAAGTGCTGCCCATGGTACCGCCCCGTCGAAGTTGTTGTGATTTTGAACTTTCGTAAATGTTATGACAACCTTCTGGAGCTTATTTACCTAAGTCATTGGATTTCACAGTTGTTTCTGTACAACAAGTGTGAACAGCTATATCGATATACAGCTTATTCGGGGGCAACGAACCGCAAGGGGTCCAATGGTGACGCTTCACCGGCCCGGCGCACCTCGAAGCTGAGCACCGACTCGGACGCCTCGTTCCAGCCCAGGCTGGCGATCGCGTCGCCGGCGCGCACTACATCGTCCTCGGTCACGAACAATCGGTCGGCGTGGGCATAGGTGGTCATCAGCCCATCGTCATGGCGCAGGATGATCAGGTTGCCACCGTCGCCGGTCAGGCTCTTGCCCGAGTAGATGACGGTACCGCCCGCTGCAGCGCGCACGTCCTGGCCCGGTGCACCGGCGATGTCGACACCCTGCCCGTCCACGCGATCGGGCGCGAAGCCGCGGGCGATCTGCCCGGCGGTCGGCCACACCCAACCGGCACCGGCGCGGGCATCGCCGCGCGCGGCGGCGGGCGCCGCCCCGGATGCCTTTTCGGGCGCGCGGATCGGTGCCGGCACCTCCACCGGGGTGTAGACGGGGGCCGGCGCCACCGGATCGACAGAGGCGAACGCCTCGGGCATCGGTCCCAGGTCGTCCGGAATCACTTCCTCGCGCGGGTAGCTGCCGGTCGGTGACTGCCAGCGCGCCTCGCGAATCACCATGTCGGGGGCCGCAGCAGGTCGCGAACCGGACGGTGCCGCCTCGGCGGCCGGTACCCGCGCCTGCGACGGATCGGACGGGCGCGCCGGTGCGGTGGCGATCACGGTGGTCGGGCCCGGGGCGCTCGGCGCGGACGGCACCGTCATCGGCGGCGCGGCCTGGATCGTCGGAGTGCTCGGTGCGGCAGGCTGCGGTGCCGGGCCGCTCGTGGAGCTCGGGGTGGCGACCGTCACCCGGGGCGCCGGTGCGGGCGAGCCGGGCCCAGCCGCCACGCGCGCACCCTGACGTACGGCAGCCGACAGCTCGGTACCCGGTCGCACGTTGATGCGCATGCCGGCCCGCAGCCCGGTGCCGCCCAGCTCCGGATTCAGCGCCGCCAGTTCGGCGGGCTGGAGCCGGTAGCGAAACGCCACGGTTTCCAACGTGTCGCCAGCCTGCACCACGTGCATGTTGGAATGGAAGCGCAGCTTCTCCAGCTCCGACTCCACCTCTTGGGTGGACAGCCCGGCGCAGCCGCTGACCAGCAGGCACAGGGTCAGGGTCAGGGCGGCCAGGGGCGCAAGCGGGCGAAGAGGCGTCATCATCGTGTCACGAGTGTAGTCAGCGGCTCAGGACTTGCCGGACAGAAACGGCACGAAGGTGACGTCGCTGATGGTGCGCCGCGTGAACCCGAGGCGCTCGCGGGTCACCACGGTCAGCAGTTGCTTGCCGCGCTGCCCGCCCACCGGCAGGATCAGTCGCCCGCCCGGCGCGAGCTGCTCGAGCAGCGGCTCGGGAATGTCGCGCGGCGCCGCGGTGACCACGATGCCGTCGAACGGTCCCTGGCTGGCCCAGCCCCAGCCGCCATCGCTGTAGCGGGTGCGCACGTTGCGGTAGTCCAGCGCCTCGAAGCGCCGCCTGGCCCGGTCCAGCAGCACCTGGATGCGCTCGACCGAGAACACCGCATCCACCAGCTGCGACAGGATGGCCGCCTGGTAGCCGGAGCCGGTACCGACCTCGAGCACCCGTCGCACCGGGCGCTCGGCCTCGTTCTCCAGCAGCACTTCGGTCATGCGCGCCACGACCCAGGGGCGCGAGATGGTCTGCCCTTCGCCGATCGGCAGCGAGACGTCCTCGTAGGCGCGCGTCTGCAGCATGTCGTCCACGAACAGGTGGCGGGGCACGCGCGCGAACGTGTCCAGCACCCGCTCGTCCTGGATGCCCTGCTCGGCCAACCGGTGGATCATCCGGTCGCGGGTGCGCTGCGAGGTGAAGCCGATGCCGCGGATCTGGGAGGGCGTGGCGATCATGGGGCGTCGATCGGTTCGACGTCGGTCGGATCCAGGTGGGACAGCCAGTCGCGCACCGGTGCCACGCTGTCGGTGCGGGTCAGGTCGATCGTCAGTGGCGTGACCGACACGAAGCCTGCCTCGGTGGCACCGAAGTCGGTGTCCGGGCCGGCATCGGACACCTCGCCCGCCGCACCGATCCAGTACAGCGTGTCACCGCGCGGGCTCTGCATGCGGGTCGCTCCCTGCGAGGGGTGGCGCGAGCCCAGACGGGTGGCACGCAGCCCGCGGATCTCGTCCAGCGGCCGGTCCGGCACGTTGATGTTCAAGATGGTGTCGGCCGGCAGCGGCACCTCGCGCAGGTGCGACAGCAGGTTCACCACGATGGCCGCGGCGCTGTCGAAGTGCGCCGGGCGGTGGCTGGCCATCGACACCGCGATGGCAGGCTCGCCCAGGCTGCGCCCCTCGATCGCGGCCGCCACGGTGCCCGAGTACAGCACGTCGTCACCCATGTTCGGCCCGTCGTTGATGCCGCTGACCACCATCTCGGGGCGCTCGTCGAGCAGGCCCGACAGCGCGATGTTGACGCAATCGGTCGGTGTGCCCTCCACCGACCAGGTTCGCTCGCCGTGATCCCGCACGTGAATCGGATGGGATAGGGTCAACGAGTGGCTCGCGCCGCTGCGGTTGCGATCCGGCGCCACCAGGGTGACCTCGCCCAGCGCCGCCAGGGCGATGCGCAGCGTGCGGATGCCCGGAGCCAGGTAACCATCGTCGTTGGAGAGCAGGATACGCATGCAGCGGGTGTCGGAAAGCCGTCGAGGACGGCGAGTATCCAGTGAATTTAGTCCGCCCGTGGGGTTGCGCAACCCGCATCTGCAGACCGTGCTCGCCGCCCGGCTGATTCGGCCCGCCCTGCCGCCGCTGCGCCGGGAGCGCCTGGAGCTCGACGATGGCGATTTCCTGGACCTGGCACACGGCGGCGAGGCGGCCGGCCAGCGGCCGACCGTGTGCCTGTTCCACGGACTGGCCGGAGGCTTGGGCTCCAGCTACGTGGCCGGGGCGTTCAACGCGCTGACCGGCGCCGGCTGCCGCGTGACGCTGATGCACTGGCGCGGCTGCTCGGGCGAGCCGAACCGGCTGGCTCGTTCCTACCACTCGGGAGCGAGCGAAGACATCGCGCGCATGGCGGCGCTGCTGGCCGAGCGCCACCCCGGCTCGCCACTGATCGGGCTGGGCTATTCACTCGGCGGCAACGCGCTGCTGACCTACCTGGGCCAGCAGGGCGAGTCGGCAGGCTTCGATGCGGCCATCGCCGTCAGTCCGCCACTGGTGCTGTCGGTCGGCGCGGACACGCTGTCGCGTGGCGCGGCGCGCGGCTACCAGCGCTTCCTGCTGGGCCTGATGCGCCAGCATCACGAGGCCAAGCGCCGGGCGCGCCCGGAACTGGACCTGCCGGCGGCCACCGCCTCGCTGGACACCTTCTGGCGCTTCGACGATGCGCTCACCGCCCCGCTGCACGGCTTCGACGGCGTGCACGATTACTACCAGCGCTGCAGCGCACGGCGCTGGCTGGGCGGTATCCGTCGCCCGGTGCACATCCTGTCGGCGGCGGACGATCCGTTCTTCAGCCCGGCGATCCTGCCCGAGGAGCGCGAGCTGGCGGCCGGCACGCGGCACGAGGTGTCGGTGCACGGCGGTCATGTCGGTTTCCTGAGCGGGTGGCGCACGCGCTGGCTGGACGCCCGTGTCGCAGGCCTGGCTGCAGACTTGGCCGCAGACTTGGTCGCAGACTTGGCCACGAACCTGGGCGCTAACTCGGCCGCAAACGCAGTGTCGCGGCCTGGTCCGCGACCAGACCTTCATCGCCCGCGAGCCGGACACGCCGATGCTGGCCGACGATGCCCTGTTGGTGGGGGGGCGCGATGACATGCGCGGCTTCGCCGAAACGCAGTAAGGGCCAGCGACGGTCTGTCGACGCGACTGCCGCCCCCGGCGGTCCTCGCGCTGCTCTACGCGGCTCTGATCACCGTCGGCGCGGCGGCCCTGAAGCTGCCCTTCGCCGCCGTCCAGCCGCTGGATCGGTCCGAGGCGTTGTTCATGGCCACCTCGGCGGTGAGCGTGACCGGCGCGGTGGCATCACCTCCACCGCCGCAGGACATACCCTTCCTGCCGTTGCTGTTCGAGACCGCCTCCGCGTTCGGCGGCGTCGGCCCGAGCCGAGGCGCGACCGGCGAGCCGGACGATCTGGGGCGCACCATCATCTGCGCGATCATGTTCCCGGGACGCGTCGGGCCGCTCACGCCGGGCTTCTTCCTGGCGGTGTCGGTCGCCCCGCGGGTACGCTATCCGGCCGCTGAGATCCATCCGGGGTGACACGGCCGGTCCGGGGATCATCGAGGCTTGGTCGGTCTGATCCGAACGGAACAGCTCGTTCAAGCGAAGCGCGGCAGGTTGCTCGAGCGAAGATGCCAGCCCCGACCCTTGCGATCCAGCCGGCACACGTGCGCCGGGTCGATGCGAAAGCGCATGGCCTGCCGAGGCTGATGCCCGAGCAACAGCGACAGCATCGCCTTGATGGTGCCGCCATGGGCGACCGCTACCACGGTGTCGGTCGACCCGTGGCGAGCATCGCCGAGCCAGTGCGCGCAGCGTTCAAGCTGATCGGCGAAGGACTCGCCGTTCGGCGGCGCACCGCTCACCCAGTCCTCGCCCCAGGCGGCGAGCAACTCGCCATGGTCGCGGTGCACCGCCTCCCAGGTCGACCCCTCCCAGTCGCCGAAGTCCAGCTCCACCAGACGGGCGTCCCGGGTCAACGGTGCCGGGTCGCAGAGCCGTGTCGCGGTCTCGACGGTCCGCTGCAGCGGGCTGCACCACCAGGCCGCTGAATCGCCGGTCGCCGATGCCAGCATCGGCAGGGAGTCGCGCAAGGCATCGACGGCCTGCCGTCCGGCATCCGACAGCGCGATGTCGGTGCGCCCGGCCACCCCACCGGTGTCGTGCCACAGCGTGTGCCCGTGGCGAACCAGGTGCAGCGTGTTCATGCGCCGCTCGGCATGCCGGCCAGCGGTCCGGCGAACGCCACCACGAACGCCATCAGCACCGCCACCTCCACCAGCTGGTTGACCGCGCCCAGGCAGTCGCCGGTGATGCCGCCGAAGGCACGCGTGCACCCATGACCACCGGCGAGCGCCACCAGGGTGGCCACCACCGGCGTGCAGATCAACGCCATCGCCGCGACCTTCGCCTCACCGGACACGACACCGATCAGCAGCAGGCAGGCCATCGCCACCGCAACGGACTCGGCCAGGCGACGATCCGTCACGCCGTCGGCCACCACACGGTTGGCCGCCTCGGGTCGGGCGTAGCCGATGCGCGCCATCAGCCACACGCTGGACCAGCGGCTGGCGACGTGCGCCGCGATCAACGCGGCGAACAGCGGTGCCGTCGGCGCCGTCAGCGACAGCAGCAACGTGTACTTGGCCAGCACCAGCAACAACAGCCCCAGCGCACCGTAGGTGCCGACACGGCTGTCGCGCATGATCGACAGCTTGCGCTCGATGTCGAAGGCACCGGCACTGTCGGCCACGTCGGCCAGACCGTCCTCGTGGAACGCACCGGTGATCAGCACGCCGATCACGAGCACCAGCACGACGGCCGGTGCCGGGGGCAACGCGGCGAGCGCCAGCCACGCGGTGCCCGCCAGCGCCATGCCGACCACTGCACCGACCAGCGGAAACCAGCGCGTGGCGCGCGACAGCACGGCAGCCTCCCCACTGCCCATCCCGTACACCGGCAGCCGCGTCAGGAACATCAGCGCGGTGGCGAGCTCGGCCCTCAGGGCATCGCCCGGCCGCGTGCTCACGCCGGTACCGGATCGTCCGTCGGTCCGGACACGCCGGCGGATTCGAACGTGGCCATGTCGGCCAGGATCGTCGCCGCCGCACGCAGCAGCGGCAACGCCAGCACCGCACCCGAGCCTTCGCCCAGGCGCAGCTGCAGGTCCAGCAGCGGCTCGGCCCGGGCGGCCTTCAACGCCACGTCGTGACCGGGCTCGGCCGAGCGGTGGGCGAAGAACAGCGACGGGTGCACCGAAGGCCGCAGGGCCAGCGCCAGCAGCGCCGCGGCGGTGACGATGTAGCCGTCGACGACGATGATCAGGCCATGCGCCGGCGCTTCCAGCATCGCGCCGACGAGCGCGGCGATCTCCAGGCCGCCGAGCTGGCGCAGCAGCTCCATCGGATCGCCGGCCAGCGATCCGGCGCGGGTCAGGGCATCGGCCACGATGCGTTGCTTGAGCGCCAGGCGCGCATCGTCGATGCCGGTACCGCGTCCGGTCACCAACGTGGCATCGTGGCCGGTCAGCGCCCCGGTCAGGATGGCGGCTGCTGTGGTGTTGGCGATGCCCATCTCGCCCAGGCACAGCGTGCGACAACCGTCCTCGGCAGCTTGCACCACGGCTTCGCGACCCACCTGCAGGGCAGCGTCCAGCTGCTCGTGCGTCATGGCCGCCTCGCGCGCCAGGTTGCCGCTGCCGCGGCGCACCTTGGCGTGCACCACCCCGTCCAGCTCGCTCAGGTCGGCGTCCACCCCGACATCCACGGCCCGCAGCGACACGTCTTGCGCCTTGGCCAGCACCGCCACCGCGGCGCCGCCTGCCACGAAGCCCTTCATCATCTCGGCGGTGACCGCGGCCGGAAACGCGCTGACCCCTTCGGCCGCCACGCCATGATCGGCGGCGAACACGATCACGCGCGCCGGATCCACCTGCGGGGTCAGCGTGTCCTGCAGCGCGGACAGGCGTACCGCCGCCGTCTCCAGGCGACCCAGCGAACCCGGCGGCTTGGTCTTGGCGTCCATCGCCGCCTGCGCCCGTGTCGAACGCGCATCGAAATCGGTCATATACTGTGCTCGCGGTCCCGGTAGCTCAGCTGGATAGAGCGGCCCCCTCCTAAGGGGCAGGTCGGGGGTTCGACTCCCTCCCGGGACACCATCATCCGGTGCCCCACCCCCGCCGTCACGTATCCGGCTTGTCGCTGTCGATCTTCTCGAAGCCCTGGTGCTCGATCGGCTCGATGCCGTCCAGGCGCGGATGCTCGGCCTTCAGCGCGGCGCGCGGGTCCTTCTCGGCGTCCATCGCCAGGATGGTGTGCTTGAGCACATGGATCGCCGCCAGCACGTCCCCGGTGTGCCCGGACTCGGAGATCGTGTGCATGTTGCGCGTCGGGAAGCCGATCGAGGTGGCGGCGCTGTCCACGCTGGCCAGCACCGAAGCCATGGCGTCGGTGCCGGTGTCGCGTCCGTTCACGTCAAGCTGCATCGGGATGTCGTTCTCGGCGGCGGCGCGCTTGATGCGCGCGTTCAACGCTTCGCTGACGATCGCGCCGGTGGACACGGTGAAGCCCTTGCCCATCTCCAGCGGCTGCATGTTGCGATCGCCGATGCCGGGCGCCGCCACGTAGTCGTGGTTGACGTCGATGCCGATCAGCACGTCCGGCTTCAAGACGCCTGCCAGCACGCGCGATCCGAAGCGACCGATCTCCTCGTGCGAAGCGATGGCGAACAGGCAGCGCACGTTCCGGGTGCCGCCGGCCTCGGCGATCAGCTTGGCCACCTCGGCGGTCACGAACGAACCCAGGCCGTTGTCCAGGTAGGCCCCGTAGAAGGTGTCGGGGCTGAAGCCGCGCTTGATCGGGCGGTCCAGGATCAACGAATCCCCGGGCTTCACACCCAGGCGCTTGACCTGGTCGGCCTTGTTCTTGCCGTGGATCTGCAGGTCCAGGTACAGCGAGTTGGGGCGGATGCCCTTGTCGCCGGTGCGCTGGGCCGGGTCGGAGAAATGGATGGCGCCCAGCGCCTCGATGGTGCCGCCGGACAGCGATCGGTAGCGGCCCGGCATGTCGGGGTCTTCGCTGAACAGCGTGACCTCGTGGCCGATCAGCGTGGTCGGCAGGAAGCTGTCGCTGTTGACCCATACCTTGCCGTCGCCGGCGATCTTTCGTACCTGCAGGCGGATCTTGTCGGCGTGGCCGACCAGCATGATGCTGAAGCGATCATCCTCGCCCGGATGGCTGTCCCAGACGACGCTGGCGTTGCCGGTGAAGCGCTGCATGTCCCAGCTGTCTGGCATGAAGGTCTCGAAGTACGGCTTGAGCACACCGATGGTCATCGCCGACTCCAACCCGATCGGGCTGGGCGCCGCGATGATGTCGCGCATGATCTGGAACTGCGCGTCGGGCATCGATTCGGTCCAGGGGGCGGCGTTCGTCATCGTAGGTGTCGGCAGGTTCAGGGAAGCCGCCCAGTATACGAGCGCCACTGCCCGACGACGATGCCGGCCACCACCAATGACAAGGCGATCCACACGCGTGCCGACGGTCGCTCGTCCAGGAACAGCCAGCCCCACAGCACCGCGAACAGCGGGATCAGGTAGCCGGCGCTGGACATGAAAACCGCCCCGTTGCGCTGCACGATGCGGGTACGCATCACGTAGGCGACGGCGGTCGGTCCCACCGCCAGGAACAGCACGGCCAGCGCGGCCGGCGCATCGGGAGTCGCTTGCCAGGGCGGGTGCCGCACCAGCAGGAACGGCAGCAGAAGCAACGTCGCCGCGCACAGCGTGCCGGCCACCACCGACAGGCTGGGCACGCCCGGCAGGCGCCGGATCAGGATCGCCGACAACGCATAGCAGCACGCGGCCGCCACGATCGCCAGCATGCCGGGCAGGCTGGAACCCTCGCCGCCTGCCTCGCCGCCTGCCTCGTTGCCTGCCTGACCAACACCCAGGCCATCGCTGAACAGCACCAGGATCCCACCGAACCCCAGCAGCAGTCCGACCAGGCGGCCCCAGCCGAAGCGTTCGTCGTCCGACATCAGGTGCGACAGGGCCAGCGTGGCGAACGGCGAGGTGGCGATCAGGATCGCGGTGGTCGAGCTGGCCACGCTCTGCTGGCCCCAGCCGATCAGCGTGAACGGGATGGCGCCGTTCAGCGCACCGATGGCCAGGAACAGCCATAGGCTGCGCGCGTCCAGCGGGATGACCAGGCCTCGCCAGCGCACCACCGCCAGCAACAGCACGGCGGCCAGCGTCAGCCGCCAGGCGGCGATCTCCAGCGGCGCCAGATCGTCCAGCGCGATGGCGATGCACAGGAACGAGGAACCCCAGATGGCACTGACCGCGATCAGCTCCAGCAGGTCGGTGCGGCTAGCAGGGATGACGCTCATGCAACACCGGGAAATGGCCCCGGGAACTTGCCGGGCAGCCGACTATCATGCCTGCATGAAGCGAGACTCACGTGGTGCACCGTTCCGGCCGACTGGCCGGTCGCCGTGGCGAACCGGCCTGCGGACCGGTCCCCGAACCGGCTCTTGGGCCGCCGCCCTGCTCGGCCTGTCGTTGGCGGCCTGCGGCGGCGGCAGCTCCTCGGGCCCGGGCGGCGATCCGGGCGTGCAGCCACCTCCGCCCGGTGGCAACGGCGGCAGCATCGCGGCCGATCTGACCCAGGAACCCACCCTGGCGCCCCGCACGCAGAAGGACGATGCCGACACCACGCTGGTATCGGCCGAAGGCCGGGCGCGACTGGCCGCCGCCAGCGGGGATCTGGCGGTGCTGTACGAGGTGGTCGAGAACCAGGGCGGCGACTCGCCGTACGACTGCCGCGCCCTGGGTGCCGGCTTCGGCTCGTGCAGCGTCACCAACCTGCACATCAAGGATGCGGCCGGCGTGCTCGTCGATGGCGACTGGAAGCTGTACTTCCACAGCCTGCGACGCATCCTGCGCGCGGACAGCGACGAGCTGGACGTGGCGCGCATCAACGGCGACCTGAACGTGGTGATCCCGGATGCCGGCTACGACGGTTTCGACGGCCCGATCGAGACGATCCGCCTGGTCACCGAGTTCTCGCACCTGATGCAGTCGGATCTCCTGCCGCGCTACTGGCTGGTGCGCGACGGCGAGGCGCCGGTCGAGATCCCCGGCACCGAGCCGGTCGACACCGGGCCTGCCACCGATCAGCCCTACGCCATGCCGATCACCGGTGACAACCGCCTGCAGTTCAACGGCGAGCCGGCACCGCTGGCCACCCCCGCCACCCGCTTCGCGGCCAACGCGGACGCCACCACCCGAGCCGATGCGCTGAGCGCCGCCCAGGTGCAAGCGCGCATCGTGCCCCGCCCGGACAGCGTGACGCTGGGGGCCGGCGCGCTGGACATCTCCGCCGGCATCTCGTTCGAAGGCGGCGCACTGGAGGCCGATTCGGTCGCCGCACTGGCCGAGCGCCAGCGCCCGTTCCTGTCCACCGCCGCCGGCACACCGCTGACGATGTCGCTGGACGAGACGCTGGGCGCATCGGCCTACACGCTGAACGTGGGCGCGACCGGGATCGACATCGTCGGCGGTGACCAGGCCGGGCTGTTCCACGCCGCCCAGTCGGTGCTGGCGCTGGTGCAGCCGGGCAGCGACACCATTCCCTACGTGAGCGTGCAGGACGCGCCGCGCTTCGCGTTCCGCGCCATGCACCTGGACGTGGCGCGCAACATGCGCACCCCCGAGACGGTGAAGCGGCTGATCGACCAGATGGCCGCCTACAAGCTCAACGTGCTGCACCTGCACCTGTCCGACGACGAGGGCTGGCGCCTGCAGATCGCCGCGCTGCCCGAGCTGACCGATATCGGTGCGCGCCGCGCCTTCGCCACCGACGCCGATGGCAACGTGTTCGAGGGTGGCTCGTTGATGCCGCAGCTGGGCTCGGGCGTCGGCGACGACAACGCCGGCAGCGGCTTCTTCAGCCGGGCCGAGTTCGTCGACCTGCTGCGCTACGCCACCGCGCGCCACGTCAGCGTGATTCCCGAGTTCGACATGCCGGCGCACGCGCGCGCCGCGGTGGTGGCGATGCGGGTACGCGCCAGCGCGCAGGGCGTGCCCGACAGCACCGAGATCCGCTTGGACGACCCGGCCGACCTCTCGCGCTACCTGACCATCCAGAACTACGACGACGGCATCCTCAACCCCTGCCTGCCGGGCACCTACGCCTTCATCGGCACGGTGATCGACGAGGTCTCGGCGATGTACGCCGACGCCTCGGCACCGCTGGACATCTGGCACATGGGCGGCGACGAGGCGCGCAACGTGTTCAAGGGGTTCGGCTTCGGTCCCAGCGGCGTCACCTTCGATGCCGAAGCGCAGGACTTCCCGTGGGAACGATCGCCGGCCTGCGTCGACTACATCGCGGCCACGCCGGATGTAGATTCGCGCGAAGACCTGGAGCGCCATTTCGTGCAGCGCGTCGCCACGCTGGTGGCCGATGCCGGCATCCCGGCGATGTACGCCTGGATGGACATCCTGGACGATGTGTCGGCCACCGATCTGGCCACCCAACGCGCCGGCGTGGACTTCTGGGAGGTCATCAGCCAGAACGACGGCCACGACCGCATCGCCGGTTACGTGGAACGTGGCTTCGAAACCATCGTGGCGGTGCCCGACTTCACCTACTTCGACTTCACCCACGAGCTCGACCCGGCCGAGCGCGGCCAGTACTGGGCCACCCGCTTCATCGACACCGCCAAGGTGTTCGCCTTCGCCCCCGAGAACCTGCCGCAGAACGCGGCCACCTCGCTCACGCGGGAAGGGCGCGCCTGGACCGCGACCGGCACCGCCGCCCCCGTCACGGTCACCGGGTTGCAAGGGCACCTGTGGGGCGAGGTGGTGCGCACCGGCGAGCAGGTCGACTACATGAGCTTTCCGCGCCTGCTGGCCCTGGCCGAGCGCGCCTGGCACCGCGCCGACTGGGAACAGGGCTACACCGCCGGCAAGACCTACTCCGTCAGCGAGGGCGGCGTGGATACCGCGGCGCTGGCGGCCGACTACGCCGCGTTCGCCGCCGCCCTGGGCACCAAGGAGCTGGCCAAGCTGGATGCGGCCGATGTGCAATACCGCATTCCCGTCCCCGGTGCCCGCCTGCAGGGCGGCACGCTGTCGATGAACAGCGCCTTCCCCGGGCTGGCTCTGGAGATCGCGCGAGACGGCGGCGCGTTCGAGGCCTACGTTCCCGGCATGCCGGCCAGCATCGGTGACCGCGTGCGGGCCCGCTCGGCCGATGACCGGCGAACCGGACGAGAGGATGCGATCGAATGAGCGCGGTGTCGCGCTACCGGTCACGGCTGGAGGCAGCGCTTGCCGAGATGCAGGCGGCGAACCTGACGTGCAACTCGCCGCTGTTTCACGTGGCGCGCGCGCTCGGGCTGCCGTTGCGCCCGACCTTCTACCTGGGGCTGGTGGCGGGCACCGTGCACTACGCCGCGATGGTCGTGCCGCTGGTCGGGCTGGCGCTGTGGTTGTTGGTGTGGCGGCATGACGAAGTGCGCCCGATGAGCCTGATCTCGCCGGTGCTGCAGGTGGCTGCCCTGCCCTCGGCGGCGCTGGCGCTGCTGACCTGGCTGGTGGCGCGCTGGAAGCGATTGAGTCGGTGGCACGAGCTGGACGGGGTGGCGGCCGACGCCGGATTGCCCTCATGAGCAAGACGTCCACGACCGCTGCGCCCGGTCCGGGGGCCTGGCCTTCACCGATCACCGCCGCGCGCCTGGTCGACGGTGCCGTCGGCATCAGCGAGGCGGTGCCCGACGGCAAGACGATCTGGTGGCTGGAGACCCGCCCGTCCGAAGGCGGGCGAGCCGCCTTGATGCGTGGCGGGCCGGACATCGACACCCGCGAGATCACGCCGGCAACGACCAACGTGCGCACCCTGGTGCACGAGTACGGCGGCGGTGCCTGGTGGGCCGTCGACGGCATCGCCTGGTACGTCGATCAGGCCGATCAGCGCCTGTACCGGCTGGACACCCGGAACGAGGCGGCCACGCCACGGCCACTCACACCGCTGCCACCTGCCGCTCGCGCCTGGCGCTACGCCGAGCCGCGGCCGACACCCGATGGGCGTTGGATCGTGGCGGTGTGCGAACGGCACACCGATGTGGGCGAGCCGCAGAACCTGCTGGTCGCCATCCGCGCGGACGACGATGCCGACGGCCCCGTGGACGGTGGCCAGCGGATCGTCGATCTGGTCGAAGGCGCCGATTTCCAGGGTCCCGCACGCGTGTCGCCGGACGGCACGCGTCTGGCCTGGATCGAATGGGACCACCCCAACATGCCGTGGGACGACACTCGCCTGCGCGTGGCCGACCTGCAGGACGACGAGAACGGCGACATCCGCGTGGACAACGTGCGCACGCTGGCCGGCGCCGAGGGTGGGGTGTCGATCGTGCAGCCGGAATTCTCGCCCGACGGGCGACTGCACTGGCTGTCCGACCGCAGCGACGCCTGGCAGCTGTACGCCGAGGACCACGATGCGCCGGTGCTGAGCGTGGAGGGGGAGATCGGCTATCCGCCCTGGGTGTTCGGGCTATCGCGCTACGCGTTCCTGACCGATGGCACACCGGTGGCGGCACGTTTCCAGGATGGCATCGAGCACCTGCCGGGCTTTCCCGACAGCACCGCCTTTCACGCCATCCGCACCAGCGGCGACCGGCTCGGCATCGTCGCCGCCTCGTTCAGCGAAGGCCCGTCGGTCTGGCTGGACGGCCACCGCGTGCGGGCCGCGCAGGACCCCCAGCTGGACGCCGCCTTCCTGCCGCCGCCCGAGACCTTGAGCTTCGCCACCGGTGCCGAGGGTCGGGACCAGGCGCACGCCTTGCATTACGCCCCCGCGCACCCTGACCATGCGCTGCACGGTCCCGCCCCGCTGATCGTCATGGCGCACGGCGGCCCGACCTCCGCGGCGCGCTCGCAGCTGAACCTGTCGATCCGCTTCTGGACCAGTCGCGGCTTCGCGGTGGTCGATGTGAACTATCGCGGCAGCTCGGGATTCGGACGACGTTATCGCAAGGCTCTGGACGGCCAATGGGGCGTGGTCGATGTCGAGGACTGCGTGGCCGCCGCACGCCATCTGGTGGCGCGGGGCAGCGCGGATCCTGCCAGGCTCGCGATCCGCGGCGGCAGTGCCGGCGGCTTCACGGTGCTGTGCGCGCTGGCCTTCCACGACGTGTTCACCGCCGGTGCCAGCCTGTACGGGGTGGCCGACCTGGAGGCGCTGGCCGGGGACACGCACAAGTTCGAGAGCCGCTACCTGGACGGTCTGGTCGGACCCTGGCCGCAGGCCGCCGAGCGCTACCGCGAGCGTTCACCGATCCACCACCTGGACGGCTTCGACACCCCGATGATCGTGCTGCAGGGCAGCGAAGACCGCATCGTGCCGCCGAATCAGTCGCGCATGATCGTGGCCGCCCTGGAGCAGCGTGGCGTGCCGGTGGAGTATCTGGAGTTCGAGGGCGAGGCGCACGGCTTTCGCCGCAGCGACACGCTGATCCGTGCACTGGAGGCGGAGCTGGCGTTCTACCGCCGCACCTTCGAGCTGTAGCCGATCAGCGAAAGACCACGCAGATGGGCCGGAACACCGAGTTCATCCAGGTGCGGATGCAGGCGCCACGCTCGTAACGCCAGGTGGCCTGCTCCAGCACCGTGTCGTCCACCAGCGAGCGCACGGTGGTGCCAGCCACCACGCCTGCCTGGTCGTAGTCGTAGCCGCGCACCCGATCGGCCACCCCATCGCCGTCGCTGTCGACCAGCGCGCTCTGCAATTCGCCGCCGTCGTTGTAGTCGAAGCTCTGCCGCGAGAGCGGCAGGCCATCACGCTCGCGCACCAGGGATTCGACCAGCCCGTCGTCGCCGACGGTGTAGGTGCGCGTTTCCAGCGTGGTGCCGTCCGGGGCCGACACGCGCGCACCGGCCAGCCGCCCCTCGGGATCGAAGGTGTAGTCGAGCGTGCGCTCCACACGGCCGTCATCACCCTCGTCGTCCTCGCGACGCGTGAAGCGCAGATCGTCCGGCCATTCGAAGCGTCGACGCTCGACCGAGGCACCCGGCTGCCTCAACCGTTGTCCGACCAGTCGGCCGACGCTGTCCCACTCGTAGGCCAGCTCGGCGCGACGCCCGTCGTCGCCCTGGGTCACGATCTCGATCAGCCGCAACGCATCGCGGCCCGCCGGCTCCTCGGTGCCCGGAGGATCGATGGACGAGGAACCGTCGCCAGCAGGGTCGCCCCCACCCGAGCCACCGCCACAGCCAACCAATCCGATCAACGCCAACGTCAGCGGCGGGGCAATGCGTGACATCGAACGGGCGGCATCGAGCATGGCGGAAGGCGTCGTGAAAGCGGCGGCGATGGCGGCACGCTGGTCGGTCCGAGCGGTCGATCGCCCCGGCGCTGCATTGCCTGGAATGCTACGGCCTGTCCGGCGCGCGGTGGATGTGCGCTTGTCCATGCGCGGCGTCGTCCGCCGCCTCCGGCTCTCGCCAGGTACGGCCCAGCAGGTCCAGCCAGTTGTCGCAGGCGATCCGGCGGATCAGCGCCTCGCCGTACCCGTGCCGGCGCATGGCATCGATCAGCACCGGCAGCCCGCCGACATCGTCGATGCCGCGAGGCACCACCGCGCCATCGAAATCCGAGCCCAGCGCCACGCCCCGCTCTCCGACCCGCTCCAGCAGATGGTCCAGGTGCCTGAGCAGCGTGTCCATCGGCACGTCGGAGCGCATCCGGCCGTCCTCGCGCAGGAAGGCGGCTGCCAGATTGAGCCCGACCAGCCCGCCGCTGTCGCCGATCACGTGCAGTTGCCGATCGGTCAGGTTGCGCGCGTGCGGACACAGCGCGTGCACGTTCGAGTGGCTGGCCACCAGCGGCGCATCGCTGGTGATCGCCACATCGTCGAAACCGCGTTCGTTCAGGTGCGAGCAGTCGACCAGGATGCCCAGCCGGTTGCAGGCCACGACCAGTCGCCGGCCGATGTCGGTGAGGCCCCGGCCGGTGTCGGGCGAGCCGGGAAACCGGAAAGGCACCCCGTCGGCGAAGATCGTGTTGCGACTCCAGACCGGCCCCAGCGAGCGCAGCCCGGCCTGGTGCAGCACCTCCAGCAGGTGCAGCTCCGGATCGATGGCTTCGGCTCCCTCGATGTGCAGCACCGCCGCGATGGTGCCCTCGCGCAGGCAGGTCCGGATCATCGCCACCGAGGTGCACACCCGCAGCGCGCCGAGCGACTCCAGGCGGCGCAGGATGCCGATCTGGTGCATGACGGTGTCGCAGGCGTAGCCGCGCTCCAGCGGCTCGGGCAACGGTATGTCGTAGTGCGTGCCGGCCATCGCCGCGTCGATGCCGGGTGCGCCCGGGCGGCGCGGCGGCGACGGCACCCAGACCGCGAACAGCCCGCCGGCGAAACCGCCACGGCGCGCCTTGGGCACATCGACGTGAAACGGGCTGCCGTCCAGGAACTGGCGCGCCCCGTCGATGCCGCCAGCCTGCATCAGCCGGGTCAGCACGTCGTTGTGGCCGTCGAACACGGGCATGGGGAGAGAGGCACTCACCGGTCCATGGTAACGGGGCCGGCAAGCCGGGTGCGTGCTCTATGCTGGCGCTCCGCCTGCGCCGCCTGCCCCCGCCCGTGATGCCACGCCTGCTGCTCGACCCGTCACCGCGCACCGCCGAGGAGATCTTCGCGCCACCGGTGCTCGAACGCCTGCACCAGCGCTTCACGGTGGTGGCGCGCGAAGCGTGCGTTCCGCAGGCCTTCTACGCCGAGCATCTGCCCACGGCGACCTTCGTGGTCGGTCAGCCGGCGCTGGACACGGCGCAGCTACGCGGCGCCGCGGCGCTGCGCGGCATCATCAATGTCGAGGGCAACTTCCTGCCGAACCTGGACTACGAGGCGTGCTTCGCGCAGGGCGTTCACGTGCTCAACATCAGCCCGGTGTTCGCGCAGCCGGTGGCCGAGCTTGCCCTGGGTCTGGCGCTGGCACTGGCGCGCGACATCCCGGCGGCGCACCAGCAGGCGCTGGAGGGTCGCGAACGCTACGGCCTGGACGGCAACCGGGCGGCGCGAACGCTGCACGGCTGTCGGATGGGCTTCATCGGCTTCGGCGACCTGGGGCGCGCCATCCTGCGCGTCTTTGCAGGCCTGTCACCACAGGTGCTGATCCACGATCCCTGGTTGTCACCCGACCAGCTGGCGCGCGACGGGCTGCGCAGCGCCTCCCTGGACGAGGTGCTGGCCAGCAGCGACCTGCTGCACGTGGTCGCCTCGGTCACCGATGCCAATCGGGCGATGCTCGGTGCCCAGCAGTTCGCGCGGCTGCCGCGAGGGGCGATGCTGCTGTTGCTCAGCCGCGCCGAGGTGGTGGACTTCGAGGCGATGCTGGCCGCCTGCGCCAGCGGACACATCAAGGCGGCTACCGATGTCTTTCCGGAGGAGCCGTTGCCCGCGGATCACGCAGCGCGTCGCACCCCGAACCTGCTGCTGTCGGCGCACCGCGCCGGCGCTCTGGAGTCGGCGCTGTTCGAGATCGGCGAGCGCACCCTGGCGGACCTGGAGCTGATGGCCGCCGGGCTGCCGCCGCAGAACTGCAAGCGTGCCGAGCGGGAACTGGTGGGCCGTCTGAACAGCCGGCCGGTGGCGCGCAGCTGAGACCCGTGCGATCGGGCGGTGCACCGCCGTGCCGAGCGCACGCCCGGCCAGCGTGAACTATCGGCCGAGCGCGCCGAAGCGGCGAACCAGATGGAGGCGGAAGCTGGGAACCTCCGTGTCCTGACGCTGTGCGGTGTAGCGGTTGTACATCAGCGGGAGCTCGTCCAGCCACGGCGCCACCCGCCAATCGATCCCGACCTTCGCCGACCATCGCGGCGTGAACGCCCAGCCGGCGTTCAGCGACAGCACGTGGGCAGCGCGTCGCGCGTTGCCACCCGCGGCCTCGATGCGCTCATCGATGCCATCGCGCCGGTAGTGGCGATAGCGCCAGTCCAGCGCCGCCGACAGCCGACTGCCGGCCCAGGCCACGCCGGCACCGCTCTCCAGCCAGGCGGCGCGCCAATCCAGATCGCGCGATGGCGCGATGCCGTAGCGGGCGTCCAGACCTTGCTCGTCGGGGTAGGTTTCCGTGTAGGCCAGCACCCGGTCGCAGGGTTCGGCCAACGTGATGGAGGCACCGTCCGGGGATGCCGCCACATAGTAGCGGCAACCGTCCTCGTCCCGACCGGTGCCGGTGATCGAGGCGTGCCTCACCTGGGTGGCGCCCAATCGGGCGAACCCGGTGAGGGTCGTGCCGCCCGGTCCCGCACGCCGCGCATTCAATCCGATCGAGGCTTGCAGATCGCTCGGCTCGTCGATGCGGGTGCGGGTCAAGGTGGCACCGTTCACCTCGGTCCATGAATTCTTGTCGAACGCGTCCGAACGGTTCGATGACACGTCGAAGGAGGCGCGCCATTGCCACGGCGCTTCGATGGCGGTGAGCCGCCAGCCCAGGCGAGCGTGCACACCATCGATCTGCAGCTCGTCGCGAAGCGTGACCAGCTGGTAGGAGCCGAGCGTCAGGCCCAGCGTGGCCCGGCCGATCACCGGGCGCGTCAGGGACACCGAGACGCCGGTGAATCGCTGGCGGGTCCGGGCTTCCAGGAACCCGCCCCCGTCGGCATTGGGGGCGTGGTCCACATCGTCCAGCAGGCTGTCGTAACGCAGGTCCAGCACCGTGCCCGACACGGGGTCGGGCACGCTCGGGAACGTGTCCGCTTGCGCGGGGCCTAGCAGCACCGCGACCAGCCATCCGGTCGCCATGCCACCCAGCCTGCGTGCCGAGCGCAAACCGCCTCCTCTGCGCGATGCGCCCGACACGCTTTACCGCTCAGTCGGCGTCGACGACCGTGACGTAGCCCTGGATGCCGGTGCCGGTCATGCTCTGGCCGTTGGCCACGAGCGTGCGTGCACCGTTGGCTCGGGCGGTGCCGGCGCTCTCGCTGTTGACGCGCAGCCCGCCGATGGCGAACGTCACTTCGTAGTTGCCGTTGCTGTCGAGCACATCGTCGATGTTCTCCGCTGCCAGCTCGGCACGTACCCGATCGACGTTGACGTTGATGTTGCCGTTGTCGTTGGTGAACGCATGGTCCTTGCCCAGCACGATCGTGGTGTTGCGCTCGGCACCGCCCTTGGAGACGCTGCTGACGTACAGCTTGGCGTCCTCCCTCAGGACGACCTTCAAGGAGCTGCTGTCACCTTGGGTGGCGCTGAAGTAGGCATCGTCGGTGAAGTAGGTCAGGCTGCGCGCGTCCCCTGCCGTGGTGGACTTCATCTGGAAGCCGATCGAGGCGCGGTCGTTGACCAGGTCGCGGTTGACCTTCATGACGTTGCGGTCGTAGGCCAGGCCGGTCAGCGAGGTCGACAGGACCGTGGTGTAGCTGCCACCGCTCAGTGCGGCGCTCTCGAAGCCGGACAGCGACGGACGAGTCGGCTCGCCGATCTCGCTCATGAGTTCGAGGTTCAACAGATCCCGGTTCAGGGTCAACGCCGCCAGTGCGCTGGCGGCCTTGCCGGCCACCGGGACGACATCGATCGGCGACTGCGCGCCGTCGATCTCCTGGTTGGACTGGCCGACGCTCACGATGCGTGCGTCCAGCTCGGTGGGCGCCAGCGCCAGCCCGGCCGTGACAGGATCGGCTTCCAGCTGATCGTTGATCTGCGTCAGCACCGCAGCCACACCGGTGGCGACGTTCAGCGACGAACCGGTGGTGGCAGCATTCTTGACCACCTGGGCGAAGGCAATGACGGCGCTTCGGTACGAATCCGGGTTCTCGGCGAAGGCGCTGAGCACCTGGTGCAGCTGGGCATTCAGCTTCACGGTCTGCAGGGTGGTGACCGGGCTGCTGTTCAGATCCAGGCCCGGCTGCCCGAACGCGCTAGCCAGGGCGGACGTCTGATCCTCGAAGATGGCGGCGTCGAACTTGCCTTCATCATCGGTGGACAGAGCGACGACCAGCGTGGACAGCGGCGTCAAGTAGTCCAGGCCGGCCGGACCGGACACCGTGCCGGTGAACTCGATACCGGTGGTGGCGGTCTCGTCGAAGCCGACGTCCAGACCACCCGTGGCGCTCATCAGTTCGGTGCCGGCCGGGCACTCCAACTCACCGGCCAGGCCGGTGAAGCCATCGTCGACGCCATCGCAGGAGACCGCCGAACCGAACAGGTATCCATCGACCGCCTGCGCGCTGATGGCCGGATCGGAGTCGCTCGAGGAACTACAGGCCTGCAGAGCGAACACGGCGGTCAGCAGACCCAGACGTACGGGTGTCATGGGAAATTTCATTCAGGAAGTCCATTCGTTTCGGGGGGAAGGACCCTGCCCGTTGCAGGTACCGTGCCCGTAGCCGGGCAGGCGTCAGCCAGCTGCAGTAGCTACGATGGCCCCCCCTCCCTCCGATCTCCCTTCCAACGCCTGATTCGCCACCCGCGCGAAGTCCGCTCCCACGTCCTCGTACAGGTAGTAGGCCACGCAGCCGAGCTCCTCGAGATCCGCTCGCTCGTCGGGAAAGCGCACCCCCACCGCCAACGTGCCGGTGAATCCGAGCTCGCGCGCCAGCCGTGCCACGCGAAGGTTCTCGCGGTGCATCGTCAGGCTCATCAAGATCAGCTTTCGCCGAGCCAGGCCGGTGCGTTCCCAGAAATCGCGGTCCAGCCCGTCGCCGTGAATGCAGTCCAAGCCCTGATCGTTGCAACGCGCCACGGTGGTGGTGTTCTCATCGACGCCGATGATGTTCGGGTGCGCCTTGCGCAGCTCGTCGTAGGCGCCTCGTCCGATGCGCCCCATGCCCAGGATCACCGCGTCGGCCTTGCCCAGCGAACCGACCGACTCCTCGGGCAGGCGCTCGCTCTTCTCGTGGCGTACCAGGCGCGCTTCGATCCGGACGTAGGCCTCGTGCGCCAGCCGGTTGGCCGGTATCGCCAGCAGGAACGACAAGGCCAACGCCAGGGCCAGCGTGGTGATCCAGTCGGGAGCGAGCACACCGCTCTGCACCGCGATGGCCGCCACGATCAGTCCGAACTCGCTGTAGTTGAACAAGGCAAGACCGGTCAGCCAGCCGGTGCGGGCGCGCAACCCGAATCCGGTCAGCAGCGCGAAGTACACCAGCGGGCGCAGCACCGTCAGCAAGGCGATCGCCCCGGCCACCACCAGCATCGGTACCGAAGGCAGTCCGTAGTAGCCGATCTGCACGAAGAAGCCGACCAGCAGCAGGTTCTTCAGCCCGACCAGCTGGTCGTACAGTTCCTTGGCCTTCGTGCGATCGGCCATGCCGACCAGGGTGCCCGCCGTCAGCGCTCCCAGTCCGCCCTTCAGGCCGACCGCGGTGAACAGGGCCGCCGCGCCGAACGCGAAGACCACCCCGGACAACAGCAGCAGTTCGCCGTGACCGATCGTGCGGAACAGCCAGCGCAGCGGCACGATGCACAGCGGCAGCGCCAGCAGGCCGAGCGCCCAGGGCGAGGGCCAGTAGCCGGACATGGCCACCAGGTAGATCACCGCCAGGATGTCCTGCACCACCAGCACACCGATGGCGATGCGGGCGTAGAACGAGGCGCTCTCGCCGCGATCCTCGAACAGCTTGATGGCCAGCACCGTGCTGGAGAACGACAGCGCGAACGCCAGCGTCCAGGGCGACAGCGGGTGCTTGAACGACAACGGCTCGAACACCGCGGCGATGCCGTACAGCACCGCCGCGGTGAGCGGGATGACGATCAGCATGTGGGCGATCGCCGCGCCCCACACGTAGCGTGGCTTCAGATCGCCCAGGTGCAGCTTCAGGCCGATCGTGAACAGCAGCAGCAGGATGCCCGCATCGGCCAGCGGCGCCAGCGACTCGAAACTGCCCAGCCCTGCAGAATGCCCGACGAAGCCTGCCAGCAGGAAGCCCAGCAGCGGCGGCATGTTCATCTGCCGGAACGCGAAACCGGCAACGAAGGCGAACGACAGGACGAGAGGATCCATGGCAGGACGGTCGTCCTTGAATGAGTCAATCTGCGCGGCGACGCCGCGAATCGCCCGCGAACGGCGCAGGCGTAGTAGCGTGCGCGCCGCAAGTATCTCGCCAGTATAGGAAATCGATTGGACATCACACGATGAGCGCGACCGACACCGACGCTGCGTTGACGGCCCTGGCCCGCGCCTGCGGCATCGCGGACCACTATTGGGACGCCCGGGGCGAACGCTTTCACCCCTCTTCGGACACGCTGCGTCACCTGCTGCACGCCATGCGCGTGCTGCACAGCCGGGAAGCGGACGGCGAGGCGATCGCCTCGGCACTGGAGACCGAGCGCGGTGCGGCCTGGGCGCGCACCCTGCCCCCGGTCCGGGTGCTGCGCAGCGGCGACCCCACGGGCATCGAACTGGTGGTTCCGGACGATGCGCTCGAACAGCGCTGGCAGTGGCGGCTGCACGCCGAACACGGCGAGCCCCTGAGCGCCGAGTTCACGCCGACCGAGTTGGACCTATCGACCGATGAGGGCGGTGAGCCGGACACCGCACACGGTCATCGCCAAGGCGTCGCGGTGCAGCGGCGCTGGCTGGCGCTGCCGGAGGTAGCCGAGGGCTATCACCATCTGGCGATCAGCCGCACGGGCCACGCTCCGCTGCCCGGGACCGCCGCCCGATTGATCGTCGCGCCACACCGCTGCCAGGACACCCACGGCCCGCGCGCCTGGGGACCGGCGACTCAGCTGTACGCGCTGCGCTCGGCGCGCAACCAAGGCCTGGGCGACTTCTCGGACCTGGCATCGCTGTGCCGCCACTTCGCCACGCTGGATGCGGATCTGGTCGGCATCAATCCCTTGCACGCCCTGTTCGCGCACGATCCGGAGCAGGCCAGTCCCTACAGCCCGTCCAGCCGGTTGTTCCTGAACCCGCAGTACATCGCGCTGGACGCGGTGCCCGGCCACGCCACGCTCGAGCAGACGCTGCGCGAGCACGAGGACGAGCGCAAGGCCTGCCTGGGCGTCGACTTCATCGACTGGAGCCGGGTGGCGGCCCTATCCTCGAGCGCGCTGGAGGCGCTGCACGCGCATGCCTTGGCAACCGACGACGAGTCGCTGGCCGCGTTCGCCGACTGGCGCGCCGCGGCCGGCGAGCCGCTCGAGCGCTTCGCGCTGTTCGAGGCGCTGCGCGAGCGCAACGCTGCCAGCACCACCGAGCCGACATCGGCCTGGTGGGACTGGCCGGATGGCCTGGACGACCCCGAATCACCGGCCAGTGCCCGGGCGGCGATCGAGCGGGCGGATCGGGTCACCTATCACGCCTGGTTGCAGTGGCTGGCCGCCACCCAGCTCGATGCGGCAGCCGAGGCGGCGTCGCAGGCCGGCATGCGCATCGGCCTGTACCAGGATCTGGCCGTCGGCACGGCGGCCGGCGGCAGCGACGCCTGGGCTGCGCAGAGCGCCTACCTGCGCGGCATCGGCGTCGGCGCGCCGCCCGACGACTTCAGTGCCAGCGGCCAGAACTGGGGCCTGCCACCGCTGGACCCGCGAGCGCTTCGCGAACAGGGCTACGAGCCCTTCGCCCAGATGCTGCGTGCCAACATGCGCGCCTCGGGGGCGGTCCGCATCGATCACGTGATGGGGCTGGCCCGGCTGTTCTGGATTCCCGAAGGCGCCTCCCCGGTCGAGGGCGCCTACGTGAGCTATCCGCTGGACGACATGTTGGCGGTGCTGGCGCTGGAGAGCCGACGCGCCGGTTGCCTGGTCATCGGCGAGGACCTGGGCACGGTGCCGGAGGGCTTTCGCGAGCGCCTGGCCGAGGCCGGCGTGCTGTCCTACAAGCTGATGTACTTCGAGAAGGCCTACGACGGCGATCAGGGCTTCATCGCCCCGAGCGACTACGCGGCCAACTCGCTGGTCGGTGCCAACACACACGATCTGCCGACCCTGCGCGGCTGGTGGCAGGAGCGCGATCTCACGCTACGCGACGAGCTCGGCCTGATGCCCTCCGCCGAGTTCGTGCAGGCGCAGCGCGTCGAGCGCCGCGCCGACAAGCGCCGGCTGCTGGACACCATGCAGCATGTCGGCGCGCTGCCGCCCGGCACGAGCGCTGCGCAAGCGGACGAGATCGACATGGACGATGAGCTGGTGGCGGCCGTGCACGCCTTCATCGCGCGTTCACCGTCGCACCTGCTGGTGGCCAACCTGGAGGACATGGTCGGTCAGGTCGAGCAGATGAACCTGCCCGGCACCGATCGCGATGTCTACCCGAACTGGCGGCGACGCCTGCACGTGCCGATCGAGGCGATGGCGGGGCACGCCGGCATCGATGCGGTGGCCGCGGCGATTCGCGAGCAGCGCTGAACGACATCGACGTCAGCCGGGCCGTCGGACGGGACGCCACACGGGACGCCACACGGGCCATCAGCCGGCCCGGCAGCGGCGCAAGCGCCGGCCGCCGGCCCCGGTGTCTGCGGTGCGGTCCGGGTCCGCTGCTGCGTTGTCCGTGCGCTCAGAAGCGCCCGAAGAACGCCGGCTTGGTCTGGCGGCGCCGCTGCAGCGCGATCACGCCGATCAGCAGCAACAGCGCCGGCAGGTAGAACACCTCCTTGAGCATGCGCTCGCGCGGTACCAGCGCGGCTTCCACCCGCACCAGTGGATCGCCGTAGAAGTCGAACATCTGCAACGTCTGGAAGAACGGGGTGCCCGGGAACGGCTCCATCAGTTCCAGCCCCTGGCCACCGTCCTCGACCACCTCCAGGCCGGATGCCTGCAATCGCGCGACACCGTCCTCGGCCGGCTCGCCGAACTCGGCCAGCACGGTGGTACCGGTCAGCTTGTCGATGTTGTCGAAGTCCGGCCCGGACAATCGCAGGCGCAGCGGCTCGCCGGCCGGCTGGGCGGTGGCGGCGGCGATGATCTGTGAGCCGCCGGTGATGCGGTCGAACGGCGGCGACACCTGGTCCAGCCAGTAGCCGGGCCGGAACAGCGTGAACGCCACCAGCAGCAGGGCGGCCGATTCCCAGATGCGGCTCTTGGTCATGAAGTAGCCCTGGGTGGCGGCGGCGAAAAGCATCATCGCGACGGTGCCGACCACGAACACGAAGATCGCCTTGACGAAGGTGACATCGATCATCAGCAACTCGGTGTTGAAGATGAACAGGAACGGCAGCAGCGCGGTGCGGATGTCGTAGGCGAAACCCTGCAGGCCGGTCTTGATCGGATCCCCGTCGGAGATGGCGCTGGCAGCGAAGGCGGCCAGGCCCACCGGCGGGGTGTCGTCGGCCAGGATCCCGAAGTAGAAGACGAACATGTGCACCGCGATCAGCGGCACCACCAGGCCCTGCTGCGCCCCCACCGAGACGATCACCGGCGCCATCAGCGAGGACACCACGATGTAGTTGGCGGTGGTCGGCAATCCCATGCCCAGCAGCAGGCTCATCACCGCCACCAGCAGCAGCATCAGCATCAGGCTGCCGCCGGACAGGAACTCGACGAATTCGCCGACCACCTGGTGCGCACCGGTCAGCGACACCGTGCCGATGATGATGCCGGCCACGCCGGTGGCCACCCCGATCGGTACCATGCTGCGCGCCCCGGCGATCATCCCGCCGATGAAATCCGTGCCGCCCTGACGCATCGCCGTCGCCAGGCCGTCGCCACCGCGCAGCATCGCCTTGATCGGGTGCTGGGTCAGCACGATGAAGATCATCGCGAACGAGGCCCAGAACGCGGACAGCGTCGGCGACAGCCGCTCGATCAGGATGCACCACAGCAGCACCACGATCGGCAGCAGGTAATGCAGGCCCGTCATCGCCACCTCGCCCGGCTTGGGCAGCACCAGCATCTGCGAGTCCGGATCGTCCACGTGCAGGTCCGGGCGGCGCGCGGCCAGCGTGACCAGGATCGCGTACATCACCAGGAACATCGTCACCGCGCCCCAGAACGTCATGCCGGGGAAGGCTACCGAGATCCAGCCCAGCCCGTAGTACACCGCCAGGCCGAGCACGGCGACACCGATGAAGCCGGTCAGCACGCCGATCATGCGTTGCATCACGGTGACGTGGGTGGGCGGTCGCTCCATGCCCTTGAGGTCCAGCTTCAACGCCTCCAGGTGAACGATGTACACCAGCGCGATGTAGCTGATCAGCGCCGGCATCAACGCGTGCTTGATCACCTCGGGATAGCTGATGCCGACGAACTCGGCGATCAGGAAGGCCGCGGCCCCCATGACGGGGGGGGTCAGCTGGCCGTTGGTGCTGGAGGCGACCTCGACGGCGCCCGCCTTCTCGGCCGAGAAGCCGGTGCGCTTCATCAGCGGAATGGTGAAGGTGCCGGTGGTGACCACGTTGGCGATGGAGGAACCGGAATAGATGCCCGACAGCGCCGAGGCGACCACCGCCGCCTTGGCCGGGCCGCCGCGCAGGTGACCCAGCGTGCCGAAGGCCAGCTGGATGAAGTAGTTGCCGGCGCCGGCCTTCTCCAGCAGCGAGCCGAACAGCACGAACAGGAAGATCATCGACGAGGCCACGCCCAGCGCGACGCCGAACACGCCCTCGGTCTGCATCCAGTAGTGCCACATCGCCTTGCCGAACGAGGCGCCCTTCCACTGCACCACGTTGGGCAGCGAGGGCGAGTCGCCGAAGAAGACGTAGCCGACGAACACTGCGGCGACGACCAGCATCGGCAGCCCGAGCGAGCGGTACACCGCCATTGCCAGCATCAGCAGACCGAGCGCGGAGACCGTCAGGTCGACGGTGGTCGGGAGCCCCGCACGACCGGCGATCGACTCCTTGAAGATCACCAGGTACAGGCAGCAGCCCGCACCGACGATCGCCAGCACCCAGTCGGTGACGGGCACGCGATCCGAGGGGCTTTTCTTGAACAGCGGGTAGGTCAGGCTGGCCAGCGCGATGGCGAAGGCCAGGTGGATCGCCCGCACATCGACGCCGTTGAACACCACGTTGATGCCGGTGGTCTCGGTCAGCCAGAACGGCAGCGCCGAGGAGACGTACAGCTGGAAGGCGCTCCAGACGAAGGCCAGCGTCGCGATCAGCACGCCGACCGTGCCGGCCACGCTGCGCCCGCCAGTGTCGGCGGCCAGGAATTCGTTGGCGTCCGCCTTCTTCGCAGGCGTGTTGCCGACTGCCGCGTCCGATGCGGGGTCACCCTTGCCCAACGGCACGGCGGCGGAATCTGGCGAGGTCGAGCTCATGGGCGACTCCGAGCAGGATCGGACAACGGTGGAAGGGCCTGCCGCGGCGACCCGCAAGGGGTCACCGCGACACGCTCACGCATCGGCCGGCGAGGTTGCCGGCCGTATCGGTCACATCCAGCCACGCTCCGTGTAGTACTTGACCGCACCGTCGTGCAGCGGTGCCGACAGGCTTTCGGTGATCATCGCTTCCTCGTTCAGGTTGGCGAAGGCCGGGTGCAGCTTCTTGAAGTCCTCGAAATTGTCGAACACCGCCTTGGTCAGCACGTAGCCGACGTCCTCGGGCACCGCGGCGGAGGAGATCAGCGTGGCGCCCACGCCGAAGGTGGTGACGTCCTCGTCCTGGCCCTTGTAGGTACCGGCCGGAATGGTGGCGATGCGGTAGTAGGAGTTTTCCTCGACCAGCGTGTCGATGACCTCACCGCTGACGTTGACGAAGTCGACCTCGCAGGTATTGGCCGCTTCGGTCAGGGCCGCCGCCGGGTGACCGATGGTGTAGATCATCGCGTCGATCTTGTCGTCGCACAGCGCCTGCGACATCTCCGAGCCCTTCAGCTCGGCGGCCAGCGACAGGTCGTCCATGGTCATGCCGAACGCCTCCATTACCACCTCGGTGGTGGCGCGCTGCCCGGAGCCCGGGTTGCCGACGTTGATGCGCTTGCCCTTGATGTCCTCGAAGCTCTCGATGCCGCTGCCGGCCTTGGCCACCAGCGTGAACGGCTCGGCGTGCACCGACAGCACCGCGCGCAGGTCATCGAACTTGCCCTGGTCCTCGAACTTCGAGGTGCCGTTGAGCGCGTGGTACTGCCAGTCCGACTGGGCGACGCCGAATTCCAGCTCGCCGCTGCGCACGGTGTTGATGTTGTAGACCGAGCCGCCGGTGGATTCGGCCGAACAGCGCAGGCCGTGTTCCTTGCGACCCTTGTTCACCAGCCGGCAGATGGCACCGCCGGTGGGGTAATAGACGCCGGTGACGCCACCGGTGCCGATCGAGAAGAAGCGCTGCTCCTGCGCCTGCACCGTGCCGGTGACGAAGGCGCCGGACAGCAACGCGGCGGCTGCGCAACCGGTCAGGGCGAATCGGGTGGAACGGGCGCGCGGGGCGCGCAGTGGGGTATCGCTCATGAATGACTCTCCGAAGGATGGTCTGCGGGATGACGAGCCGGTGCGTCGCGCACCGAACCTGAGCAAACTGACAGAGAGCACAGGAGCTCGTCAAGCCGGGCACAGATCGGAACGCCATGACGGGGCTCGCGTCACGCTCGGGCCGCGCTCAGGCGAGCTTGCGGACGCTCGTCGATCGGCAGGTGCAGCAGCGCCGCCAGCACGCCGAGCACCACGCCGGCCCACCACATGCCGTCGTAGCTGCCGGTGCGCTCGTACAGCACGCCGCCCAGCCACACGCCCAGGAAACTGCCGATCTGGTGCGACAGGAACACCAGCCCGAACAGCGTCGCCATCCAGCGCACGCCGAACACCTGGGCGATCAAGCCGGTGGTCAACGGCACGGTGGACAGCCATAACAGCCCCATCGCCGCGGCGAACATCAGCACCGAGAACGCCGACACCGGTGCCATCAGCAGCAGCACGATCACCCCCGATCTGGCCAGGTAGATCGCCGCCAGCGCGCGCTTCTGGCTGAAGCGCTGGCCGATGACCCCGGCGGCCAGCGACCCGGCGATGTTGAACAGCCCGATCAGCGACAGGCTCCAGGCGCCGATGCCCGGATCGAGCCCCAGGTCGGCGACGTAGGCCGGGAAGTGCACCGTGATGAAGGCGACGTGAAAGCCGCACACGAAGAAGCCGGCGCTGAGCAGCAGGTAGCCTCGGTGGGCGAGCGCCTCGCCCAGCGCCTCGCGCAGGCTCTGATCGATGGCCCCGGTCACCGGGTCGGCGGTACCTGCCGATCCGTTGCCACGCCCGTTGCCAGGCCCACTAACCGAAACGCCGTCGGACGCCGCACCCGGACCGCCGCTTGTGCGAACCCCCGGCAGCAGGAACGCCAGCGGCACCATCGCCAGCACGAACAGCGCGATCACGCCGAGCGCCTGCGACCAGCCCACCCCCTGGATGAAGCCCTGGGCGATCGGCGAGAACACCACCTGCCCGGCGGAGCCTGCGGCGGTGCCCAGCCCCAGCACCAGCGTGCGCCGTTCGGGTCCGACCACCCTCACCATCGCCGCCAGCGCCAGCGAGAACGCCGAGAAGGCGATGCCCAGCCCCATCAGCACGCCGGCACTCAGGTGCAGGGCCGTTCCGGTGTCGGCCAGCGACATGCCGTACAGCCCCAGCGCATACATCAGCGCACCGGCCACGATGACCCGGGCGGCACCCAGCCGATCCGCCAGCGCACCAGCCACCGGCAACCCCAGACCCCAGAACAGGTTCTGCAGCGCCAGCGCCAGTCCGAAGGTCTCGCGGGTGAACCCGCGCGCCGCGGTGAGCGGTTCCAGGAACAGGCCCAGCGAGGATCGTGCGCCGAAGCCGATCGCGGCGATCAGGCAACCGGCCACCAGCACCACGGCCGGTGCGCGCCAGGCGGTGGACCGCCCGGCGGGTCTGTTCTCGAAAACCATCCGCGCCGTCCATCGGCATCACCTGTGGCACCATCATCCCACACCGAATCCGAGAAGCCTCCCGTGGCCGAAGTCGTGCTGTCGAACATCAACAAGCGCTGGGGCGATATCTTCGGCGTGAAGGACATGGACCTGACCATCGGCGACCGGGAGTTCCTGGTGCTGCTCGGCCCGTCCGGCTGCGGCAAGACCACCACCATGCGCATGGTGGCCGGGCTCGAATCCCCCAGCCAGGGAGAGATCCGCATCGGCGAGACCGTGGTCAACGACCTGGAGCCCAAGGACCGCGACGTGGCGATGGTGTTCCAGAACTACGGCCTGTACCCGAACATGACGGTGCGCGAGAACATCCGCTTCCCGCTCAAGATCCGGAAGATTCCGACCGAGGAGCACGATGCCCGGGTGCAGCGCGCCGCCGAGATGGTCGAGCTGACCGACCTGCTCGACCGCAAGCCCAAGGCCCTGTCCGGCGGCCAGCGGCAGCGGGTCGCCCTGGCGCGTGCCATCGTGCGCGAGCCCACGGTGTTCCTGATGGACGAGCCGCTGTCCAACCTGGACGCCAAGCTGCGCGTGACCATGCGCGCCCAGCTGAAGAACCTGCAGCACAAGTTGTCGGTCACCACGATCTACGTCACCCACGACCAGATCGAGGCGATGACGCTGGCCGACCGCGTGGTCGTCATGAACGCCGGCGAGATCATGCAGGTCGGCACCCCCGAGGAGGTCTACAACACGCCGCGCAACCTGTTCGTGGCCAGCTTCATCGGCTCGCCCGCCATGAACCTGGTCGAAGGGCATCTGAGCGGCGATACCTTCGAGGCCGATCGCATGCGCCTGGGCGGCATCCGCGGCGGTCGCGACGGGGCGGTCACGCTCGGCTATCGGGCCGAGGACGTCATCCTGGTCGAGGACCCCGCGCACGTTGCCGCCATCGAGGCGCCGGTGTACTCGATGGAGCTGCTGGGCGACGCCACGATGATCACCGTGCAGGTCGGCGGGTCACTGGTGTCGGCCAAGGCCGGCAAGGACTTCCGGATCCCCATCGGCGACACCATCCGCCTCGGCCTGGATCCGGAGCACATCCACCTGTTCGACAGCGTCGGCGGAGAGCGGCTCACACGCTGATCGGAGCGCGATGACGAGGGGTAGCGGTCGGCGGCAGCGCCGATGAAGGGCGATGAAGGGCGATGAAGGGCTCCGGGAGGGCGATGGCAGGACCGTAAAACGCGACGCGGTCGTGTGAAACATCACGAGGCGTGCCGCATTGCGTGACACGAACCGTTTCATGAACGCCAGCAGGCTCCGATACAGGCTGAGCACGGACGATAAGTCAGTGCGCGACAACAAGAAGAACAACAGCCACCTCGAGCCATCCCATGCCGATGACGCCCGCGCCTGACCCTCAAGACGCCCGCGCGAGTTCCTCGCTCGCAGGACCCGCACCACCCGGCCCCAGCGCACACCCGTCGCGCATCGGCACCGCTGCCCTGATCGCCAACACCGTCGCCGGCGTCCTGGCCGTCGTCCTCTCCGGCGCGAGTGCCGAGGAACCGCCTGTCGCCGCCGAGCAGCTGTCGATCGCAGACACGCTCGAGAGCGGCCCCCTCATGGACCGGCGTCGTCGCCCGATCGCATCCGGGGGACAGAACAGCTGGGATCGGGTCGGTGACTACGCGGTGGTCGGCGGCGATATCCTGATCGGCACCGTCGATGCCGACGGCAAGCTACCGTCCGACCTCTCGGTACGTGGGTTCGGTCACAGCCGCCTGCTGGACCGGTGGCCGGACGGCATCGTGCCGTTCGAGCTGGACGAGGCGATGTCCGCCCAGCAGCGCGCCCGGGTGATGGCGGCCATCGAGCACTGGACCGACAAGACCCGCATGACCTTCGCCGAACGCGGCACCGAGCGGGCGGACGTGTATCCCAACTGGGTGCGCTTCATTCCGGAGAACGGCTGCGCCTCGTTCGTCGGCCGTGCCACCTTTCCCGGCAGCAAGGCCTACACCGGCCAGCCGCTCTACGCGGAGAACTGCACGGTGGGCAGCATCATCCACGAGATCGGCCATGCGGTCGGGCTGTACCACGAGCACACCCGACCGGATCGCGACAACTTCATCGACGTGGCGCTGGAAAACGTGGTGGCCGGGCGCGAGCACAATTTCGACATCGTGTTCACCAACACCCAGACCTACGGAGCGTACGACTACGGTTCGATCATGCACTACGGCTCGCGCTTCTTCAGCCGCGACGGCAAGCCGACGATCGAGGCACCGGCCGATCAGCCGGTCGGACAGCGCGTGGCGCTGAGCGGCGGCGATATCGCGGCGGTCGATCGGATGTACGCGACCGATCTGGCCCTGGAGGTGGACAGCCGCGCGCGGACGGTCACCCGCGGCGATGGCTCATCGGGCGACGGGCTGGTACTGGACGTCGCGGTGCGCAACATCGGCTCGCTGGGCGCTCACGACGTCGAACTGGACCTGTTCGTCGGCGAGAACGCGCAGTGGCTGTCGGTCACCGAGGACAGCGGCTGGATCTGTCGCAGCGAGCAGGCGCGCTTGCTGTGCCTGCGCGACACGCTGGCCGAAGGCGACACCTCGCGCTTCGAGCTGCACGTCGACCCGGGCACCCATTCGCGCGACGATCTGGTGGTCCAGCTGACATCGCGCACCCTGGACCTGGATGCGTCCAACAACGAGTTGCGCGGCACGCGTGCCAAGGCTCTGGCCACCCGCGAGGGCGCACCGCAGGACGCACCGCAGGACGGGGAGCCGACCACCGGGGCCGCCAATCCGGACCAGGCTCGCGAGGACGACACCACCACCAGTTCGGGTAGCAGCGGTGGCGGCGGTGCGATCGGTGCACTCTCGCTGCTGCTCGCCGTGCTCGCGGCCGCACGTCTGCCGCACGATGGCCGAGGGTGGCTCGTGCGGCGAGCCGCGCGCCGCACATCGCGTCGAGCGCGGTGCGGCACCGCCGTCTGAGAACGTTCGAACGCGAGAACGCGACACGACGCCTCCACCCCGCGTCGCTGATAGGGTCGTCCCCCACCCTGCCAGCACGGAAGTCCTCGCGGTGCCCCCAGACAGTCTCGATCGGACGCCCGCGCAGGGCAACGCCACGCGCCTGATGATCTCGGCCGGCGAGGCCTCCGGCGACGCGCACGCCGCGCACGCGCTGCAGGCCTTCAGCGCCCTGCCGGACAACGAGTCCCGGACCGTGCAGGCCTTCGGCATGGGCGGCGCGGAGCTGCAGGAGGCCGGCTGCGAGCTGGTGGTCGACAACCGCGACCTGTCGGTCATCGGCTTCGTCGATGTGCTGATCAACTACCCGAAGTTCCTGGCGCGACTGGCCGAACTGCGCCGCGCGCTTACCGCGCGGCGCCCGGACCTGCTGCTGATCGTCGACTACCCGGACTTCAACCTGAAGCTGGCCGACACCGCGCGCGCGCTCGGCATTCCGGTGCTGATGTACGTCGCCCCCCAGGTGTGGGCCTGGCGCGCCGGGCGGATACCGGACATCGTGCGGCGCGTGTCGCACCTGGCCGTGCTGTTTCCCTTCGAGCAGACGCTGTGGCGAGAGGCCGGTGCACAGGCCACCTGCGTCGGTCACCCCATGGTCAGCGTGCTGCCGCTGACGCTGACCCGCGCGGCGGCGCGCCAGCGACTGGGCCTGTCCGAGGCGACACCGCTGATCGCCCTGTTGCCCGGCAGCCGCCCCGGCGAGATCCGCCGACTGCTGCCGCTGCTGATCGGGGTCGCCGCGCGATTGCTCGCCGAACGTCCGGGCTTGCGTTTCGCGCTGCCCCGCGCCGCGAGCATCGACGCGGCGTCGCTGGACATCGCGCTGCGCGACGCGCTGCACGGCGGCGATATCGACCACACCGCCGGCGCCGCCACGAAGGCCGCGATACAGGTCCTGGCACCGGAAGAGGACGGCATGCCGATCGCGGTGAAGGCGGCCGATCTGGCGATCGTCGCCTCGGGCACCGCGACGCTCGAGACCGGCCTGCTGGGCACCCCGATGATCGTCGTCTACCGGGTCGCTGCGCTGAACGCGCTGTTGATGCGCCGGCTGGTGAAGATTCGCGACATCGCGCTGGTCAACATCGTCGCCGAGCGGCGCGTGGTGCCCGAATACGTCCAGGAGGCGGCCACGGTCGATGCGCTCGCCCGGCACGCCACCGGGCTGCTGGACGATGACGATGCCCGCGCGGCGATGGCGACCGAGCTGGCGGTGATCCGGGAACGGCTCGGCGGTGGCGACCCGTCGCAGCGCGTGGCGCACCTGATGGCCGGATTGATCGGACAGGTGCGGCCGGGGAGCGCTGACTGACACAGGCGCCTGCCGGCGGGCGCCGTGCCGTGCCAAACCGGCCTAGCAGGCTGTTGAATTAGTCCGATTACCTGCGACAATCGCACACGGATTCGAACAGGTGGGTCGACGATGCGCGGTCATGGCAATCCTCAGGCGTCGATGTTCAGCTACATCAGTCTCGAGGAGC